>ENA-OROZ01003125-OROZ01003125.1-human-gut-metagenome-genome-assembly--contig:-NODE-3125-length-11182-cov-5.658758_pt1 | contig 11182 bp, 10 predicted proteins | sample MGYA00242138_ERZ509066 | MGnify/ENA primary metagenome ERZ509066 (study PRJEB26280, sample SAMEA2338691) | human gut metagenome | biome: human gut; feature: human-associated habitat; material: faeces...
GCTATGAGAACGAGATCAGCCGCTCCATGCAGAAGGACTGCAAGGGCAAGCAGGTCTGGTTCACCCGCCTGCACGAGACGGACAACGGCGCGTTCCTGCGGGAGGACGGGATGCTCTGCATGGCAGAGAACGGCGTCGTGACTCCCTTCCTCGCCCAGAAGGACGTGAAGCTGCGGGGCCTGCACAACATTGAGAACCTGCTGGCCGCTGCCGCCGCCGTCTGGGGCGAGGTGCCTGTGGAGGCCATCCAGCTGGTGGGCAGCAGCTTCACCGGTGTGGAGCACCGCATCGAGCCGGTGCGCGTGCTGGACGGCGTCACTTATTATAACGACTCCATCGGCACCAGCCCCACCCGCACTATCGCCGGTCTGCGCAGCTTCGACCAGAAGGTCATCCTCATCGCAGGCGGCTACGACAAGCACATCCCCTACGAGCCGCTGGCCCCTGAGATCACGGCCCATGTAAAGAACCTCGTGCTGATGGGTGCTACCGGCCCCCGCATCGAGAAGGCCGTGCGCGAAGACCCGAACTTCAACGAGGCCGAGCTGCCCATCCAGCACGCCGACAACATGCAGCACGCTGTGGAGCTGGCCCGCGCCGCCGCAAAGCCCGGCGACATCATCATCCTGTCTCCGGCCAGTGCTTCGTTCGACCTGTACCCCAACTTTGAGGTGCGCGGCCGTGAGTTCAAGAAGATCGTCAACGCGCTCAAGTGATCGCACGGGTCAACACCCCGGCGCGCCGTGCCCGCTTCCGGAACGCTTGCCGGGGCCGCTGGGTGCTGGACGCCCTGCTGCCGCTGGATCAGCAGATCTTCGGCAAAAGCCAGCCCGGCCGGTTCTATGCTGGTCCCACACTGGCGCTGGAACTCAGCGGCCGCACGGCATGGGCAGCCGGGCATGCAAACCCGGAGGAGCTGGCAAGCTTTCTGGCCTTCTGCGGCTGTGGGAGCGTCATTCTGGACGAGGGCGTCTGCCCGCCGCCCACAGGCTGGCATCGGGCCGAAACGCTGACCGTGTTCGGCCTTGCTCCCGGCAAAATGCTGCCCCTGCCTGCTGTAGAGGATGCTCTTTGGAGCAGCCTGACTCTTAACGTCCAGCCGCCCGCCATGACGGTGGCGCAGGCGCTTTATCCAACGGACCCCGCCCGGCGGGACGATGCCTATTCAGAGCTGTGCTCCAAGCGCAGCCGGGGCCGGGCCGTGGTCTGGGCGCTGCAGCAGGGCGGGCAGACGGTGTGCACCGTGGGCGCCTATGCGATCGCAAACGGACAGGCCTACATGGCCTGCGGCCAGACTGCAGAGCCCTTGCGCGGCAAAGGCATCGGCGGGCGGCTCATCGTGCAGATGGCCAACGCCCTTGCAGCAGAAGGGGAGCACCCGGTGTTCCTCTGCGCCCCGGAACGGGTGCATTTTTACACCCGCCTCGGCTTTGCAAAGCTGGGGGAGTATGTACGTTTTGCCGCGCCGTGAGCCGGACGATTTGAATGCCTATTCAGAGGAAGAACTATTTTATATTGGCGTTTGTATATTGGCGTTTGTCCTCTGGCCCAGCGGAGCGTCCATGCTTCTGAAAATACAAGAACATTAAATTAAGGAAACAGATATGTCGATTCTCAACCACTTTTTTGATTACAAACCCGAAGTGCTGGCACTGGACGAAAAGGCCATGGAGCTGTGCCAGCCCTATTTCCGCCATATGGAGGAAATCCGCGATTTCAACCAGCTCAAGATGCTCAAGGCCTTTGCCGACACCCAGATGTCCTCCACCGATATGCTGGGCACCACCGGCTACGGCCTGTGGGACACCGGCCGCGCCAAGCTCGAGCAGATCTTTGCCGAGGTGATGGGCGCGGAGGATGCCCTTGTGCGCAGTCAGTTCCAGAGCGGCACCCATACGCTGGCGGTGGCCCTGTTCGGCCTGCTGCGGGCAGGGGACACCCTGCTGGCCGCCACCGGCCGCCCCTACGATACGCTGGAGGGCGTCATCGGTCTGGACGGCAAGGGCAAGGGCACCGGTACCCTGATGGACTACGGCATCAAATACGACGAAGCTCCCCTCAAGGCTGACTTCACCCCGGACTACGACCTGATTGCACAGAAGGCCCCCGGGGCCAAGGTGTGCCATATCCAGCGCAGCCGCGGCTATCTGCAGCGCAACGCCTTTGATCTGGACATCATCAAAAAGGTTGCCGACACCGCCCGTGCCGCCAACCCGGATATCATCATCTTTGTGGACAACTGCTACGGCGAGTTCACCCAGACGCGGGAGCCCTGCCAGGTGGGTGCCGACCTTGTGGTGGGCAGTCTCATCAAGAACCCCGGCGGCGGAATTGCGCCCACCGGCGGCTACATTGCCGGCCGGAAGGATCTGGTGGAGCTGTGCGCCTACCGCCTGAACGCGCCCGGCCTGGGCAAGGAACTGGGCTGCACGCTGGAAACGCCCCGCGACATGTATCTGGGCTTCTACTATGCCCCCGGCGTGGTGTGTGAGGCCATCAAGACCGCCATTTATGCGCAGTGCATGCTGGAGCTGCTGGGCAAGAACCCGGTGCCGCGCTACTGTGATGACCACAACGACATCGTGACCTGTTTTGATGCCGGCACCGCCGATGCCCTGATCGGTTTCTGTCAGGGCATCCAGGCTGCCAGCCCGGTGGACAGCTATGCGGCCCCGGAACCCAGCCCGGAACCGGGCTACACCGATGAGGTGGTCATGGCAAGCGGCAGCTTTACCCAGGGCAGCACCATCGAGCTGTCCTGCGACGGCCCGCTGCGTGAGCCCTACACCTGCTACCTGCAGGGCGGCCTGAACTTTGCCGCCAGCCGTGCCGGTGTGCTGCTGGCCATCCAGAAGGCTTATTTCAAGGACTGATTGGGTCATTGAAAAAATAACGTCAAAAAGGAGATCCTTTTTGGCCGACAGAAGAAAAGCTCGCCCTTCGGGAGAGCTGGCACAGCGCAGCTGTGACGGAGAGGGTCCCAGAAAGAGGAAGATATGCCGCAGCTCAGCGACCGCGTGGGCACGTTTACGGATTCCGTCATCCGCCGCATGACCCGCATCAACAACCAGTATGACTCCATCAATCTGTCCCAGGGCTTCCCGGATTTTGACCCGCCGAAGCAGCTGCTGGACGAGGCCATCCGTCGGCTGGAAAAATTGTCCGCTCTGCTTGCCTGAGCACTGTAACAGAAAAGCCCTGTGGCTTCTCAAAACGGGAAGCCACAGGGCTTTTTGTGTCATTCAGCGTCCAACAGCGGCAGGCAGAGGGTAAAACAGCTGCCCTTGCCCGGCTCACTCTGCAGCAGGATCTCGCCCCGGTGCAGGTGCGCCAGCTCCTGCGCAATGGTCAGACCGAGGCCGGTGGAATCGTGCTTGGTGTCGGCGGTGGTGTGGAAGTAGCGGTCAAACACGGCGGGCTGATCCTCCGGCGCGATGCCGCAGCCGGTGTCCGTGACCTTTACGCAGGCCTGCCCGTTCTCGGCAGCACACACCACGGTGACCCGTCCGCCGGAGGGGGTGTAGTGGATGGCGTTGGTCACAAGGTTCTGCAGGATCTGCTCCAGCCGCACAGCGTCGCCCCACACGGGCAGGGGAGTGCCGGTATCGGTCCGCAGCTCCACTCCTTTGTGGGCGGCTTCGGCCTGACAGGCGCTGCACACCGCTGCAGTCAGGGCTTCCAGCCGGGCGCGGTCCTCATTGAGCAGGACCTGCTTCTGCTCCAGCTTAGCCGCCAGAAACAGGTCCTCGGTCAGCCTGCGCACAAAGCCCACCCGCTCCTGCAGCACCGGCAGCAGCGTGGGCAGGGCGTCCGGCGCGGCGGTCAGCGTGTCCAGCCCGCTGCCGATGACGAACAGCGGGCTGCGCAGGTCGTGGAAGATGTTCAGCATCATGCTCTTGCGGGCGTCCGTCTCGTTCTGCAGGGCCTGGGTGCGCTGTGTCACCCGGGCTTCCAGCTCCTGCGCCAGCTGCTCGGTGCGGTCAAATTGCAGTGCGTAGCGGCGGCTGACAAACACCAGACACCCCAGCGTAAAGGGAATGTCGTACAGCCGGGCACAGCGCACCATGTAGAAGGGGAAACTTTCCCGGTAAAACCAGAACCGGAAGGATGGCAGTACGACCGTCAGACGCAGGCCAAAGGTCAGGATGTAGCCTGCCAGCAGATACCAGGCCGGGCGCTCTTTTTTCGCCAGTGCCCGGGCCAGCACCACCAGTACCGCCGCCATGCCGGCCAGCAGGGTGACGCTGCGCAGCACCGCCTGGGTGGATGTACCCAGCACCAGAAACAGCAGGACGCCCAGGACCGAGAGCGCAAAGCGTCGGCTGCCGCGCCGGGGAAGGGCCACATGGAGCAGGGAACAGCACAGCCAGAGGGGCGTGAGCACCGCAAAGGGAAAGTACAGCCCCATCAGGAACCCGAGCAGTGCGCCGGTCTGCCCGGCCGGGAGCAGCACAGCCAACCCCCAACCGAACATGACGCCCAGATACAGCAGGAAAACTCCCAGTTCATGCTGGGGCTTGAAGCAGAACAGCGCCAGAATGCCCGCACCCATGCTGGCAAAAGCCACAAGCGCCATCAGCTGCAGGCTGCTGCGCAGTTCGCGCCAGTGCCACAGAGTGTCGGGCAGCATCAACCACATCTGTGGGACCGTGGTGCTGGTCACAGTGATCTCGGACGTCCGGCCGGGCACCGGCCGCACCCAGAAGGCCTCACCACGCTGGTCGGTGGGCTCCAGCCCTTCCGGCACGGCGTCCAGCGACCGGGTGGAAAGGCAGAGCACCAGTTCCGGGACGTCGGCAGGCGCTTCAAAGGCAAAACGCCAGTGTCCGGGGCCGGTCTGCTGCCAGCCGGTCAGGGTGACGCCCCGGGTCAGCTGCTCCTGGGTCAGAGCACCGTCGCTGACCGCCTGCGGACAGCGCAGGTTAAGCAGGATGCACAGCCCCAGGATCAGGCTCACCAGCAGGGCCGAGAGCAGAAAATAGCCGGATGTTTTGTGCCGCATAAACACACCTTCCTCAGAAATACAAGCATGAATCTCGCTAAAAGCGGTTGTCAGGGTATCGTAAATAAGGTATACTGAACTGTAAGGTAGTTTCAGTATACCAGAATTTTGGCAAAAAAGGGAGAGCGGCGGCATGATTCGTGTCCTGTTGGTGGAGGATGATGCAATGATCCGGGAAATGACCCGGATCTTTCTGGAAAGTCAGAAGCGGTTTGAGGTGGTGTGTGCAGCCTCCGGCGAGGAAGCACTGGCCCACGCAAAAGACCCCTTTGACGTGATCCTGCTGGACATCCTGCTGCCGGACACCAACGGCATGCAGCTGTGTCAGACCCTGCGCAGCGGGCATCACTGCCCCATCATCTTTACCTCCTGCCTGGACGATGTGGACACCATCGTGCATGCGCTGGAATTGGGCGGTGACGATTTCCTCACCAAGCCCTACGACAACAAGGTGCTGGTGGCCCGCATTCTGGCCAACGTGCGCCGGGTGCAGATGGATGCCGCCGAGCCCAGTCTCCGGGGCTACACCTGCCCGGCTTTCCGGCTGGATGCCGACAACCGCAGTGTGCACTGCCAGGGCGAGGACATCCATCTGGCCGATATGGAATACCGCATCCTCAGCCTGTTCGTGCGCAACCCCAACACCTTTTTTACGGCCAATGAGCTCTACCAGAAGATCTGGGGCAAGGACAGCCTTGGCGATGTGCGCACCGTGCAGGTGCACATCCACAACCTGCGCAGCAAGATCGAGCCGGACCCCGCAAAGCCGGTGTACCTGTGCAATGTGTGGGGCAAGGGCTATGTGTTCCGCCCGGAAGGCAAACAGGAGTAAACAAAACAACAGCGCCGCAGAACATTTCTGCGGCGCTGTTTCCCTCTATACACAAAGTCTGTCTCAGCACACGGCGCGGTGCTCCAGCACGGGCACGGGCTCCACAACCGGCGGGTGCATGCCCTCGCGGTAGTCCAGATCGCCCTGATCCAGACCGCGCAGCAGCACCTCGGCGGTGGCAATGTTGGTGGCAATGGGCACGCCGTGCATATCGCACAGGCGCAGCAGGTTCTGCTCGTTCAGGCTGGAAGCATCCACCTTGAGCGGGTCGCGGAAGAACAGCACCAGATCCACTTCGTCGCAGGCAACGCGGGAAGTAATCTGCTGTACGCCGCCCAGCTTGCCGGAGAGATAACAATGCACGGGCAGACCGGTGGTCTGCGCCAGCATCCGTCCGGTAGTACCGGTGGCAATGACTACATTTTTGGAAAGGATCGCGCTGTAGGCAGTGCAGAACTGAAGCGCGAGTTCCTTGCGGGAATCGTGTGCAAGAATGGCAATCGTCATAGTGTTCTCTCCTTTGTTCTCAGTATAGTGTTGTGGGTGGCGGACAGTTTTGAGACGGAATGATGAAATGCACTGAAATCGTTATCAAAGTTTCCAATATAGTTTTACCGCGCGAAAACAGGGGTGTCAAGAGCTTTTTTGAAGATTTTGCAAGAAAAAACGGAGAAAGTAGCACTTTTTATTTGTGAGAAACAGAAAAAATTTGGATACAATAGTCTGCCCCAAAACACGGAAAAACCATCAAAAGTGAAAACAATCTTCAAAAATTGTTGCTGAAGAAAAAACACTCCATGCCGATAAAACAAAAATGCAGGCCGGGACGTCGGACGTCGGCCTGCACGAGAAAATTATTTTCACACTGGGGAGGTAGGGAACTCAGCGGATCTGCCCATCTCCGTGGATGATGTACTTGTAGCTGCAAAGCTCTTCCAGCCCCATCGGGCCGCGGGCGTGCAGCTTCTGGGTGGAGATGCCCATCTCGCAACCCAGCCCGAACTCTCCGCCATCGGTAAAGCGGGTGGAACAGTTCACATACACGGCGGCACTGTCCACAGCTGCCGTGAACCGGTTGGCGTGGGCCTGTGTCCGGGTCAGGATGGCTTCGCTGTGGCCGGTGGAGTGAGCGGCGATGTGGGCAATGGCCTCGTCCACGCTGTCCACGACCTTGACGGCCAGAATGTAATCCAGAAACTCGGTGTCAAAGTCCTGCGGGCCTGCCGGGGTGCCGGGGATGATGGCTGCGGCGCGCTCATCCAGCCGCAGATCCACCGGAACCAGCCCGGCAGCTGCGCGGGCATCCACCAGGCGGGCTTTCAGCAACGGCAGAAACCCTGCGGCAACATCCTTGTGTACCAGGCACACTTCCTCGGCATTGCACACGCTGGGGCGGCTGGCCTTGGCGTTCTCAATGATGTCCAGTGCCTTATCCTGGTCGGCGGTGTCATCCACAAAAATGTGGCAGATGCCGGTGCCGGTCTGGATGCAGGGGACCTTGGCGTTTTCCACGCAGGCGCGGATCAGCCCGGCACCGCCGCGGGGGATCAGCAGGTCCACATAGCCCACGGCGGTCATCAGGGCGTTGGCCGAGGCGTGGGAGGTGTCCTCGATCAGGCTGACAGCGGCTTCCGGCAGGCCGTTCTCCACAAGACCCTGGCGCAGCGCTTTCACGATGGCATTGGCGCTGCGCCAGGCCTCTTTGCCGCAGCGCAGGATGCAGGCATTGCCGCTCTTGATGGCAAGGGCGGCGGCGTCGCTGGTCACGTTGGGGCGGCTCTCGTAGATGATGGCGATCACGCCCATGGGCACGGCGGTCTTTTCGATCACCAGCCCGCTGGGGCGCTCCACCCGTTTCAGCACCCGGCCCACCGGGTCCGGCAGGGCGGCCACCTCCAGAATGCCCCGGGCCATGGCTCCGATGCGCTCCTCGGTCAGGGCCAGCCGGTCCAGCATCACGTCGCTGATGTGCCCCTTGGCGGCGGCCATATCCTCGGCGTTTGCAGCCAGGATGGCCTCCATGTTTTCCGGGTGGCACAGCCAGTCGGACATGGCCCACAGAGCGTGGGTGCGGGTCTCGCTGCTTGCCAGTGCAACGACTGTTTTTGCCGCGCGGGCGGCTTCCAGAATCTCCTGTGTCGTCATGCCGGATCCTCCTGTCTGCGTCCTTTGAAACGGGTCCCGGCGGGCTTGCCGTCGGCAATGTCGTACAGCACCTCCGGGTGTGCGCCGTTGGCAATGACCATATCGGCGCCGCTGCCGGTGACCATGCGGGCAGCCCGCAGCTTGGTGGCCATGCCGCCGGTGCCCAGTGCCGAACCGGCCCCATCGGCCAGTGCCATTACCTCGGGGGTGATCTCTTCCACCAGCGGGATGAGCGCAGCGTCCGGATGGGTGTGGGGGTTGGCCGTGTACAGGCCGTCGATGTCGCTCAGCAGCACCAGCAGGTCGGCTTTGCAGCAGCAGGCCACGATGGCGGCCAGGGTGTCGTTGTCGCCGATGGACGTGATCTCGTCGGTGGCCACAGTGTCGTTTTCGTTGATGATGGGCAGGGCCCCCAGCTCCAGCAGCCGGTTCAGCGTGGTCTGAAAGTTGACCCGCCGGTCAGTATGCTCCACGTCCACGCCGGTGAGCAGGATCTGCGCAACGGTGTGATTGTAGGCATTGAAGAGCCGGTCGTAGGTATACATCAGCTCACACTGACCCACTGCGGCACAGGCCTGCTTGCTGGCGGTGTCCTTTGGGCGCTGCGGCAGCGACAGCTTGCCCACGCCCATGCCAATGGCACCGGACGATACCAGAATGACCTCGTGGCCCTCATTTTTCAAATCGCTCAGCACCTTGACCAGCTGCTCCGTATGGCGGATGTTCAGCCGTCCGGTGCCGTATGCCAGAGTAGAGGTGCCTACCTTCACAACGATGCGCATAAGTCCATTAACCCTTTCCCATTTCCTTTGTCTTGTCGTAAGCGGCAAGCACGGCGTCCATCACCGCGCCCCGCAGGCCGTGCTCTTCCAGCACGCGCACGCCCTGAATGGTACTGCCGCCGGGGCTGCACACGGCGTCCTTGAGGGCACCGGGATGCTGGCCGCTTTCCAGCACCAGCTTGGCGCTGCCCAGGACCATCTGAGCGGCATACTCCTGTGCCTTGGCACGGGGCAGGCCGCAGGCTACGCCGCCGTCTGCCAGTGCCTCAATGAACTGGTACACCCAGGCCGGGCCGCAGCCGGACACGCAGCTGGCTGCGTCGATCAGGTTTTCCGGCACGGCATCCAGCCGCCCGGCCGGGGCCATGATCTTCCGGAAAGCTTCTTCCTCCTCGGCAGTCACATTGCTGGAGCAGTACTGGATCATGCCTTCGCCCACGGAAGCCGGGGTGTTGGGCATGATGCGGATCACCGGGAAGTCCTCGCCCGCCATCTCCTGAATGCGGGCAATGGACAGTCCGGCGGCCATGCTGCACAGCACGAAACGGCCCGGGCGCTCGTCCAGCGAGAACTTCAGCGGTGCCAGCAGGGCCTCCATCATCTGGGGCTTCACCGCCAGAAAGATCAGGTCGCATTCCGCGGCCACCTCAGCGTTGGTCGCCACTTTGCAGCCCAGTTCCTTGGCCAGAGCCTGTGCCTTGGCCGTGGTGCGGTTTGCCAGATAGACCTTTTTAGGGTCTGCAGCCTTGCACACGGCCCGCGCAATTGCGCCGCCCATGTTGCCGCAGCCCAGAAAACCGATCGTTTCCATCATAATTCATACCCTCCCTTACGGCAGACGATTTCTGCCTGCCTCCATTGTAAGCACGCGGGACGATAAAATCAAGAGGAACCGTCTCTTTTTTGCCGCGGCAAAACCGGGTGGCCATGCCGGAAGGGTGGAGGGGGCATTCCGATTTGATATGGCCGGATGCCCAAAAATGTACGCGATGCGAAACACAAACTTGCGTGAATGCACAATAAATTCAAAAAGTGTACAAAAATTGTCCTTGCTTTTTGACAGGATTCTGCGGTAAAATAGGACATGGAAAATCTTCTCACGGATTTCGCCGCACAGGGCAGGAAAATTTCTGCCTGGAAAGGATGGTTTTTGTGTCACAGACGACCAAGCGGGCGCTGGAGGCATCGCTCAAAAAGCTGCTGCTCCAGAAGCCCCTCAACAAGATCACGATCAACGACATCACCGAGGACTGCGGTGTGAACCGTATGACCTTCTATTACCATTTCAAAGACATCTACGATCTGGTGGACTGGATCCTTGTGGAGGACGCCTCCAAGATCCTGGAGGGCCGACAGAGCTTTGAGACCTGGGATGAAGCCTATCTGGACATCCTGCATCAGCTGCAGGAGAACAAGACCCTGGTGCTGAATGTGTACCGTTCGGTGGGCCGCGAACAGGTGGAGCAGTACCTTTATAGATTGCTGGATCCTGTTCTGAAGGAATTCACCAACCGTGAATGCCAGGACATCACGGTCCAGGATGCCGACAAGCAGTTCGTGGTGGATTTTTACAAGTATGCACTGGTGGGCATGACGCTGGAGTGGACCCGGCGGGATATGAAGGCCGACCCGGCTGTGATGGTCGCACGACTGAGCACGATGATCCACGGTGACCTGCGGCGTGCCCTGTGCCGGCTGGCCAGCAACCGGGGCGGCACCGCACGGGACGAGGATTAAGCCCCGGAACTGGCCGAAAACGTACAAAATCTTATCAAACAGTGCGCCGTGATGGGTTTTCCATCACGGCGTATTTTCTGATTATGGCACCTTTCGACGGAACGTGGTACCATACATCCATAAAATAAAGGATGATTTCAACAGAATCTGTTTGGAGGAAAACGACTTATGAACACTTCTCTTGAGAATTTGACCCATAAGATGCAGCGCGCCGCCGTTGGCAAGATGGTGGACGTGGTGCTTTCTCATGCAGATAAGGATCCTGAAAAGACCATGGGTCAGATCGTGGATCTGGCAAAGCAGTTTTACGGCAGCTCCTTCAGCGATGAGACTTACGAGCGCGCCAAAAAGACCCTGAGCGACCCGGACAGCAAGTGGTCCAAGCTGATCAACTGTGTGCTGGACCAGACCGACCCCCATGTGGCCCGTACTACTGCCCTGAACCTGGGCTACGAGGCCTTTTTCCGGGGCACCAAGACCATCCGGGAAAACCGTGTCAAATACCAGTGCAACATCCCTTGGCTGATCCTGTTTGACCCTACCTCCGCCTGCAATATGCACTGCGTGGGCTGCTGGGCCGGCGAGTACGGCAACAAGAACAACCTGAGCTTTGAGGACATGGACAAGATCGTCACCCAGGGCAAGGAGCTGGGCGTGTACCTGTATATGCTCACCGGCGGCGAG
>ENA-OROZ01003128-OROZ01003128.1-human-gut-metagenome-genome-assembly--contig:-NODE-3128-length-11172-cov-5.708375_pt1 | contig 11172 bp, 8 predicted proteins | sample MGYA00242138_ERZ509066 | MGnify/ENA primary metagenome ERZ509066 (study PRJEB26280, sample SAMEA2338691) | human gut metagenome | biome: human gut; feature: human-associated habitat; material: faeces...
GATAGGAGAAGTGAAGTGTGTATAATAATCCATTGCCAACCCGTAGTGACCGATATTATCCGTCGTATAGTGGGCTTTCTGCATGGAACGGATAGCCAAAGTCTCCACCAGATTTTCTTCCGGTTTACCCTGTACACTATCCAACAATTTATTGATCCCTTTGGATATATCCGTTTTCGTCCCTTCCGTACGCATTTTGTAACCGAAACGGCTAATGAATGCGGAAAAATCTCTTAGTTTCTCAGGGTCCGGCTGTTCATGGATACGATAGACAAACGTTTTCTTTGTCTTATTCTTACTCTTTCCAATAAACTCGGCTACCGTACGGTTTGCCAATAACATGAATTCTTCGATCAGTTTATTGGCTTCCTTCGATTCTTTAATGTAAGTTCCCAACGGCTTACCGTTCTCATCTATATCGAATTTGACTTCATAACGGTCAAAAGCGATTGCCCCGTCCTTGAAGCGGCGGTCGCGCAATTTTTGTGCCAGGCCGTTAAGTGCCAGGATTTCTTCTTTATATTCACCCTCCCCGGTTTCGATGACAGCCTGAGCCTCTTCATAAGTGAAGCGACGGTCGCTCTTGATAATGGTACGGGTGATATGAGACTGTTGGATTTCGGCATTCTTATTCAGCTCGAAAATCACGGAAAAACAAAGTTTCTCTTCATCCGGCCGGAGCGAACAGATCTGATTGCACAAGCGTTCCGGCAACATCGGGATGGTACGGTCCACAAGATAAACAGATGTCGCACGGCTGAAAGCTTCCCGGTCTATCAGGCTTTCCGGTTTAACGTAGTAGGTCACGTCGGCGATATGAACGCCAACTTCCCAATTGCCATTATCCAGCTTACGGGCGGAAAGGGCATCATCGAAATCCTTAGCGTCTTTCGGGTCGATCGTGAAAGTCGTGACGCCACGGAAATCCTCACGCTTGGCAATTTCCTCTTCCGGGATTGCATCCGATATCTTTTCTGCTGCCTTTTCAACGTTAGCCGGATATTTATATGGCAGATCGAACTCAGCTAAGATAGCATTCATCTCCGCATTGTTGTCACCGGCAGTCCCCAGGATATCGACCACCTCACCCAACGGGTTCTTGGCCTCTTCCGGCCATTCGGTGATACGGACGATCGCTTTGTCGCCGGTCTTGCCGCCTTTCAGTTTGTCTTTCGGAATAAAGATGTCGTTTGCAAGCGTCTTGTCTTCCGTAATAAGGAAAGCAAAACCTCTGGTCACCTGTAATTTACCGGTGATCAAGCGTCGCTGGCTTTCCAGTATCTCGATAACCTCACCTTCCGGGTCAGCCCCTTTTCTCTTGGCATGAAGTTGTATTTTCACCTTATCACCGTTAAGCGCATGTGCGGAATTTCGCTCTGCCACAAAAATCGGTGTCCCGCCATCTTCGGGGATAAAAGAATTCTTGCCATTCTGACGGCGCATAAAGGTTCCGACAGCAGTCGTTCCCCAATCATTGTAACGGTAGCGTCCCCTGTCTATTTCAGAAATGAAGTTGTCGGAAGAAAGATCATACAGGATATCCACTACCTGCAACTTCTGCACTTGATTGGTAACTCCTATCATACTGCTGATTTGCCGATAGTTAAAAGGTTCTTTGGGAGAAGACTTAAAAACGTTGATGATGGCATTGATCATAGCCTCTTTCTTCATCCGTTTGTTTTCGCCTTTGGAGCTGCTTTTCTTCTTCCCCGGTTTATTACTTTTCTTTTCAGATTTATTCTTAGTCATATTTTCTTTTCCTATGTTTTACAAAGTAAACAATAAATTTTAAGAAGCTGTTTACATTTGTGATAAATAATATTCGGGAGATTTTATTCCCCGAAACAGTTGGCCCTTACTCCTTTAACCCCCGGTTTACAGCAAAACACACTGCCGCTTAAGGGGTATTCCCGGAGCTGTTCTTCGGACAAGCCTGCACGAGCCGTTGTTATATAAAGCGTATCCATTTTTTTCCCACCGAAAGCGCAGGAAGCGACATTAGGTGCCGGAACCTCTACTTTTGCCAGCAATTCTCCCGTATAGGGATTGTAGCAATAAACGCCATAACCACCCCATTGGGCTACCCAAAGATGGTCGTCGCTATCGATCGCCATACCATCGGGCACTCCCGTTCCACCAGGCAAGGTAACGGCTATACCGTCGAACAGGATATCCCCGTTGTCGGCATCGTAGCGATAACGGGCTATTTTGCCGGTAGGTGTATCGTTGTAATACATGAATTTCTTGTTGGACGACCAGACGATCCCGTTTGAGATCGTGACCTTTTTCAATTTCGTAGTGACGGTTCCGACAGGTGAAACAGTGTACAAAGTTCCGGCACCTTTAGGCGCACCGAACCCCATCGTTCCGACCCATAAATGTCCGGCCGGATCGCATTTACCGTCATTGCAGCGCACTTTACCGTTTTCGTCAGGTATCGGAGCAACGGAAGTGGTATGTCCGTCATGCAGGTTTACCCGTACAATTTCGTCTTGCAAGGCTATGATGACCGTACTGTCCGTTTCAGGAACCACGGTCGATACCATACGGTCGAATTTCCAGGAACTGCATTCTTTTGTATCGGGATGATATTCGTATAATGTTTGCCCTTCAATATCCACCCAGAATAAGGTGTGACGTTCGGGGTGCCAGATAGAACCTTCTCCGGTAGTCGCTTCAGCCTGATAAGCTAACTCTGCTGGAATCATTTCGACCTTTGGTGAACAGGATGTCGTCATAATTGAAATTGATAATAAAATAAATGCATTAATAAGAAAATGTTTCATGGTATAAAAAGACTGTTCTTGCCAGTTATGGATAAGTTTTATGCAAACATACTAAATAAATCCGATATTTCTTTTAAATTAGGCCCCGAATTTATATAATCGGCTCTGATTGCCATTAATGAACAGATTTTAAATAAATAGTAAAATGAAAGAGTTGAATGAAAAAACTGCCGGTAAAATGCGGTATCCGGAACGGGTCATCCAGTTCGGAGAAGGCAATTTCCTCCGGGCATTCGTGGATTGGATTATCCAGAAAATGAACGAGAATGTAAACTTTAACAGCAGTGTCGTAGTGGTCCAGCCCATCGACCGGGGAATGGTCGACATGTTGAACGCACAGGATTGCTTGTACCATGTCAATCTTCAAGGGCTGGACAAAGGTGAAAAAGTCAACAGCCTTACCCGGATCGATGTGATAAGCCGCGCATTGAATCCTTATGCGGACTTTTCCGCTTTTATGAAACTGGCAGAACAGCCGGAGATACGTTTCGTCATTTCAAATACGACGGAAGCAGGAATAACATTCGATCCGGCTTGCAAGTTGGAGGACGCGCCTGCCTCTTCCTATCCGGGCAAGCTGACGCAATTGCTTTATCACCGCTACAAGACATTTAACGGAGAAAAAGACAAAGGTTTGATTATCTTTCCGTGCGAGTTGATCTTCCTGAACGGGCATAAACTGAAAGGAACCATTTACCAGTACATCGATTTATGGCAATTAGGAGAAGATTTCAAAACCTGGTTTACGGAATGCTGCGGTGTATATGCAACACTGGTCGACCGTATTGTCCCAGGATTTCCACGTAAAGAGATCGATTCAATTAAAGAGGAACTGCAATATAACGACAATCTAGTCGTACAGGCGGAAATATTCCATTTATGGGTAATCGAAGCACCCGAATCGGTCGCCAAAGAGTTCCCGGCAGACAAAGCAGGCTTGAATGTGCTGTTTGTTCCGAGCGAGGAACCTTACCACCAGCGGAAGGTAACCCTTTTGAACGGCCCTCATACAGTTTTAGCACCTGTCTCTTGGCTTTCCGGAGTGAATATCGTGCGGGATGCCTGCCAGCACGAAGTGCTGGAGAAATATATCCACAAGGTAATGTTCGAGGAATTATTGGAAACGCTGAATCTGCCGAAAGAAGAACTGGTGAAGTTCGGCAATGACGTCATGGAACGTTTTAACAACCCGTTCGTCGACCATTCGGTCGTATCCATCATGTTGAACTCATTTCCTAAATATGAAACACGCGACCTGCCAGGCTTGAAAGTCTATCTGGAACGGAAAGGCGAGTTACCCAAAGGACTGGTGTTAGGTCTGGCTGCCATTATTACCTATTATAAGGGATACGTCCGTGCCGATGGAACAAAATCCGAACCGAATGATTCCGCCGAAATTCTTCAACTGTTGCAGAATCTTTGGGCTACCGGCTCGACCAGGCAGGTCGCCGAAGGCATATTAGCGGCAACTTCCATTTGGGGAGAAGACCTGAACCGCATTCCGGGATTGACCAATATGGTAAAAGGTTTCCTGGATGCCATTGAAGAAAAAGGAATGCTTAATGTCGTTAAAGAAATTTGCTGATGCGGACTTATATACAAATAAATCCGGCAGACAACGTCGTGGTCGCCGTAAAGGATTTACAGACCGGCGCATCTTTGGATATCAACGGCAGAACAATCGTTGTCCTGCAGGATATCCCTGCAGGGCACAAAGTAGCCTTACAGGATTTTAAAGAAGGAGACCATATCATCAAATATGGTGCTCCCATCGGACATGCACGTGAAGTGATAACTACCGGAAGCTGGGTGAATGAAAAAAATATCAAGACCAACCTGGAAGGGTTACGGGAATATGAATTCAATCCGCAACCTATTCCGGAACAGCCATCCAGAAAGTCACTTTCTTTTAATGGATATCGCCGCAAAAATGGAGAAGTGGGAATCCGGAACGAGATATGGGTGATTCCGACTGTCGGTTGCGTCAACGGCATCACGCACCGGTTGGCAGATCGGTTACGACAGGAGACACAAGGCACCGGAGTCGATGCGATCGTCGCATTCCCTCATAATTACGGCTGTTCCCAACTGGGAGACGACCATGAGAATACCCGGAAGATTTTACGAGACATGGTTCTGCATCCGAATGCCGGTGCAGTTCTCGTTGTCGGGTTAGGCTGCGAAAACAACCAAGTCGGTGCTTTTCGGGAAATGCTTGGCAATTACGATACCGAACGCATCCGCTTTATGGAAACGCAAAAAGTGGATGATGAACTGGAAACGGGAATGGAACTGTTGCGTAAACTCTATGCGATCGCTTCACAGGATAAACGGACGGATATTCCTTTAAGTGAGTTGCGCGTAGGATTGAAATGCGGAGGATCGGATGGATTCTCCGGTATTACGGCCAATCCGCTGTTGGGTGTCTTTTCCGACTTTCTGGTAGCACAGGGAGGAACAACTGTCCTGACGGAAGTCCCGGAGATGTTCGGCGCCGAGGGCTTCCTGATGGACCGCTGCATCGACCGCGATGTCTTTGTCAAGGCCGAGCAGATGATCAACGGCTTCAAGGAGTACTTCATCAGTCACAATGAGGTCGTCTACGACAACCCCTCTCCGGGCAACAAGCAGGGCGGCATCACCACGCTGGAAGACAAGAGCTGCGGCTGCGTCCAGAAGGGCGGCACCGCCCCCATCATGGACGTCATCGGCTACGGCGACCCCGTCGTCACCAAGGGCCTGAATATGCTCTACGGCCCCGGCAATGACCTCGTGTCCGCCACTGCCATGACCGCCGCAGGCGCACACCTCATCCTCTTCTCCACCGGCCGCGGCACGCCGTTCTCCGCTCCGGCTCCCACCCTGAAGATCTCTACCAACACCCCGCTGGCAGAGAAGAAGGCGGGCTGGATCGACTTCAACACCGGCGTCATCGCAGACGGCGAAAAGACCATCGACGAGGCCGCAAAAGACCTGCTGGATCTGGTCATCCGCGTTGCCAGCGGTGAGCAGACCAAGGCCGAGAAGCACGGCTTCCGCGAGATCTCCATCTTCAAGGACGGCGTCGTTCTGTAAAAACTTCAAAGGCTGCTGAGCGGTTTGCGCTGCCCGGCAGCCTTTTTGTGCATTGCGAAGGAGCGTTTTAGTATGAATCAGATCACCACCCGTTATATCACCGAAGGCGATGCCTGCTATGAGCAGTACGTCATTTCTGACCCCGCTGCCAAGACCGAATTGGTCATTACCCCGGAGCGCGGCGGCATGATCACCGGCTTTACGCTGGACGGTGACGAGTACATCTGGACCCGTCGCCCCAACTTCTCCGAGTGCAGCCGCCCTCGCTTCGGCGTGCCGGTGCTGTTCCCCAACTGCGGCGGCCCGGACGGCGGTGTGCACTATTTTAACGGCAAGGCCTACCCCATGGAAAACCATGGTCTGGCTGACCTGTGCGCTTGGGACGTGGAGAGCGTCGGCCCGGACGGCGTGACTCTGGTGCTGGAAGCCACCCCGCTGACCAAGTTCCTCTACCCGTTCGATTTCACCCTGCTGGTGAACTACAACCTGGAGGGCAACAAGGCCGCCATCAGCCTGACCGTCATCAACGAGGGTGACACCGATATGCCCTTCAGCTTCGGCTATCACCCCTACTTCATGGCCTCCAAGCTGGAGAATGTGGACTTTGACATCAAGTGTGCCACCTGCTCTGAGAGCGCCAAGGGCGAGCAGCCCGCCGCCCCGGAAAAGATCACCCTCACCCGCAAGGAGGGGGCCGACAACACCATCCGCCTGATGACCGGCGTGCAGTTCCCCATGACCTTCACCGACAAGGGCAACGGCCACAAGGTGACCGTGGATGCGGACGAGACCTTTGGCAACGGCGTGCTGTGGCAGCAGGATGCCGAGAACTTCGTCTGCATGGAGCCCTGGAACGGCTGGGCCAACAGCGTCAACGAAGAGGGCAGGCACGAGGTGCTGGACGTCGATGAGGCCATGACCAGCGAGTGGAGCATCACCATCGAGAAGGTCTGAGCTTCTGAACCATAATGCATAAGAAAACGCCGCGCAGCTTTTGGCTGTGCGGCGTTTTTGTGTTGTGCCGGATTCAGATGTGGTAGTCCACCGGGCGGACTGTCCCCTCCGTGAAATACTCGGGGTGGCGCTGGCGGGCCTGCTCCACCGAGAGCTTATAGCGGTTGAGGTGGTCGCTGAGGGCGCGGCTGAGGTCTTCTTCGGAGCCGCGCAGAACGGCTTCGAGGATGCGGGTGTGGGCCGCGCAGACGGACTTATTCTCCTCGGTCTGCAGGCTGAACTTGCGCAGCCGCTCGATGTGCTGGAAGGTGGAGAGCATATGGTCGAAGTGCTCCTCCATGCCGCAGAGCTGGAAAGCCCGGCGGTGGAAGGCGTTGTCGAGGTCAAGCATCCGGGTCTCCCGGTTTTCGGCGTCGGGGTCGCGCTCCAGCTGGCGGTAGCTCTCGAGGTTGAGCCGGTAGGCAGCTTCCTGCTCGGCAGTCAGACGGCCCCGGATGCGGTTCAGGATCTCTTTTTCCAGCGTGAAGCGGGCGAACTGCTCCATCTCCATCAGCTTGAGGTCGATGGGGGCCACATGGGTGCCGCTCTGGGGCTTGATGACCACCATGTGGGCAATGTTCAGCATGATGAGGGCTTCCCGCATGGGGGTGCGGCTGATGCCCAGCTCCTGGGCCAGCTCCCGGTCGTTCAGCTCGTCGCCGGGCTTGAGCTCCATGGTGATGATGCGGCTGCGGATGGTCTCATAGGCCACCTCCCGTGCGCTTCGTGATGCCATTGCAGTCACGCTCCTTCTGAAATGGGCAATGCCCGGAAATGTGATATATCAGCTACCACCATTGTACCCGCGGGCATCTGCGCCGTCAAGAGCAGCGGCAACAAAAAACTGTATATTTTACCAAAAGGTTCAACGCTTCCGGGGGCGGAGATAGAGTACCGGCACCCAGATGAATGCCACGGCCAGCCCGCAGAAGACGTCGATGATGGAGTGCTGCTTGGTAAAGACGGTGGACGCGCAGATGAGCGCCGCCCAGCCGAAGGCCAGCACTTTGAGCCACGGGCGGTCTTTCGCCAGTGTGCTGCCCGAGAAGGCGATGGCCATGCAGGCCGAGCTCTGGCAGTGGATGGAGGGGCAGACGTTCACCGAGGCGTCGGCTTTCCAGATGAGCTGCATCAGGGTCATGGCGATGTTGCTGCGGCCCACTTCTTCCACCGTGGGGCGGATGTCGAGGCCGTTGGGCAGCACCATATAGAGGATGAGGCAGAAGGTCATGCCTGAGAACATCATGAGGCAGAGCTTGTCGTAGCTGGCAGTGTCGAACCACCAGAGCAGTGCCGTGACGCCCGCCAGCAGGAAGAACCAGCTGCCGTAGGGAAAGATGAACCACTCGTTGAAGGGGATGAAATCGTCCAGCGGGCTGTGGATGATATAGTTCGGGTCGGTGACGGTGAGGTCCAGCCAGAAGAACCAGATGAGGTAGAGCACCCAGTACAGCTGATACCACAGGTGGGGCCGTGCGCGAAAAAGAGAAGTTTTCATGGAGAGCTCCTTGTTTTTTATCATACGATGATACATTTTACCATACTTGGCCGACTTGCGCAAATCCATTTGATGTTATAAAATAAAGACAGCCTGTCCCGCTGGGGCAGAAAACGTGTACTTACAAGCGCAAAGGAGCTTTCATGTCTACTTCATCTCACCCCATCCTTCTTGCGGCCCTCGATCTGGACGGCACCCTGCTCAACAGCAACGGCGAAGTCTCGCCCTGCACGCAGAAGGTGCTGTCCGAGGCGTCCGACCGGGGCGTCGTGGTCATCCCGGCTACAGGCCGCCCGCTGGCCAGCCTGCCGCCGGTGGTGGCGAAACAGCCCTGGGTGCATTATGCCCTCACCTCCAACGGTGCGGCGGTCTGGGATCTCGGCGGCGACCCGCTGGGCTGTGTCTACAGCCGGTATGCCAACGCCGCAGAGCATGAGACGAGCCAGCCGGAGTGCATCGTCCGGCGGTGCTTCCCGGTGGAAAAGGCCCGGGAGGTCTACGAGGCGTTCCACGGCCTGCCCGGCGGGCTGAACATCTTCAGCGACGGGCGCGCTCTCCGCGACATGGTGCAGCAGCGCTTTTTCGACGAGCGGTTCGCCCGTCTGGCGGCGGTGAAGGGGACAGAGGCCATCCAGCCCAACGATGGCCGCTTCACCATCCTGCGGGACCAGAGCGAGTGGATGAGCCGCCACGCCCACGAGGTGGAGAAGTTCTGCATGTTCTTCCACTCGGCGGAAGAGGCGCAGCAGTATCTGCCCCGCTTTACGGCCATCGAGGGCGTCGAGGTGGTGCAGGGGGCGCCCGACAACATCGAAGTCACCGCCGCCGGAGTAAACAAGGGCGAAAGTCTGCTGGCGCTGGCCGACCATCTGGGCATCCCCCGCGAGGCAACGCTGGCTGTGGGCGACAGCGAGAATGACCGCGCCATGCTGGAAAAGGCAGGCGTCGCCGCCGTGATGGCAAACGGCATGGAGCAGATCCGAAAATTGGCCGACATCGTCAGTGAAAACGACAACGACCACGACGGTGTGGCCGAGATCTTTGCCCGTCTGGGGCTCTGAGAAGCACAGCTTCGGCGTTTTTGTGCAATGTATACAAGCTCTTATGCAAAACATTGTGCTTGTTGAGCATTACCAAACGGCCCGCTCTCGTTTATACTAAAGATACGAATGTGCGGTGGGGAAGGTATGCCCATTGGGGCCCTCAGCCGCAGGAGTTCATGCAAATGTTAAAAAGGAGAAATGCGTTATGAATCCCATCGTAGAAAAGGTCTATCAGATCGGCATTATCCCTGTTATCGCTTTCAACAGCGTTGATGAGGCCCTGCCCCTGTGCAAGGCTCTGGCTGAGGGCGGTCTGCCCGCAGCTGAGGTCACCTTCCGCACCGCATGTGCTGAGGAGTGCATCCGCAAGATCCACGAGGAGATGCCCGAGATGCTGCTGGGCGCCGGCACTGTCCTGACCTGCGAGCAGGCTGACCGCGCTATGGCTGCCGGTGCTTCCTTCATCGTTGCTCCCGGCTTCGACCCCGAGGTCTGCAAGCACGTCATCGACAAGGGCGGCATCATGATGCCCGGCACCGCTTCCGCAGGCGAGATGCAGCAGGCTATGAACATGGGCTGCGAGGCTCTGAAGTTCTTCCCCGCTGAGGCAAACGGCGGTGTTGGGATGCTGAAGAACATCGGCGCTGCCCTGAAGGGCGCTCGCTGGATGTGCACCGGCGGCGTCAACGCCAAGAACGTCAACGATTACCTGGGCTACGACCAGATCTTCGCTGTGGGCGGCACCTGGATGTGCAAGAGCGACGTGATCAAGGCCGGCGACTGGGCAAAGATCACCGCACAGAGCAAGGAAGCTGTTGACACCATGCTGGGCCTGAAGCTGCTGCACGTCGGCATCAACACCGAGAACGAGGAAGAGGCCATGAAGGTTGCCAACCTGATCAGCGCAATGCTGAACATGAAGGTCGCTCCCGGCAACTCCAGCATCTTTGTTGGCAACAAGGAGTTCGAGATCATGAAGAAGCCCGGCCGCGGCACCAATGGCCACATTGCCATCGCCTGCAACAACGTTGACCGTGCCATCTATCACCTGTCTCAGCGCGGCGTGAAGTTCGATCTGGACAGCAAGAATGTCAAGAACGGCAAGACCATCGCCTGCTACTTTGCAGACGAGATCGCCGGCTTTGCCTTCCACCTGGTCCAGGCCTAAGCCTATCCCTGTTTCGTAAAAGCCCTGCTGCCCCGGGGAAGCGGTGCAGCAGGATGATTTTAAAACCACCTGTAAATTAAAGGAGAATACCAATGAGAGTTGTTACTTTTGGCGAGCTGATGGTCCGTCTGCAGCCCTTCAACTACGAGCGTTTTGTTCAGGCCAACAACCTGGAGTTCAGCTTCGGCGGCGGCGAGGCCAACGTTGCTGTTTCTCTGGCTAACTACGGCCTGGATGCAGCTTTTGTCACCAAGCTCCCTGCTCACGCCATCGGTCAGGCCGCTGTCAACAGCCTGCGCCGCTACGGCGTTGATACCAGCATGATCACCCGTGGCGGTGACCGTGTGGGCATCTACTACAACGAGAAGGGTGCTTCTCAGCGCGGTTCCGTCTGCATCTACGACCGCGCCAACAGCGCCATCCAGCTGGCTCAGCCCTCCGACTTCGATTGGGACAAGATCTTCGAGGGCGTGGACTGGTTCCACTTCACCGGCATCACCCCGGCTCTGGGTGCAAACGTTGTTGAGATCTGCCTGGAGGCCTGCAAGGCTGCAAAGGCTCACGGCGTGAAGATCAGCTGCGACCTGAACTACCGCGGCAAGCTGTGGA
>ENA-OROZ01003131-OROZ01003131.1-human-gut-metagenome-genome-assembly--contig:-NODE-3131-length-11157-cov-51.285084_pt1 | contig 11157 bp, 10 predicted proteins | sample MGYA00242138_ERZ509066 | MGnify/ENA primary metagenome ERZ509066 (study PRJEB26280, sample SAMEA2338691) | human gut metagenome | biome: human gut; feature: human-associated habitat; material: faeces...
ATACAATGAGTACACATAGATTCATATTAGAACCCTACAAAGGTGTCAGCACTCGACATACTTGTCCGAACTGTCACCGCCAAAGATGCTTTTCCAAATACATTGATACAGAGAAGCAAATCAAGTTCCCAGAATACGTGGGGCGTTGTGATCATGAGCAGAAATGTGGTTATCACTTCACGCCTCGTGATTACTTTGAGCAGAATCCATCTGAGAAAGAAAAGTTTGCAGAGAATAGCTTCGGAAGTTATACACCTATTAAAGAAGTAAAACCGATAGCCATCTCCTACATGGATTTGGATATAGTCAACCAATCATTACGAGGCTATTCTGCGAACAAGTTATTTCAGTTTCTATCGGCCCAATTCGGAGAGACGGAAACATTGAATCTTATGAAGAGATACAAGGTTGGTACATCCAAGTATTGGGATGGTGCAACCGTATTCTGGCAAACGGACAATCGGAGTAAAGTCAGAACTGGTAAGATAATGCTTTACAATTCCAAAACGGGTAAGCGAATAAAAGAACCATACAATCATGTTACGTGGGTGCACTCCGTATTACACAAAGATGATTACAATTTGAAGCAGTGCTTCTTCGGTGAGCATCTGCTTTCCGAAGACAAAAACCGTCCAGTTGCGCTGGTCGAAAGCGAGAAAACGGCAATTATTGCATCTTACTATCTGCCGCAATTCCTATGGATAGCATCAGGTGGAAAGAACGGTTGCTTCAATGTCAACAGCCTATCCGTTTTAGCAGGAAGAAGCGTTGTATTATTCCCTGATTTAGGTGCAACCGACTATTGGCAGAGCAAAATCAGCCTGATGAAAAGCTGCGGAATTGAAGTACAAATGTTCGATTATCTGGAAGCCAACGCTACCGAAGACGAACGCAAAGAGGGCTACGACATAGCTGATTATCTACTCAAAGTGAAGCCTGACGAAGCCATTCTTCAACAAATGATAAGGAAGAATCCTGTCTTGAAAACACTGATAGAGACATTCGATTTAAAGCTCATCAGCGTACAACAAGGCACTCCACAACCGAAGGTTTTACCACCCAAGAAGCGAGGATTCAGACTTTGAACTCAGGGAGAGGAATCGAGACTTTTTTACTGTAGCAAGTTAATGTCGGTGTATTACATTCCCCGACCACTTGCTCCTCAAAAAGTCTGAGGAGGCGGCTCCCGATGGTCACACATTATTCACTAAAAACAGATTCAAATGGAAAAGAAATATACAGTAACACTCCGTCTGTCATATCAGCAATACGCATGGCTTGGTGCGCTTTGCAGACGGAGCAAGCAGACTCAAAGCGAAGTGATCCGTTCGCTCATCGAAAACGGTTCGGTACGTGAACGAATCACGCAAGAGCATATTCACATCATCCGTCAACTGATTGGCGAAAGTACCAATCTTAACCAGTTGGCAAGACAGGCAAACACCTACGGTTTCTTCGCCGTAGCGGACAGATGCAAGGAAATGGCTCAGCACATTAACCTACTTATAAAACGTTTGAAAGATGATAGGTAAACAGACTAAAGGGACATCGTTCGGTGGCTGTGTTAGCTATGTTCTCAAAGAGGAGAAATCCAAATTGCTGGAAGCAGTTGGAGTAGAAGGTACACCCGAACAGATGGCGGAGCAATTTGAGTTACAATCGCTGCTCAATGATAAGGTAAAGAATATTGTCGGACATACTTCGCTCAACTTCTCACCGGAAGATAGCGAACGCTTGAAATATGATGATGAACTGATGTTGCAAATTGCCCACGACTACATGAAACTGATGGGAATCGAAAACACGCAGTACATCATTGCCCGGCACATCGACCGTGAACATCCGCATTGCCACATCGTCTTTAATCGAGTGGACAATGACGGCAAAACGATTAGCGACAAGAATGACTTTCGCAGGAATGAGAAAGTTTGCAAAATGTTGACCGCCAAATATCGCTTGCATTTTGCCAATGGTAAAGACCATATCAAGGAGGAACGATTGCGCCCTTATGACCGAGCAAAGCATGAGATATACAAAGCGTTGAAAGAGGAACTGTCCCAAGTACAAAATTGGGCTGACTTAAAGGATGCACTTGCCGACCGAGACATTGATATGAAATTCAAGGTCAGCCGAACTACACGGGAAATACAGGGTGTAAAATTTGAGTACAACGGTTTTTCTTTCTCCGGCTCTAAGATTAGCCGAGAGTTCAGCTACTTGAATATCGACAACCGACTGGAAGAGAATGCTTGTGCATCCTTGTTTGAATCACCCAAACAGGAATCCAGACATAAGGAAGATAATGTACAACAAAGCGTTTCCCATTCCGATGATGGCTCAAGCATCAGTCTCGGCTTGCTAAACGGCAACTCGTCCTACGATGCCACTGCCGCAGAAGAAGCCGAGTTCAATCGGCTGATGAAAAAGAAAAAGGCTAAGCGCAAGCGAGGCTTTCATTTATAATCCACTTTTTATTAACACTTTAAATCAATTATTTATGGAAGATTTGATTCTAGATTTCAATCTCTACTTGTGTGAGAAGTTCGGCTACAGAAACAGTTGTAGCGTGATGCAAAATGCCAATGGCTTTTGTGTGAACATCAGTGAACGTGATCTAGACTGCTACATCCGCTTCTGGGAGTATAGTTGTGGAAGAGGCAATTTCCCCGACTGGTCTATCATCATTGTGCGCAGTAACTTCAAGAAGAACCAAGAAGAAAGCCTGAAAGATTTGGCTCGCTTCTTCAAGGAGTACATGCCACGCTACGGTTACAAATACCTTTGTACCGAAGGTGATAACTACAAGTATTATCAAACACTCGGTTTAAAGCTCATCTATCGAGGAATCTTTGATCAAAACAATTATGGATTGCCGATTAAAGACTTAAATGTCTGACACATCGTTTAAAATTGAGGAGGGGACTTTTCCTCTCCTTTTCTTATATACCGATAAATCAGAATTTAGAGGCGATGGCGAAGCAACTCTATGATTATTGGTTTGTGCAGTTTGATTTTCCAAATGAAGATGGAAAACCATATAAGTCAAGTGGTGGCGAAATGGTTTGGAGTGAGAAATTAAAACGAGAAATTCCTGAAGGATGGGATAATTGTACATTAGAATATTTTCTGACCATCAAAAACGGACGTGACCACAAACATTTAGCAGAAGGTTTATATCCCGTTTATGGTAGTGGTGGAGAAATGCGTAGAGTAAATGAAAATTTATATAGAGGAGAGTCGGTTTTAATGCCAAGAAAAGGAACATTAAACAACATTATGTATGTTGATGAAGCCTTTTGGACAGTTGATACAATGTTCTATTCTGAAATGAAAATACCACATTGTGCTAAGTATATTTTCTTTACAATTAAAGACATTGACTTTACAAGATGGGATTCAGGAACTGGTGTGCCAAGTATGACAGTTTCAACTTTTTATACCTTATCAATGGTGAAGCCTAATAAAAATTTACTCAAAAGATTCGACAAAACATTAGCTCCGATATTCTACAAAATAAAACAAATTAGGGTAGAATGTGAAGAATTGATTAAGCAGCGTGACCAACTTCTGCCTCTTCTGATGAACGATCAAGTGTCAGTAAATTCTGATTTATCGCTCGATTAAGTTCAATTTTGCGGTCTATTGAAGCAAGAATAGATACTAATTTATTCTGTTCATCCTTAGTAGGAGGCATTATTAACTTCAACTTTTTTAGTTCTGCTTGCGAAAGATTATCTCTTGCAGAGCCACTGCTAAGACCGACAAGATGATCATAAAGTGTATCAATACTATATTTAAGGAATGCAGAACTATAGTCTTTGTTTGGAAGAATCGCACAAATAGCTTGATTTGTACACGCTTCCATTTTAAGTAAAGATGCCTTACCTGCAGTAGCACCATACATTGCTACAAGCACCGTATCAATAGGGTATATCTCAGTACTTGAATTTTCAAATCCTACCTGTGATATAAAATTTGTTGTGTTATAAATATACGGACTTGCTAATTCGCCACTATTAATCCAAGGAATAGTACCGTTTTCATAATAGCTTGCTTCCGTGGACAATGGTGTAGCACCAGAGGATGTGTTAAAAGCCTCTGCAAGTGTTATCTCTTTCCAACCTTGTGGTGTGATCCTTTTCTTTTTATATTTTTTCAATTCCATTTACTGCATTGCTTTATTAATATAATCTTGAATCAAAGATAGATTGACCTCTATCTCTTTGCGCTTAATCACTAACTGATTAAGATGTGCTTTTTGCTGCGCTTTTTCTTGTACGGCTATGATATGATCAATTCTTGCTCCGCCAACAAAAGGATATACGGTATCTACTTCCATTTGCGCCTCTTCAATTCTGCCATCTAATTCTACAAGTTGCTGTTGGTATTTTCGCTGTGCTTCTACGATGTCCAAATTATTTGCCGCCACAAACACATCAAGCAGATGGCGAATAGCCTTAATCTGTTCCTGTGCATCTTTCGATGAGTTATTAGCAACTCTTAATGCAACAATTACAGCAATCACACTAATTATAGGACTTAATAGTGTAGCCCATTGGATTAACTCATCAATCATTGCTCTTTATCTCTTCATTTATCCAACATTCTCCTAACTTTTTTGTCAAAGTCAGAATCAATCTGTTGAGTTTTATTAAAAATATCGTATTCGCTTTCTGCCTTTATCTTGGCTTGTGCCACAGATATGTGCCCTTTGTCTGGCAATATCTGATATTTGCGGAAAGTAAGAAACTCATTGACACTGGCTGCAAACTGCTCCATATTAAACGTATTCTCACGCTCAATGAGATCCTCGATATAATCAAAATATCCCGTTACTGCACGTTCCAAACGGCGGATTTCATTTTCCTGCAAATAGTTCTTGGCTATTGACACATCAGATTTCAAGATACGCCCATCAGGAGCATTCTTCCATGTGGTCAATCCCATGTGTTCCTGGGTATGGTCTGCTTTAGAGTAGATGATTTCAGCTGCCGTTTGCCCTGTAATGGCATAATGAAAACGGTTCTGTATCATGGCATAGAAATCGTGTGTTGTAGGCGAGTTCTTGTCATAGTCAATACTACACTCTGCATATATGTCGGTAATCTGCTGCCAGATACGTCGTTCACTGGTACGGATGGAGCGTACCCTTTCAAGCAATTCACGGAAATAGTCTTTCCCGAATACTGCCGTCCCCTGTTTTAAGCGCTCATCGTCAAGCACAAAGCCCTTCTTGATATACTCATTGAGAATCTTGGTAGCCCATTGGCGGAACTTGGTAGCTTTTGGAGAAGAAACACGATAGCCGACTGCGATAATCATATCAAGATTATAGAAATCGACCAACTCTTCAACCTCGCCTCTTATGCCCCGATTTACGACAGTTGCAATTTTTGCAACTGTCGTGTCTTGCTGTAATTCTTTGTCCTTGAATATATTGGCTATGTGGCGGCTAATACCCGATTTATCAATGCCGAAAAGCTCTGCCATAGCCTTTTGTGTACACCAAATGGTCTCGTCTTTTATAACCACCTGCACCTTTCCCTCTTTATCGGGAAGATTGTATAATAGGAACTGTATTTCATTACTCATTGCTACCTACATTTGAGTTGAACTGCAAAGCATCCAACTGTTTCATAATCTCTTCTTCCAAACGATGACTCTCAGCAAATTGCTTAGCGAGAGTTTGCTTATAATTCGCCATACGAGCATTAAATTCTTCTTCCGTTATATCTACATAATCAATCTTGATGTCGAAATATTGTCCGGCGGAGAGAGAATATCCCTTTTCCTTTATTTCATCGTAAGTAACAGCTACAGAGAAATCTTCTACAGCTTCTTTGTTGCGGAACGTATTGACTATTAAGTCTATCTCATTATCAAGCAAACGTCGTTTCTGGTTATTGCCTTCTTTATATTCTTCACCTAATTTGCTTGCATCAATCAAAATTACTTTATCTGCCGTTGCCGACTTATCAAAGAATATAACGGAAACATTTGTTCCAGTGGTGGCAAACACATTGCTCGGCATAGATACACAACCATAGACCCAATGTTCATCTACCACACGTTGTAAAATTTTCTTTTCAACACCACTTTTGGCTGTAATAAATCCAGTAGGAATAACTATTGCGCCTTTCCCTGTTGTCTTTAGTGAATTTAAGACGTGCTGAATGAAACAGGTGTAAATCGCCATTTTAGGTTTCATCGGATCTACCTTTTTAACCGCATTCGGAACTCCTGCCCAAAAACGAATCGTATCAGCAGCCAATGTATCACGATACTCCGGGAAGTCAAGTTTAAATGGAGGATTTGAAACGATAAAATCAAATTTCTTTAATGCGCCATTTGATTCAGTGTGCGATGGTTCTGTCAATGTATTGCCTTGTACAACATTTGGCAGAGAAGCAGACAAACTATTTAAAATAAGGTTCAGACGCAACATTTCGCTCGACTTTTCTGATATATCCTGACTGAAAATCGAGCATCTATCCTCTCCTATCTGATGAGCAAGAGCCATGAGCAATGTACCTGTTCCAGCCGATGGGTCGTAACAAGTCACACCTCGTAAATCCGCATTGTCCCCTACCAATAATCTCGCCATAACTTGTGCTATGGCACGTGGCGTATAATATTCGGCATATTTACCACCTCCGGCATTATTAAATCCCTTTAGCAAATGCTCGAATATTCTTGAGAAGAAGTCATACTTCTCGATAAACACATGTTCAAAATTGAATGAGGCTACATTACGCATCAGCGATTTTGCAAACTCATCACGCTTTTGAGTGTCAGTGACAAAGGTTGTTATGGCACTGAAGATGTTCACCTTACTTTTCCCGGAAGTTGTCACAGAAAAAGTGTCAGCATTGATATTGGCTATATCTATTAATGTAGCATCCAACAATGTAGAGAAATCTCCCTTTCCTGTGGAATTATATAGATGTGACAATGTATGTTCCGGTTTAAGCCTCGGCACAGAAGCCGGCAAATAACTGAAAAGGTCTTCTACCTCTTCCTCTGTAAATGTGTCATATTCGGCATCCCACTTTTCTGCTTTGCTTAGCCGTTCACCGTACATTTTATCTCGTTTGGCTTCATAGCCGAACTTATCATTAAAGAACTTGTACAGAAACATCTCTGTGACGATTTTATATTCGCTTCCTGTTCCTGCCAAACCAAACGCACCTGTTGTACTTTTCAAAGAATCAATCAAGGCAATCGTTGATTCTGTTATATTTATATCGCTCATAATCAGTATGCAAAATTACGTTGTTGGAAATATTCCGTTGTAATAAGATTGTTGATATATTTACGGTCTGTCAAATTTGCCTTGATTCCAAGGTCTATTAATTTATGACCTATAATAGCCAATACATCACGCTTAAAGGCATCTTCGTTATCCAAAATATTGATATTCAGGAATAACATATTATCTATTTGAGATTTCATCTGTGACAGATTCTCGGCTATTTCATATTCGAGTGCAGATATAATCGGCTGTTCACGTTTTTGATTTTCCTCCTCAATCCGCTTGTGAATACGAACAAAACGCTCATCACCCTTATATTTTTTCTTCAATATATTATTCCGTCTGTTTATTTCCCGAATCTTTTTCATTACATTATCCATGTAATCAATACTGTCTTTTGCATCTTGAGCATTTTGCGGAACAAAACCTTTTTTACGGAAATATGCCCGGAACTCATCTGCAAGGATGACATATTTTTCTTCATTCCTATCAAAATTGGCATCAAATTCGGCTTGTACCTTTTCGCAACGTTCTCGAATATCATTAACGACAATTCGCAGTTCCTCAGACATACCCTTTTTGAACTCAAACTCCAATTCTGACAGAGCCACATTGATTATTCCGGAAACATCTGCCTTATGCTCTGTACTTTCAAACAGATTCATCCTCTCTATGCGATGTGTAACCTCTGTAATCAAAGTAGGAATGCCACCAAAAGCCAAAGACTCTATTTTTTCTTTCAATTCATCATCGCCAAAAGCTCTGACTTGATTCAGAATAGCTTTAGCACCATTCAATACCGACCGTAATTCATAGAGCTTGTCTTTATCCTCTATTTCGTCAATTTCCTGTCTGAACTCTTCCGGATTATCGCAAGTGAAATTAAAGAGAACACTCTTGATTTCTTTCATTTTAGCTATTATCTCTTCCTTATCTTCGATAATAGCATTGCCAACAGGCTCGTTTTGTTTGGTCTCTTTAATATCCGCTGTACGGTTTAATTCTCTCAGATAGCGGTCATTTGTCGAATCAAAGTTTTCTTTTATATCTACAAAATCAACCACATAACCATATTTGAAATCTTTATACGGACGGTTTACACGAGTAAGAGCCTGTAACAAATCATGACCGTCAAGGCTACGTCCCAAATATAGTTTTTTCAATCTGGGAGCATCAAATCCGGTAAGCAACATCTGATTGACAATCAGCACATCTACTGTCTGCTGCTTCTTATATTCTTCAATATATGCTTTTCGTTCTAATTTGTCTCCTTCATCATGCAATATCAGAGAGGCACGCAATGGTTTGGCATGACCATACGCAACCATTGGCTCTGCGACCATTCCCAACTGCTCTTCCCACTTATCTTCAATATGCTGTGCAAATCTGAAACGCTGCTGCCATAAACGGAACATTTCACGAGCCTGTGGATTTGTTTTGCATACAATCATCGCCCCGATGGAATCATCCGCTTGTTCTTTTCTGAATCTTCGCAAGTCAGAAATAATATAATCAAGCAAAGCGTTCAGGTAACTTTCATGCTCAATTATCTTATTCTTGTCTATATCGCTTTTCTTGACTTCTACATTTCCTGCCAATTTATCAAGAATGCTCTCAATACGTTCTTTATAAATGGTTTCTATCGGTTCACGCATCAACTTTAGCGTATAACCATCCGCGATTGACTTATCATAATAGTAGGTATCAATGTAGTCGCCAAAAACACGCCAAGATTCTTTTTCTTCTCGTAACAAAGGAGTTCCTGTCAATGCGATTTTTACAGCATCCTTATCCGCTTCTAAAAGATTTGCAAGAAAACTACCCTGTGGACTATATCCTCTGTGTGCTTCGTCTATAAAGAATACACGTTGAAGATTAGTATTATAGCCAGACTCTATCTGTATCTTGGTAGAATCCTCTTTAAATTTCTGTATGTTTACAACCATTATTTCCGCTTTACCCTCACTGTTCACTACAGGAGTGGTATCGCGGATGTCTTTCATTAAATCGTCCCTACTATTGACATTCCTTACAACTAAGCCACGTGCAACAAACTCATCGCTCGCCTGCTCCATCAGAGCAATACGATCAACTATAAAGTAGAATTTAACAGCCGTCTCACGTTTTGCATAATAATCGGTCAGACTACGAACTGAATAATACGCCAATGCTGTCTTGCCACTGCCTTGCGTATGCCATATTATTCCACTCTTGACACCTTTAGATAATTTTTTGCGAATAGCCAATGAAGCAAACAATTGCTGATAGCGCATCACATGTTTTTCGAGAGTTGTAATTTTACTGCCATCTTCCAGTTCTGCAGTTCTGTTAACATAAGCAAAGCCATATCTTAACAGAAACAAGAACCTCTCTCGGCAAAGCATTGATGTCAAGACACGATTCGTTGGAGTATCTACCTTTTTATTTGTTTCATAATCGGGCAAGTTTTTAATAACGATACAGTTCCTATGTTTGAGAACTTGTTTTTCTGTATTTTTAGTCAACGCTATATATAAATATTCCGACACAAAAGTAACATCAGCCTCTCTAAACACATTAAAGAAAGCTTTCTCTTTTGATGCACAGCAATAAAACGCCCCTTGTATCGGAACCCTGTTTTCATTATCGTATTCCTGATTATTGGAAAAAATCATCAATTGGGTAAGATTGATAAAGCGACGAAAATTCTTGTTCCGCATCCGTTTATTAATCCTATCCCGCTCTGCTAAAATTCCATCGTGATTATTAGGTTTCTTGACTTCGATAAAAGCTAAAGGCAAGCCGTTTATAAAGCATGTAATATCCGGACGGAAGTTATCACCGGATTCAACATTTTCGCATGTAAATTCTGTCGTAACGTGCCATTCATTATTATTTGCATCAGCGAAATCTATCAACTTCACACCACTGTTGGAAGAAAGCATAGTATAGAATTCCTTGCCCAAATCATCGTTGTTCAAGATTCCGACAATTTTATCCAGCAACTGGCTACATTCCAAGTCCGTCAAAGCAGGATTCAGACGTTTTACTGAACGGATAAAAATATCCGTCAAAATATTCGTTTGGGGATTGTATGATGTTATATCATCCAAATATGTATAACCGAGCTTGCAAAGATGCAATGCAGCTGGGACTTGTACTCGTGTATTCTCCGTAAAGTTTTTCATTGCATTTTACCTTTCCTCTTTATCTGTTATCAAATCCTTTAAATCCACCTGTAGAATCTCAGCAATCCTCTGCAGTGTTTCCAAATTCGGCTGGATTCTATTGCACGCATAAGCATTGACCATGCTAAAACTTTTATCAAGTTGCTTAGCCAACCATGTCTGAGAGATGCCTTTATCTAACAAAACGGTCTTTATTTTATTTAGCTTCATTGTTTAATGCAATTTTATAGTGCAAATATAGCGAATTATATTAGATAATGGTGTATATTTGCATTAAGAAAAGGCGGTATTTAAATGAGTTATACCTCAAAGTAGTTGAATTTAGGCGTATTTGTGTAAAATCATTCGATTACGAATATAACAGTAAATACAACTATCCTCAAAATCACTGAAATTGAATAATAATGGGAAAGACAGTAACAACATATCTCATTGATGGAGACCCAAAAGGAACTCAATACGCATTCATTAGCAACAAAATTTGCCAAATGTTTGTCGTACCACGTTCTAATCTCTCTTATTTGAATACACAAGAGAAGTTACAAAAACCTGCATTCTATATATTGCTGGGGGAAGATGAATCAACCAAGCCGCAGGCGTATATAGGTGAAACGGAGAACTTTAAAGAACGTGTAAAAGACCACGATAGCAAAAAATCGTTTTGGCAAAAAGCACTCATATTTGTATCGAAAGACGCCGATATGACTAAAGTTGATGTGCAATACCTAGAACATAAAG
>ENA-OROZ01003135-OROZ01003135.1-human-gut-metagenome-genome-assembly--contig:-NODE-3135-length-11152-cov-57.211949_pt1 | contig 11152 bp, 10 predicted proteins | sample MGYA00242138_ERZ509066 | MGnify/ENA primary metagenome ERZ509066 (study PRJEB26280, sample SAMEA2338691) | human gut metagenome | biome: human gut; feature: human-associated habitat; material: faeces...
TAGCATCCTGCTGTGCTTTCTGCATACTTTGATAAGCTTCTTGTTGGAATTGTTCCTGACGTTGAGCCATATCCTGCAGCTCTTTCTGACGTCTTTCTGCAATGTTTTTCGGCAGAGAGTCGGCTTGTGCCAGGAATTCTTGGTACTTCTTTTGGAATTCTTCGTTGGTACGCTGCATTTCATCCTGGTATTTTTTAGACATGGCGTCCAAGTCAGCTTGGGCTTTGGTAAATTCAGGCATAACAGCGATTACATCTTGAGAATTCATGTGAGCGAATTTAGCTTGCGCCATAGCTCCCAGCGGGAGGGCGAACATAACTACGAGTAGTGCGATTTTTTTAAGCATAATGTTTATTATTTATTTGAATGATTATTCGTCGGGGACAAATATAGCGCAAACTGAACGCAATACAAAATAAGCTCGCTTATTTTTAATCCAGAATGCAGTCTATATTCTGAAACAAATGTATGAAATTAATTTGAATATCCCAGTTTTGCAAGTACTTCATTGCTGACGTCAATACTCGGCGAGGCAAAAATGATACTTGATGCGGAAGCACGGTCTACAACTACCGCATATCCGTTCTGTGTCGCAATTTCCTTTACAGCATTGTATATTTCATCTTGAATGGGTTGCATCAGACTTTCACGTTTTTTATACAGTTCGCCTTCCGGACCGAAGTATTTGCGGCGCAGTTCGGCTGCTGATTTCTCTTTAGCGACAATCTCTTCTTCCTTTTTACCTCTCTGTGTTTCAGAAAGGGAAGCAATCTGAGACTGATAGTTCTTGTACAGAGTCTTGGCTTCTTCGGAAATCTTTTCGACCTCACTCTGCCATTGTCTGGAGGATTGCTCCAGTTGTTCATTGGCACGTTCGTAAGCAGGAATATTTTCCAGGATATATTCCATGTCAATCAAGGCGAACTTCTGTGCACCGGCTGTTATGCTTACTGCAAACAGCGTAAAAAGGATCAATAAACTCTTCTTCATAACGATACTGCATTAATTGTCAATTATCAATTGTCCATTGCTTAGAATTCCTGTCCCAGGATGAAGTGGAACTGGCTACCGCCATATTGCGAGGAACCCATTATTTTGTCGAAACCGTAAGCCCAGTCGATACCCATCATACCGATCATCGGGAGGAAGATGCGGACACCGACACCGGCTGAACGCTTCAATTCGAATGGGTTGAACTTATTGACATCATGCCATGCATTACCGGCTTCCACAAACGTTAACGCATAAATACTGGTACTTGTTTCGAGCATCAAAGGATATCTTAATTCCAGTCCGAGACGTGTATAGGCATAACCTTCAGAGCCGTATGGAGTCAATGAGCTGTTCTCATAACCACGGAGGGCGATGCTTTCTGTAGCATAGCTGGAGTAGCCGGTCATACCGTCACCACCCACGTCAAACGTTTCGAACGGAGACTTCTTGTATTTGTTGTAATGTCCCAGCAAACCGAATTCTACACGTCCCATCAATACCGGAGTACGTTTGACGGTAATCGGGTCCATCAACGGGATATAGATTTTGGATTTGAATTTCCACTTGTGGTATTCAATCCACTTGTGCATCTTGTTCATGTCTTCCTGGTTGCTGGTGCTGTACTTGCTGTAATCGGTACCGTCGAACAGAGAGAAAGGCGGTGTGATTTGTGCAGACAACGAGAACTCGGAACCTTGGCGCGGATAAATCGGGTTGTCGATAGAGCTACGGGACAAGGTCAGGTTGAGGCTGAGGTTATTACACTTACCGTTGGTAACCGGGAAGTACTGCCAGTCACTCAGAACATAGCGTTGGTAAGACAACTCGGCTGTGAACTGGAAGTAGTCATCCGGCCACTTCAAACGCTTACCGAACATCACTGCAAGACCATACATCTGGATAGATTTGTCCGGGTCGTAATAATTCTCGTAGTTGTTGTAATTGCCGTAGTTGTACATACCGTAGCCATACATACCGCTATAATAGCTGTTGTAATAGCTGTTCATGTAGGCTGAATTGTAATAACGGCTACTGATGTCGGTCTGGCGGGAATAGAAAGCCGATACGGAGAATGCATTCGGGCGTTTACCGCCAAACCACGGGTCGTAGAATGAAACGCTGTATGACTGATAGTATTTGGCATTGGTCTGGCCGCTGATGGTCAATGTCTGACCATCGCCTTGCGGGAGGATACCGCGGTAGTTCTCACCCGGATGCAGCAGGTTGGACAGAGAGAAGTTGGTGAACTTCAGACTTAACTTACCGATAATACCCGTTTGTCCCCAACCGGCGGAGAACTCTACCTGGTCGTTGGCTTTGGATACAAGGTCATAACCGATGTCTACCGTGCCGTCTTCCGGTCTCGGCTGGATGTCGGGCTGGATTTGTTCGGGGTCGAAGTGTCCCATCTGCTGGATTTCACGCATGGAACGCATCAGGTCTTCACGGCTGAAGAGTTCGCCCGGACGGGTACGGAGTTCACGGCGTACTACGTTTTCATACAAACGGTCGTTACCGTTGATGCTGACTTTATTGATGGTAGCCTGGCGACCTTCGTAGATACGCATTTCCAGGTCGATGGAGTCGCCCACGATGTTTACTTCCACCGGTTCGAGGCTGTAGAACAGATAACCGTTGTTGTAGTAAAGGTTACCGATGGCATCGTCATCGGTCATTGTACGCTCTTCAAGTAACTTTTGGTTGTAGACATCACCCTTCTTCATCTGGAGGAGGAAGTTCAGTTGTTCGGAAGGATACAGTGTGTTACCTACCCAGGTTACATTGCGGAGATAGTATTTCTGTCCTTCCTCAATCTGCATGAAGATGTCTACCGTGCGGTCATCGTAGGGCTTGATACTGTCTGTCACGATGATGGCGTCACGATAACCCAGTTCGTTGTATTTGTCGATAATCAGCTGTTTGTCCGCTTCGTAGTTGTCCTCAATGAATTTCTTGGTGCGGAACAGATTGAGCAGCTTGCCCTTTTCGTTTGTTTTCTTCATCACACGCTTCAGCTTCTTGGTCGTGAGGGCCTCGTTGCCTACAATGGTGATTTGATGTACTTTCACTTTCTCCTTCTTGTCGATGTCGATGTTGACAATCACTTCATTCTTCTTTTCCGGATCATCACGTTGGGTGATGATTACATCTGCATTCTTGAAGCCCTTGTCGTCAAAATAGCGCTTTATCAAGGTCTTGGCACGGTCTACCAGGTTAGGTGTAATCTGACCGCCCTTTATCATGCCGATTCTGCTTTCCAGGTCTTCACGCTCTGACTTCTTCACACCGTTGTAGCGTATGTCGGAAACACGCGGACGCATGGTCAGATGAATGGTCAGCCAAATTTGGTCGCCTTCAATCTTGTCTGCTGTAATTTCCACGTCAGAGAACAGACCGTGGCGCCAGTAGCGCTTACAAGCTTGTGTAATCTCGTCACCCGGCACGGTGATAGTCTGCCCTTTGGATAGTCCGGACAATCCGACAATTACATAATCCTCATAGTTCTGGGCTCCTTCGACCTTAATGTCGGCTATTTCATACTTCTTGGGTGTTCCCGAATAGAGTATAACCGGCTTTTCGGTTTCATCGGTGTTGTTTACGTCCTGTGCTGCTGTTGTCAGTGCGCAGCCGAAAAGGCAGACAAACGTTACGAGTATGGAGAAAATACGATAGTGCATCTTTTTATTTACTATTTTACAATTTACTATTTACTATTTGTGTGTCCGGTGATTAATTGATTTGCTCGCTGGTCTTGCCGAACCTGCGTTCGCGTTTCTGATAGTCACATATGGCTTTGCGTAGTTCTTCTTCACGGAAGTCGGGCCAATAGGTATCACAGAAATAAAGTTCCGAATAGGCGCATTGCCAGAGCATGTAGTTACTGAGGCGGAGCTCTCCTCCGGTACGTATCAGCAGGTCGGGGTCGGGCATGAAGTGGGTTGTCAGATGACGGGATATGAGCTCACTGTCGATTTGTTCGGGTTTCAGCTCACCTTTCTGTACCAGGTCGGCTATTTGCCGGGCAGCTTCCGTTATTTCCCAGCGGGAAGAGTAGCTCAATGCCAGTACCAGGCACATTCCCGTGTTGTGGGAGGTGTGTGCCACGCAAGTGTTGAGCCGTTGCTGTACGTTGGCAGGCAGTTTTTCAATATCTCCTATTACCCGGAAACTGATATTGTTCTTCATGAACGTCTCTTCCTCTATGGAGTCGAAGAGCAATCCCATCAAGGCGGCTACCTCGTCCGACGGACGATTCCAGTTCTCGGTAGAGAACGTATATAAAGTAAGGTATCTGACTCCTAATTTAGCGGCTTCCTCTGCAATGACGTGCACAGTCTCTGCGCCGGCCTGATGTCCATAGCTGCGTTCGTGTCCACGCTGCTTGGCCCACCGTCCGTTACCGTCCATGATAATCGCCACGTGCTGGGGTATCCGGTTTAGATCGATTTCTTCCTTATATGACATCATTATTATTGTATTTCGAAGCCCAATCTGTTAAGACGTCCGCGCCATACCTCATTCTTGGTGCCGTTGCCGCCGAATATCACCCAAATGAAGTCCCGTTTGTCTGCCGGGTCCACAGTTTTGTCTTTCGTCGGTTCCACTATAATGGAGTACGCGCCTTTCCCTTTGAATTCCTGGGGTAGCAGGAATTTGGTTTCTGTCTTGCTCCACGCAATGCCTGTGATGGAGTTGTAGATGGCGTCAAGTTCTCCTCCAAAGCAATAGAACATGTCGCCATAGTACATAATGGCAGGGTTGACCATGCCGGGACAAGATGTGTCGTACACCGTGTTAGCCAGGCTTGCCCAGCCTTTGCCGTCCAATGAGAACCAGGGTATTGTCTCTTGTTCGTTGGCCAGCGGCATTCCTGCCAGAACCACCTTCTCTACACCATTGCCGGTGTTGGTCTGGGTGGTGGATATGTTTTCGGTAGGGAATCCTGCCGGGACTTCCTCAAGGGTAAGGTTGTCAGCCGTGTTTTCCGCTTCCCAATTCTTTCCGTCTTTACAGATGTTGAAATATTGCTTTCCGTTGATTTCCACAATACCCGAGAGCCGGTCGGAGAAACCATTGATGAGGACTATGACATTGTCTCCCAATGTAGTGACTTCTGTCCAGGCGCCGCCGTTGGTAGAGCTGAATACTCTTTTGCTTTCTGTAACCATATAAAGCGCATTGTTATACTCTACGGCAGATGTCAGCTTTACGTCTGAGGGGAGGTTGCTGACATTGACTTTACTCCAGTTGTATTTATCGGGCGCAGTCGATGTCTTGTAAGCAGTACTGTTGGAAGTGTAGACAAATAGTTCGTCTCCCAGTACAACCGCTTTTTGCTGACCTAAATTGATGGTATTGGAGAATATATTCCCCCTTTTCTGCATGTCTGTCCATACGAGTGAGTCCGGGTCTTGCAGGTGTACATTAACTTTCAATTTATATTCGCGGACTGTAACACCGTCGGCGGCATGTGCTTTGAACAGCATGCCGGCATCGTTATTCATGGCGGGTCTCAAATCCACGGAGTCCGACATGACGAATACCGTGTCGGTAGGCGAGCCTGAAGTTATCCAACCGGTAACGGTCATAGTATCAATCAGAATACGGTCAATGATGGTATCTGAACCTACGGGCAATGAATCTCTGTTATAGATGAGTCTATTGAGCTGGTCAATTGTAAATTTGTAATGTTTGCCATGTATGGTATCGATACCAAAAGCATGTATAGTAGCATCGGAGCTGAATTCATAATTGTCGTCAGAGTCAAGGCATGAACTTAGAGCAAATGACACAATAAGAAAACTCACAATTACTGATAGAAACTTTATTCTCATTTTGAAAGTTAGTGTTTATTTACAAGTTGCAAAAATAGGAACATTTTTTTCTATAAACAGCTTTACGGGGAAGTTTTATATAAAATTATAGATAATATCCCCCTTTTTCTCGATAAAAAAGCCCTGAAATGAGGCTATTGACTGTTTCTTGAGGCCGTATAATGGCGAAAACTCCTGCCGAAAGAATACTCTGTTGCAAATGGATATCCGTCACTGATTTCGGGTGCTTTGACGCCGGAATGAAGAAGGTGCGGAGCTTCTTCCACAAAGATTTCGTCCCACAATCCGGCATCAATGAAGGATTGGAGCGTTTGGCTGCCACCCTCTACCAAAAGGGATTGTAATCCGCGTGTATACAGCATTTCCATGATTTCGGGGAGTATATTCTGCCGGTAGTCGCTGACTGGCAGATATTCTACATTCGGTAGCGGAGCGTGCGGGATTTCTGTAAAAACGAGGGTCGGCACGCTACCGTCAAATAGGTGAAGGCTGGGGGATAGCTTTTGTTGCCGGTCCAGCACGATACGTACCGGTGAACGACCATACCAATGGCGGACATTCAGGCCGGGATTGTCCAGTTCAGCCGTACGGGTACCTACTAATATGGCACTGTGCTCTGCCCGTTTCTTGTGTACCAGCATCGAAGTCAGCGGGCTGGAGAGGATAACCGGTTTACCGTCCGTGCGGGAGTAATCGATATATCTGTCAGAAGATTCCGCCCATTTTAGGGTGATGTAGGGGCGTCGCAAAGTATGGAAAGTGATGAACCTGCGGATGAGCTGCCGACATTCTGTTTCCAGCACTCCGACAATAACTTCACGTCCGGCATCCTTCAGTTTCTGTATGCCCCGGCCCGCAACCTTAGAAAAAGGGTCCCGGCACCCGATGACGATGCGTGGAATCTGCTTCTCGATGATGAGGTCTGCACAAGGAGGAGTTTTGCCATAGTGCGAACACGGTTCCAGGCTGACATAGATGGTGGAACGTTTCAGCAGGGACGTGTCTTTCACGGAACGGATGGCGTTGACCTCGGCGTGGGCTTCTCCACAGCGCACATGGTATCCCTCGCCTATGATTTTCCCGTCACATACTATTACCGCTCCCACCATCGGGTTGGGTGCTGTATTGCAAAGTCCGTTTTGTGCCAGTTGGATGCATCGCAGCATATATTTCTCTTCTTCTGAATTCATATCCTTGCTTGTCTTTTGGTTGAATAATCAAAATTAATGATTACTTTTGCAGCCCGAATAAAACCGGACTCCGAATGAATGTAACCGTTTCACATATCCGCAGTGCTTTGCAGGAGTGCTATCCTCCCCGGGAGGCAGCCAATCTTTCCCGTATTGTCTGCTGTGAAATGTTAGGTCAGAGTCATATTGACTATTACCTGGGCAAAGATATGATTTTATCTCCAAAGGATGAAAAGGAATTGGAAAGCATTCTTTCCCGTCTGTGCAATTTTGAGCCCATACAGTATGTGCAGGGTACTGCCCGTTTCCTGGGACGTACTTTTCGGGTGGCTCCGGGGGTGCTTATTCCCCGTCCCGAAACGGAAGAACTGGTGGAGAGGATGCTGGAGGAAGTCGCTCCGGCTTCCCGTATTCTCGACATTGGCACTGGAAGTGGGTGTATTGCCGTCACTTTGTCTAAAGAGTTGCCGGAAGCGGAAGTAACTGCTTGGGACATTTCCGGAGAAGCTCTTGCCATAGCCGGTGACAATAACCGCCTTTTGCAGACCTCCGTACAATTTGTACAGCATGATGTCCTGACGTATCAACCGACTGAGGATGAGTACTTTGATGTAATCGTCAGTAATCCGCCTTATGTTACGGAAACAGAAAAGAAGGACATGGAGCCAAATGTCTTGAACTGGGAACCTTCGGGAGCTTTGTTTGTTCCAGACAGCGACCCGCTCCGTTTCTATCGGCGTATAGGTGAACTGGGACGGAGCATGCTGACGGTCGGCGGCCGACTCTATTTTGAAATCAACCGGGCATTTGGAGAGGCTGTCGCTTCGATGCTTCGCAAGCAAGGCTATACGAATGTCCGTATCCGAAAAGATATTTCCGGCAACGACCGGTACGTAATTGCAGAACGATGATAGAAATAACTGAAACTGAAGCTTTGAACAGAGTGGCGACATATTGCTCCACTGCCGAGCATTGCCGGGCGGAGATTGCGGAGAAACTGCAACGCTGGGGCATTGCCTATGATGCCATAGACCGTATCATCAACCGTCTGGAACAAGAGAAGTACATTGATGAAGAGCGCTTCTGCCGTGCTTTCATCAACGACAAATACCGTTTTGCCAAATGGGGCAAGATGAAGATAGGGCAGGCGCTCCAGTTGAAAAAGATATCTTCATCTGTCTATTGGCCCTATTTGAACGAGATTGATGAGGAGGAATACCACGCCGTCTTGCAGAAACTGCTGGCGGCAAAGCGTAAAAGCGTCCGTGCCGAAAGTGAGTATGAGTTGAATGGCAAACTGGTGCGTTTTGCCTTGAGCAGGGGGTTCGAAATGAAGGATATATGTCGTTGCATAGAGGTTTCTGAGGAAAATGACTACTCCGAATGAAAATTATCGGCTTTCTCTTTTTTATTCTCATTCTGTTTCCGTATTTTTGTGCCATATTTATCATATATAGATTAGTTTTGCTATGAAAACTTTAGAAAGATTGTTTGCAGAGAAGTTGCTGAAGATAAAAGCGATTAAACTACAACCGGCTAACCCGTTCACTTGGGCATCCGGATGGAAGTCTCCGTTTTATTGTGATAACCGCAAAACCCTTTCTTATCCTTCTCTCCGTAATTTCGTAAAGATTGAAATTACGCGTCTGATTTTGGAACGTTTCGGACAGGTGGATGCCATTGCCGGTGTGGCAACGGGAGCTATCCCGCAAGGTGCCTTGGTGGCCGATGCATTGAACTTGCCGTTTGTATATGTACGCTCCACTCCGAAAGACCATGGACTGGAGAATTTGATTGAAGGTGAACTTCGTCCCGGTATGAAGGTGGTAGTCGTGGAAGATTTGATTTCTACGGGTGGAAGCAGTTTAAAGGCTGTAGAAGCTATCCGCCGTGACGGATGTGAGGTCATCGGTATGGTGGCTGCCTATACTTATGGTTTCCCGGTTGCCGAAAAGGCTTTCAAGGATGCCAAGGTGCCTTTGGTGACGCTGACCAATTACGAGGCTGTGATGGAAGTGGCACTGCGTACGGGCTATATCGAGGAAGAAGATGTGGAGACTCTGAATGAATGGCGTAAAGACCCTGCACATTGGGAATCTGGTAAATAAGAACTTATTTGTAAAAATGTTAATATGGATAAAAGAGCCATTCGGATAGATTCTGTCCGGATAGTTCTTTTTTCTTTTTGAATACGATTGATTATGACGAAATTTGAGAGTGGAGTGAAAGTTGTACCGGCTTCACAAGAAGCTGTTTATGAAAAGCTTTCCGACCTGAGCAATCTGGAGAAGGTGAAAGACCGTTTGCCTGAAGACAAAGTGAAGAACTTGAGTTTTGACGCGGAGAGCATGACGATAGAGGTGGCCCCCGTGGGAAAGATTACGTTGCAGATTGTGGAGAAGGAACCTTGCAAGTGTATCAAGTTTGCAACAACCACTTCACCGCTACCCTTCAATCTGTGGATACAGATTGTACCCACCACCGAAACCGAATGCAAAATGAAACTGACCATCGGCATGGATATAAATCCGTTTATGAAGACCATGGTGCAGAAACCCTTGCAGGAAGGATTGGAGAAGATGGCAGATATGTTGGCGATGATACAATATTAATCACTAACCATTAATCATTAGAAACAACGTGGCTCAGAAACTTTGGGAAAAATCCGTTCAGGTAAATAAGGATATCGAACGCTTCACGGTAGGCCGTGACCGTGAAATGGACCTTTATTTGGCAAAGCACGATGTGCTGGGTTCCATGGCGCACATCACGATGCTCGAAAGCATTGGCTTGTTGACGAAGGAAGAACTGCGGCAATTGCTGGCCGAATTGAAGGAAATCTATGCGATGGCCGAGCGTGGAGAATTTGTGATAGAAGAGGGAGTGGAAGACGTTCACTCACAAGTGGAACTTATGCTGACGCGCAACTTGGGTGATATAGGTAAGAAAATACACAGCGGACGTTCGCGCAACGACCAGGTGTTGCTCGATTTGAAGCTCTTTACCCGTGCAGAGATAAAGGAGGTGGCGGAAGCTGTGGAGCAATTGTTCCATGTGCTGGTTATGCAGAGCGAACGCTACAAGGATGTACTGATGCCGGGTTATACACACTTGCAGATAGCCATGCCGTCTTCTTTCGGACTTTGGTTTGGGGCATACGCCGAGAGCCTGGTGGACGATATGATGTTCCTTCAGGCAGCTTTCAAGATGTGCAACCGCAATCCTTTGGGTTCTGCTGCGGGATACGGTTCCTCGTTCCCGCTGAACCGTACGATGACTACCCGTCTTTTGGGATTTGATTCCCTCAACTACAACGTAGTGTATGCCCAGATGGGGCGTGGCAAGATGGAGCGTAATGTTGCTTTCGCCCTTGCCAGTGTGGCCGGAACCATATCGAAATTGGCTTTTGACGCATGTATGTTCAACAGTCAGAACTTCGGTTTTGTGAAGCTGCCGGACGATTGCACTACCGGCTCCAGCATCATGCCTCACAAGAAGAACCCGGACGTCTTTGAACTGACGCGTGCCAAGTGCAACAAACTGCAATCCCTTCCCCAGCAGATTATGATGATAGCCAACAATCTTCCTTCCGGCTATTTCCGTGACTTGCAGATTATCAAAGAGGTCTTCCTGCCTGCTTTTCAGGAACTGAAAGACTGTCTGCAGATGACGACTTACATTATGAATGAAATCAAGGTGAACGAACATATTCTTGATGATGACAAGTATCTGCTTATTTTCAGTGTGGAGGAAGTCAACCGCTTGGCACGTGAAGGGATGCCTTTCCGCGATGCCTACAAGAAGGTGGGACTGGATATTGAAGCCGGAAACTTCTCGCACAGCAAAGAGGTACATCATACCCATGAAGGCAGTATCGGAAACCTTTGCAACGATGAAGTCTCTGCCCTGATGCGGAAAGTGGTAGATGGTTTCAATTTTGAGACCATGCAAGCTGCAGAGAAAGAGTTGCTGGGCAGGTAAAAGGTTCTGCGGGTTCAAGTCCCGCTGCGAGTACTGTACTTTTATAAAAAAAAATTTGGCAGAAACGGGAAAACTGTTTATCTTTGCACCCGTTCTCCAAATGCGGAAATAGCTCAGTTGGTAGAGCATAACCTTGCCAAGGTTAGGGTCGCG
>ENA-OROZ01003136-OROZ01003136.1-human-gut-metagenome-genome-assembly--contig:-NODE-3136-length-11146-cov-3.157064_pt1 | contig 11146 bp, 6 predicted proteins | sample MGYA00242138_ERZ509066 | MGnify/ENA primary metagenome ERZ509066 (study PRJEB26280, sample SAMEA2338691) | human gut metagenome | biome: human gut; feature: human-associated habitat; material: faeces...
GAATATGTACAGAAAAAAATAAAATTTTTTTTGTCCCAGTCTTGACAGATGCAGGGTATCCGACGCAGTTTTCGAATGCACCATACATGGTAAGAGATTTTATCCAAATGCATGCCTCTTTATGGAAAGGCAGGAAAATGATATGTGTCGCGACCATGGGAGCATTTAGCGGGGACGGCTCCGGATGTGCAGCAAGACTTCTGAAAAAATATGGAGCAGAGATTCTTAGCGGTGTGCATATTAAAATGCCCGATTCCGTGTGCGACAGTAAGCTGTTGAAAAGGCAGATGGAAGAAAATAAAAAGATCATTGAAAAAGCTGACAGAAAGATTTATGAAGCTGCAAAACGGATAAAACAGGGGGATTATCCGAAAGAGGGACTGACAATTTTCTCACATATAGCAGGACTTTTTGGACAAAGGCTCTGGTTTTATAAAAAGACAGCGGGATATACCGATCAATTAAAAATAAATGAGGATTGTACGGGGTGTGGTATGTGTGCGGAAATTTGTCCCATGAAAAATATAATCATGGAAAAAAGAAAACCCCACCCAGGGGATCAGTGTACCATGTGTTACCGCTGTATCTGTAATTGTCCGAAACAGGCAATCACTCTTTTGGGAAGTAAAGTTATAGAACAGTATAAATTTGAAAACTATATAAATCTTACAAAAATGTAAGATACATCAGGGAAAATGTAAGCTAATGAAATGGCAGAACATTTTCCCTTTTGTTAATATTGGAGTATCGAATAAGAAAAACAGATTTGGGGGAGATTTTATGGAAAAGAAAAATAAGAAGAAAAAACGGACATGGATTTTGATAACCGCAGGTATGGTATTAGCAGGTATTGTTGCCGCCGGCAGCATATCTTCCCATTTTGGAGGATTTGGAACCGGACCATGTGCAGATACAACGGAATTTGCACAATATGCAGAGCAGGTGGAGGACTTAAAGATACCGGAGAAAACAAAAATTGTGGCACTGGGGGAGGCATCCCATGGAAATGCAGAGTTTCAGCAGTTAAAACTTTCCGTATTTCAAAATCTGGTGGAAAATGCCGGGATAAGAGCATTTGCACTGGAGGGAGACTACGGTGGATGCGAGTATGTGAACCGCTACATTCACGGTGGGGAAGGAACGACAGAGCAGGCTGCTGCGGCGATTGGCTTTGCAATATACAGAACTGATGAGATGGCAGATCTGATCTCTTATATGCGAAAATACAATGAGACTGCAAAAGATGGAGATGATTTAAGGTTTTATGGGTTTGACATGCAAAGATGGTCCTATAATCTGCAGTATCTGATTGAAGCATGTGAAAAGGCGGGGATAGATGTGACAGAACTGAAGAAACTGGAGGATACAGAAGAACAGCACAGTGAGTATGATGTTGAACAGCAGAGCAGAGTGATCACAGAAATAAAAGAAGAATTACAAAAATCAGATGTAAAGGACATTGTACAGGCGGATCATCTGGCAGATACGCTGCTGCAGAATATTTCTCTTGGGAAAGTGATCAATTCTGCCGTAGAAGGAAATGTGCTCAGAGACCAATTGATGGCAGAAAATGTGCTGTGGATCCTTTCTATGGAAGAGCAGAGGGGCAATTCATGTATTTTTATTTCCGGTCACAATGGACATATAGAGCGGTCTGGAAATTATGGCACGGATAACAGGGTTATGGGAAATATTTTATCGGATGAACTTGGAGAAGGATATTTTGCAATAGGAACAGATTTTTACAAGACGAACTGCAATCTTCCGAAAAATGATGGAAAGCGTATCACGCACACGTTTTATTCCTATGATCCTCTAGCGAAAGCCGCGAAGAAAGCCGGTTATGATATGTGCTGGCTGGATTTTTCAAAGGTTCCGGAAAATTCACAACTGAAAGAGCAGATTACAGATCATGTTTCTATGGGATCGTTAGGAGAGGGCTATAGTGCGTTTTTTATGAGCATTTTTCCTCAAAGTTACCGCGTATCACAATCGCCGGAAAAATTGTACGATGGAATGATCTTTGTTACCGATGCGCATCCGATAGAAATTCTGGAAGAGATAAGTGAAAAATAAGACTGTCAAAAATCATTGGTCAGGTACAGGCAATCGACCGTATGGTTGACGAGGATGTGCCGTGTGAGGATGTCTTAGCGCAGATTACCTTGCCGGCGGAACAGAAAAAAGCGGATATCGGAATTGCGATGGGCGGTGTTGGAAGTGATATTGCGTTGGATGCAGCAGATATTGCGCTGGTGGATGATGAAGTAAAAGAACTGCCGCATCTGATTGCATTATCCAGGCGGATGATGATCACGATAAAATGCAATATGAGTTTTTCGATGGGACTTAACTTTGTGGCGATCGTGCTTGCAATCATCGGAATTTTAAATCCGGTTGTGGGAGCATTGGTACATAATGCAGGTTCTGTGCTCGTCATCATCAATTCGGCATTGCTGTTACAATGGAAACAAAATAAATAGAAAAATGGATCTCCAGAAAGTGGTTTTTATTTTCTGAGATCTGTTTTTTTGTGAAAAAGCAACAAAAACAAAACATATGTTTGTATTTCGGGACGCTATATGGTATAGTTAAGTAAAGTATTACGAATGAAATAGTATAGGAGGAGAGCATGAAATTTCTTCATATCTCGGATTTGCATATTGGAAAAAGAGTCAATGAGTTTTCCATGATCGAAGATCAGAAATATATTTTACGGCAGATCAAAGAGATCGCATTGAAAAAACAGGTGGATGCGGTTATGATCGCGGGGGATATCTATGATAAGCCGGTTCCGTCTGCGGAGGCGGTACAGTTGTTTGATCAGTTTCTCACGGGACTTGCTGATTGCGGGAAAAAGGTGTTTGCAGTCAGTGGAAATCATGATTCCGCGGAACGTATTGCATTTGGTGCACAGCTTATGAGCAGCCGGGAAGTCTATGTTTCACCGGTTTATGATGGAGAGGTGAGGTGTGTTACATGTCAGGATGCATATGGGGAACTCTGCATCTGGCTGCTGCCGTTTATCCGCCCGGCGGTCGTGCGCCATGCGTGGAGGAAAGTGACAGAGGGGATATCCATTGGAAAAAAAGATGCTGGGACAAAACAGGATCTGGCACAGGAAGATGATGTGGAGACAGTGGAAACATATCAGGATGCCCTGCAGTTTGTCGTATCTCATATGCCGGTGGACGCATCAAAGCGGAATATATTGGTGGCACATCAGTTTGTGACAGGGGCTTCGCGATGTGAGTCGGAGGAAGTTTCGGTGGGTGGATTAGACCAGATCGGGGCGGAAGTGTTTGATGTTTTTGATTACGTTGCATTAGGGCATATTCATAGCCCGCAGCATATCGAGAGGGAGACACTGCGCTATTGCGGAACCCCGCTCAAATATTCTTTTTCCGAGGCGGAACAGAAAAAGTCCGTTGTTGTCCTGGAGATAAAGGAAAAGGGAGATATTTTCATTGAAAAAGTTCCGTTAAAACCGCTTCGTGATCTGAGAAAGATCCGGGGAACATACATGGAACTGATGTCGAAAGATTTCTATGAGGGTACAGAAACAGAAGATTATCTGCAGATTACACTGACCGATGAGGAAGATGTGCCGGATGGAATGGCAAAACTTCGGACGGTATACCCGAATCTGATGCAGCTTGTCTATGATAACAGCAGAACCAGACAGAGCAGGCAGGTTGAGGTGACCGAACATGTGGAGCAAAAATCAGAGATGGAACTGTTTAAAGAATTTTACGAGATACAGAATAATCAGCAGATGAGTGAAGAACAGCAGGATTTTGTCAGAGAACTGATGGAAGAGATGGTGCATTGACAAGTTCCTGAAAAAATAGTTTGAGAAGCAAATACAGGAAAACTGATGTTTCAGGGAACGAGATATTTGGGATTTGAGAGAAAATAGGAGCGGCAGGAAAGGAACGATTTATGAAACCAGTCAGTCTTACAATAAGTGCATTTGGCCCGTATGCGGGGGAGCAGACCATAGATTTTGAACGGCTTGGATCGCAGGGATTATTTCTGATCACAGGGGATACCGGGGCAGGAAAGACCACGATCTTTGATGCAATCACGTTTGCGCTGTACGGGGAAGCCAGTGGTGATGTGCGCAAAGCGGATATGTTCCGCAGCAAATATGCAAAAGATGACGTGAAAACATTCGTGCGTCTGACATTTGAGTACGCAAATAAACGGTATACAGTAGAGCGTAACCCGGAATATATGCGTCCGAAGGGACGTGGAACGGGAATGACAACGGAAAAGGCAAATGCCACACTAGAGTACCCGGATGACAGAGAACCAGTGACAAAAAGCAGGGAGGTCACACGCGCCATCACAGAGCTGATCGGTTTAGACTGCAGACAGTTTACCCAGATAGCAATGATCGCACAGGGGGATTTTCAGAAAGTATTGTTTGCCAATACGGAGGAGAGAGGAAAGATTTTTCGTCAGATATTCGGGACGGATATTTATCGTGTGCTGCAGGACAAACTGAAAGATGCCGTAAAAAAACAATGGAAAGAATATGATGAACTGCGGCGCAGCATCAATCAGTATATGGAGGGAATTGTCTGTGAGAGTGACTCTCTGGATGAAGAAGGGACAAGGATCGCAGAAAAAATAAATCTTTTAAAAAAGGAAAAATTTGACGGCAGGATCGAGGAGGGAATCTCACTTTTAGAAGAACTTTGTAAAGCGGAAGAATCTGCGTTGGAGTGCCTGCAAAAGGAAAAAGAGGCGCTGGATCAGCAAATAAAAAATATGGATGAACTTAGCGGGAAAGTGCGTGAAAATGCAGACAGAAGGCGGTTGTTGGAAGAAAAACAGCAGAAGCTGAAGGACTTAGAAGCGCTTCTGGTGCAGGCAAAAGCGGATATGGACAGGGCAGGAGAGGAAGCGGAATGCTGTGAAAAATTAGGCAGAACGATTGAAGAATATAAACAGAAGCTGGTGTTGTTTGAAAAAATACAGGAAATTGGTCTGTCGCAGGAAAAGAAGCACCAGGATATGGAAGAAAAGGTTCAGAAAAAGCAGCAGGATGAACAGAGACGAACAGAACTGGAGGGAAAACTGCAGCAGGAAAAAGAGACCTTAAAATCTTATGAGGGCATTACTGCGGAAATACAACGCATAGAGCATGAAATGCGACTGATCACAGAAAAAATGGATACGCTGAAAAATCAGAGAGACAGGAGCCGTGCGCTGGAGGAGCATATTTCAGATCAAAAGGAAAAACTTGATTTAAAAAAGAAAACAGAAAACAGTCTTTTAGAACAGCAGCAACTGTTAAAAGAAGAACAGGAGCAGAACAAGGATGCGGCAGGACAGGAGATTGCCTATGAGAAGGAAGTAAAAGAAATCCGACAGAAAATACAGGATCTGACAGAGATTGCAGAACAGTTGAACACATCAGAAAGAGAAGTAAAGAGACTTGGTACAGAACTGGAAAACGTACAGAAATCATATGAGGTAAAAAGCAGGGATTTACAGCAGCAAAAAGAAACGTGGGAGCAGCTTTCCGGTGCAGACAGCAGGGGAGAACAGGCAGAGAAAGCAATATTGGAAGTATCAGAGAGGATACGCAGGCTCGAAGAGCTGGAAAACAGGTTAGAGGATTGGGAGAAAGTCAGCAGAGAAAGGGAGAAAACTCAAAAACAGTATCAGAAAGCAGCCGCAGAGCAGAAACAGATCAGTGAACAATACCGGAGGATAGAACAGCAATTCTGGGATGCACAGGCGGGAATGCTGGCGCAGGGATTAAAGGAAGACGAACCCTGTCCGGTCTGTGGAGCCATACATCATCCGACACTGGCAGTCATACCACAGGAAACTCCGGATCGGGAAGTGTTAGAACAGGCAAAAGCGGAGGATGAAAAGGCAAGGGAGTCAGTCAGCAGACTGAGTGAAAAAGCGCATCAGCTCGTGACACAGGAAAATGAGAAAATGTCAGCAGTCCTAAAGGATGCAGGAGAACTGCTTGGTGAGCCGGATGTCAGAATGTCTTTAAATGAAATAAAGACGGAGACAAAAAGGCAAAAGAGTGCTGATGAGGCGAGAAGGGAAGAATATAAAGATCAGAAAGAAAAAGCGAAAAAGGATCTGGATGTCAAGCATGTATTAGAAGAACAGATGCAGTCTGCGCAGGATGAACTGGTTATGTTAAACGAACAGAACATTAATCTTGGACAGATGCTTGCCACGGCGACAGAACGGTGCACACAGCAGAAACAGCAGTGGAAGAAAAACGTTGCAGACTGTGGAACTGGCATAGAGCAGACAGAGGATCAAAAAACTGTTTTTGCACAGCTTATGCAGATTGAAAACGAACGGAACACGCAGTTTTTACAGGCAAAAAATAACAGGAAACGTGCAGAGCAGATCAAAGATGAATTAAAAGAAAGCGAAGAAACAATACAAAAGATAAGAGGAACAATCAGCAGTATTCAGGAAGAAATTGCAAAATTGACCGGAAACAGGGAAATTGCCGAAAAGCAGATCAGTGACGATATAAAATCTGCATGTAATTTAATTACGGGTGCTCTGATTACAAGTAATATAATTACATGTAATATAATTACATGTAATCAGAGCACTTTAACTGGAGATACAGATGTCAATACATTACAGATCATAAAAAACGCTGATGGGAGTCAGGTTTTGTCAATAGAAGATTTTGATGCAAAACCATACCATGTACAGTCTGTGATTACTATGCTGCAAAGAGCAGCCGATGAGAAAAAAGCGGAACTTTCCAAAAAACAGGAAGACGAACGAAAAAAGACTGCCTTAGAAAAAAAGATTCCGCTCGATGAAACAGAAATAAAAACACTTGCCGACCAGATCAATGTGGCAGAACAGGAGCTGGTACGTCTGCAGACAGAGTACGCAAATGAAGAAAAGAATCTCAATGAGCTGAAAGAGCAGGTAAAGGATGTAACAAAAGAGGGGGTACAGACACAGATAAACGAGTTTACCCTGAAAAAAAGAAATTTAGAAGAGAACAGAGAAAAGACAAGAGAAGCGTATCATAATTACGAAAAAAACCGAGAGACGGAAAAGGGCGTCATTCAGATGCTGCTTCGTCAGATTGAGGAAACAGAGAAAGCAATATCGTTTCCGGAAGAAGAGATCGAAAAACAGGCGGGAGAACTGCGTGCAAAAAGAAATGAGATGGAAGAAAACAGGGCTTCAAAATATACATCTTATTGTACTAATAGGGAAATCTGTAAAAATGTCAGCAAAAAACAAAAAGAGATCGCACAGACCGAACAAAAGTATGTCTGGATGAAATCTCTTTCCGATACGGCAAGTGGAATGTTAAACGGTAAGGCAAAGATTGAACTGGAAACTTATGTGCAGATGGCTTATTTTGACAGGATACTGATCCGAGCAAACCGGAGGATGCTTACGATGAGCAGCGGGCAGTATGAATTAAAACGTGAGGAAGAGACAGGAAGCCGCAAGGAAAAAGCAGGATTGGAACTTTGTGTGATTGATCATTATAACGGGACAAAGCGCAGTGTAAAGACGCTTTCCGGTGGGGAGTCTTTCCAGGCATCATTGTCACTTGCGCTTGGACTGTCGGATGAGATACAGTCTTATGCGGGTGGAATCCGTATGGATTCCATGTTTGTGGACGAGGGATTTGGATCACTCGATGAGGATGCCTTAGAACAGGCGTTAAAAGCATTGCTGCAGCTCACTGAGGGAAATCGTCTGGTAGGAATTATTTCACATGTATCTGAATTAAAAGACCAGATCGACAAAAAAATAATTGTGACAAAGCAGCGGACGCCGGAGGGTGTCAGCAGTGTTGCAAGAGTGGAATAAAAAGAAACGCAATTTGGGGTAAACAGGTGTTACGGCTTTCGTCGATGCCGATATTAAGATCCAAAGTTATTGACTGCGACACTTCAATGTGCTAACATACTAAAATATAGATAAAATCATGAATCAGAGAATCATAACAGTAAAGTAACGATAAAAGTTGCGGAAAAGAGGAGAAGATGAGCGAAAAGAAAATACCGTATAAAATTTATCTGGAAGAGAATGAGATGCCGACACAATGGTACAATGTGCGCGCTGATATGAAGAACAAACCAGCACCGCTTTTGAACCCGGCAACTCTAAAACCGATGACCGCGGAGGAACTGGGGCATGTATTCTGTGATGAACTGGTAAAACAGGAACTCGATGATACCAACCCATACATCGATATTCCACAGGAGATCCGTGATTTTTACCGCATGTACCGTCCGTCACCACTGGTGAGAGCATATTGTCTGGAAAAAAAACTGGGGACTCCGGCAAAGATCTACTATAAATTTGAGGGAAACAATACAAGTGGAAGCCATAAATTAAACTCTGCGATTGCACAGGCATATTATGCAAAGAAGCAGGGATTAAAAGGTGTGACAACAGAGACAGGTGCTGGACAGTGGGGAACTGCACTTTCTATGGCGTGTGCTTATTTTGATCTTGACTGTAAAGTCTATATGGTAAAAGTTTCCTATGAACAGAAACCATTCCGCCGTGAGGTAATGCGCACATATGGAGCAAGTGTAACCCCGTCACCGTCTGAGACAACAGAAGTCGGCAGAAAGATTTTAGCAGAGCATCCGGGCACAACAGGAAGTCTTGGCTGTGCAATCTCCGAGGCAGTAGAAGCTGCAACGACGAGAGAAGGATATCGTTATGTATTGGGAAGTGTGTTAAACCAGGTATTGCTACATCAGTCAGTCATTGGACTTGAGACAAAAGCTGCTCTGGAAAAGTATGATATTACGCCGGATATCATTATCGGATGTGCAGGCGGTGGTTCCAATCTTGGGGGTCTGATCTCTCCGTTTATGGGAGAAAAGCTGCGTGGTGAAAAAGACTATCAATTTATCGCAGTCGAACCGGCATCCTGTCCGAGTCTTACGAGAGGCCGCTATGCATATGATTTCTGTGATACAGGAAGGGTCTGTCCGTTAGCAAAGATGTATACACTTGGCAGCGGATTTATTCCATCTGCAAACCATGCCGGAGGACTTCGCTATCACGGCATGAGTTCAACTCTGTCACAGCTTTATGATGACGGACTGATGGAGGCAAGGAGTGTAGAGCAGACTTCTGTATTTGAAGCAGCAGAGCAGTTTGCAAGAATAGAGGGAATCCTTCCGGCACCGGAGAGTTCTCATGCGATTCGTGTTGCCATTGACGAGGCGTTGAAATGTAAAGAAACCGGAGAAGAAAAGACTATCGTTTTTGGACTTACCGGAACCGGCTATTTTGATATGGTTGCATATGAGAAGTTTAACAATGGAGAGATGACAGACTATATTCCGACCGATGAAGAGCTTGCAGTGGGATTTGCAGGGCTGCCGAAGGTGGAGTAAAAATAGCAGAAACATGGGCTAGTGTACTGGCATATTGATATTTGCTGCCGGTACTGATATTACCAAATCTGCTTGGAATGGACGGAGTCTGGCTGTCGATCACAACGGGCGAGATACTCAGTATGATCATGAGTATTTACTATTTTATGAAATATAGAAAAATCTGGAGTGAGAAGTAAGAAAGATTTCATTGATGAATCAAATCAGGAAAAAGTTTTTTCCTGTGCAAAGTAAGAAAAAGATAAATTGACACACAAAAATAGATGTACTATCATCTGGTTAGATGCAGGTACATCTATTTTTTGTATGCTAATGGGAAAGTCATAAGTTAGATTTTAATTTTCAGAGTTGGTTAGGAGTGGAGATCGCAATGGACGAGTCAGGAAGAAAAATCACAAAGATCGCGCGTGAAGCGGGCAAGTTTACATTAAAGATGATGAAAGAGGAAGGAATCGGAACGGCAGAATTTGATTTTATCCATTTCATCCGGCACAATCCCGGCGTCACACAGGCGAAAGTCAGAGAGCAGTTAAAGATTGATAAAGGGGCTGCTGCAAGGCGTGCGGCTAATTTAGAGAGCAAAGGATATCTTTACCGGAAACCGAACCCGGAGGATGGAAGAAGCCAGCTTTTGTATGCGACAGAGAAAGCGGAACAGTTAAAAAATTCAAAGGCGTCCATTGAGAGCGTGTTTTATGAGTGGCTTTTAGCGGAGCTGCCCAAGGAGGAAAAAGCGGCATTTCTTGAGACGTTAGATAAACTTTACTGGCGGTCGAAGGAACAGCGGCGGGCAGAGTTTTGCGATGTGTCAAAACTCGTGCAGTCCGGTTCAGACGACAGGATGGAAATGGATGGTGAGTCAGATGAGTGATAAGTACGACAGAAAAAATGCTGGAAGTGAAAAACAAAAATTTGAGGCAGACCATGTGATTTCCTATTTTAAAATGGAGTGGAAAGTTCTTCTTGCGGTGACAGTCTCCGGGTTGATTTACAATTTAGGACTCCTTGCCGGACCATGGTTTGAGGGAAAAATGGCGGGCTGTCTGGTGGATATCCTTGGCGGCAGGGCAGGATTTCCTGATATGGGAAAACTGGTCGCAGCCTATGTGATCGCAATCGCAGTGGTGCAGAGTTCCAGATATATCAAGCGTTTTTATGTGAGACGTTTTGCAAACAATGTCAACCGGCGCATGAAACATGTTCTGTATGACAGCCTTGTACATAAAAGCCGGGCAGAACTGGAAGAGGAAGGCGCCGGAAATGTCATGACAAAAGCGATTCTGGATGTGGATGACTGTGCGGAGGGCATGCGGAAATTTACCACGGAGATATTTGATACAGGGGTAGCTTTGCTTGCATATGCCGGAATGCTTCTCTTTTATGACTGGAGACTTGCGCTTTTAAGCATGCTGTTCCCGCCGGTTTCGTATTTTCTGGCAGAGAAGATGAAAGGAATTGTGCAGAGAACCGGGGCAGCCTATAAGGAGCAGTCCGGGATCTTAAGTGCCGCAACCTTAGACCGGGCATCCAATGCGGTCACCTATCGTGTTTATGGATGCGAGCAGGAGCGAAAAGATGCGTATGAGAAAAATCTTTCAGCTTACGAAAAATCTGCGGTGCGGGCGAATATATGGAGCGCGGCATTTCCGCCGATCTACCGTGTCATCTCGATGGCGGGTGTCATTTTCATTTTATATTTTGGAGGTAAAAACGTGCTTGGAAGTGGCTGGAGAGTCTGGGATGTTGCGGCA
>ENA-OROZ01003146-OROZ01003146.1-human-gut-metagenome-genome-assembly--contig:-NODE-3146-length-11108-cov-2.465937_pt1 | contig 11108 bp, 9 predicted proteins | sample MGYA00242138_ERZ509066 | MGnify/ENA primary metagenome ERZ509066 (study PRJEB26280, sample SAMEA2338691) | human gut metagenome | biome: human gut; feature: human-associated habitat; material: faeces...
CACCTGCGCGAGCCGTATCTGGAGTTTGCCGACCTGCTTTATCAGCAAAAGGACTGGTGCGGCGTCATTTTTATGGTAAACTGCGCGCTCACGATCACCGAGCGGCCGCGCACCTATATCTGCGAGCCGTTCGCGTGGGGCAGCTTCCCCTACGATCTGCTGAGCATCGCGTACTTTCACCTTTCGCAGTGGGAAAGCGCGCTGAAAAACGCGGAAAAAGCGTTTGCGCTTGCACCGGACGATGCGCGTTTGCAGGAAAACTGCGCACTGCTCAGGGCGAAAATTCAGAAAGAAAGCCGTATTTGATGGCTTTCATTTGATGGCTTTCTTCGGTTTTCAGTTGCTTTTTCTGTCGCCGTATGATAGATTATTAGAGATTATAAACCGAGGGGGCGCGGCAATGGAACTGTGCGAACGCTACTTACATTATATGAGCGCGCTGTGCGAGGGCACAATGCCCGCGCCGCCGGAGCTTGCGCTCACCGCCGATACCACTGAGGAGCGCGCCGCGCAGCTGCAAAGCGCGCTGAAAAGTATGAGCGTGCCGGACTTTGTGCGCCTGTGCGCCAAAAGCGCAGGCGACGAGCTGGACGAGGCGATATTCGACCATTTCAGCGAGGAGGATTTCTCCCGCGCACTGCTGCAAATGCTCACCGCCGCGGCAGAACCGGAGGAAGTCGAGGAAAAGCCGCCCGCAGCAGAAAGTACCCCCGATCCCGACGCGGGCAAGCACGCGTTCGAGGTCTTCTGCGACTGCGTGGAGCTCGACGAGCAGCTCGTCGCGTACCTCATCGACATTTTGAAGCGCGGCGACAAGGCCGCGTTCTACAAGCTCTCGCAGGTCACGACGCAGCTGGACCTCGACCCGCGCGAATTTCTCTACTGGCTCGCCCATCGCGAGGACTACGGCACGGACGATGAGCGCGCCTGCGCGGCCATCATGGACGCGTGCTTCGCGCGCCTCTCTGAAGAAAAGCAGGGCGAGCTTCTGGGGGCACTGCTCTCAGGCGATCAGAAGACGTTCGAACTCTTCCGCACCGAAGCGCCCGAGCTGCGGCACCTGCCTGCCGCGACCTATGAATGGTACAGCAGCAACTATCTCGACCGCGACTATCCGCTGCGGTTTATTTTACGATGCAACGGCGTTGCATTTCCCGACACGCCGGAGGAGGAAAAATGAACAGAGAGGAAATGTATTTGTCGCTCGGTGTGAGCAAAAAGGTGCTCGCCTTCGGCGAGACCGTGCTCGATGAGCTCAAGCCCCGCTTTGCCGAGATTGAGCAGATCGCCGAGCTCAACCAGACGAAGGTCATCGTCGCGATGCAGAAAAACCGCGTGAATGCGACGCACTTCGCCGCCTCGACGGGCTACGGCTACGACGATGAGGGCCGCGACAACTTAGAGCGCGTGTACGCGAGTGCTTTCCATACCGAGGCCGCGCTCGTCCGCCCGCAGATCACCTGCGGCACGCACGCGCTGGCCATCGCGCTTTCCGCGAACCTTTTGCCGGGCGATGAGCTACTTGCCATCTCCGGCAAGCCCTACGACACGCTCGAAGAGGTCATCGGTCTTCGCGAAAGCCCGTGCTCACTCAAAGAATACGGCGTCACCTATTCGCAGGTCGACCTGCTGTCCGACGGCAGCTTTGACTTCCCCGCCATCGAGCGCGCGCTGAATGACAGGACAAAGCTCATCCACATCCAGCGCTCCAAAGGCTACTGCCCGCGTCCGACCATTTCAGTCGACGCCATCGGCGAAGCCGTTGCCTTCTGCAAGAAGCTGCGCCCCGACGTCGTCATCATGGTCGACAACTGCTACGGCGAATTTGTGGAGGAGCGTGAGCCGATCGAGGTCGGGGCAGACATGATTGTCGGTTCCCTCATCAAAAATCCGGGCGGCGGACTTGCACCGATCGGCGGTTATATTGTCGGCAAAAAAGAATGTGTGGAAAATGCGGCATACCGTCTGACTTCCCCGGGACTCGGCAAGGAGGTCGGCGCTTCCCTCGGCATTCTGCAGTTGTTCTACCAGGGACTGTTCCTGGCACCGACCGTGGTGAGCGGCGCGTTAAAGGGCGCTATTTTTGCGGCAAATATTTATGAAAAGCTGGGCTTTGACGTTGTGCCGGACGGCAGTGAGAGCCGTCACGACATCATCCAGGCGATTTCCTTCCACAATCCGGACGCACTGATCGCCTTCTGCGAGGGAATTCAGGCTGCGGCGCCTGTGGACAGCTACGTGACGCCGGAACCGTGGGCGATGCCGGGCTACGACAGCGATGTCATCATGGCGGCAGGTGCATTTGTGCAGGGTTCCTCCATCGAACTGTCTGCCGACGGACCAATCAAACCGCCGTATGCCGTGTATTTTCAGGGCGGTCTGACCTGGTACCATGCGAAACTCGGCATTTTGAAATCTTTACAAAAACTTAAGGAACGAAAACTTGTGAATCTGGATGCGTTATGCTAAAATATAATGTAAGTTTTTGTCCCGTAATTGGTTGACATAAATTCTACAAACCATCATAGGGAATTGCCGGGGAGAGACGGGAAATCTTTATGAATCATCATTTTACAACGGTTAAGGAACTGCCGGACTCGGAGAAGCCATATGAGAAGTTTTTAATATCTGGGGTCGAATCCTTAAGCGATGCGGAGCTGATTGCCGTCATCATACGTTCAGGGACGCGCGGGACGCGTTCTGTGGAAGTGGCGCAGGAATTGCTGTGGCAGGACGGACACGATCTGTTGAATCTCTACACGTTATCTGTTCAGGATATGCAGAAGATTCCCGGAATCGGACAGGTGAAGGCGATCCAGTTAAAATGCATTGCAGAATTATCCAAACGGATGGCGAAGACGCGCTATAAAGAGCGCATCTGTCTTGGCGATCCGGGCTCCATTGCAAGTTATTACATGGAGGATATGCGGCATGAGAGCAGAGAGCGTACGATGGTGCTTCTCTTTGACGCCAAATGCCGCCTGCTGGAGAAGGTTATGATGTCTGTCGGTAGTGCGACGGCTGCACTTGTCTCACCGCGCGAGATTTTTCTCGCTGCATTGGACAAAAGTGCGATTCAGATTGTGCTGATGCACAATCATCCCAGCGGTGATCCCTCCCCTTCGGCGGAGGACGATGCAGTGACAAAGAGAGTGGCGGAGTGCGGAGCGCTTCTTGGCATCCCTCTTGTGGATCACATTATTATCGGTGACCGCACGTACTACAGCTACAGAGAATGCAAAAGAATACAATAAAGGGAGAGAACAATGACGAATAACGTGTATGGTATTGACCTTGGTACCTGCAATATGAAGATTTATTGTAAGGCGTCCAACAAGATTATGAACGAGAAGAACACCATCGCTCTGGTGAATAAGAATGAGATGTATGCCTACGGTGATGACGCTTATGCAATGTATGAGAAGGCGCCGGAAACGATTCAGGTGACATTCCCGGTTGTGGGAGGTGTGATTGCGGATTTTAATAATCTTCAGGTAATGCTTCAGACTTATCTGGAGGCCCACGCCAAGGGCAAGCTGCGCGGAGCGGAATTCATTGTTGCTGTTCCAACAGATATTACGGACGTGGAGAAGCGTGCATTTTTCGACATGTTCTACAAGAGCAAATTAAAGCCAAAGAGCGTGCTGTTATGTGAGAAGCCGATCGCGGATGCCGTCGGTCTCGGTCTAAACGTCAACGAGCCGACCGGTATTATGGTGGTGGACATTGGTGCGGATACCACAGAGATTTCCGTCATCTCGCTGGGCGGGCTGGTCTTAAGTGATCTGTTACATTCCGGCGGCAACAAGATCGACGAATCCATTATCACTTATGTGAAGCGCAAGTACAATCTTGTCATCGGACAGAAGACCGCGCAGAGCATGAAGGAGACCCTCGGAAGCGGTATCCCGGGCAACACCCAGACCATGGTGGTTGTCGGACGCGACGTGGTGAGTGGTCTGCCGATTGAGATGGAGATGTCGGGAGCTGTTGTCTATGAGGCGATCAAGGACAACCTCAACACGATCTGCAATTCCATCAAAATGATCCTGGAGAAGACGCCGCCTGAACTTGCAAGAGACATTATTCATTCCGGCATCTATATCACGGGAGGAAGCTCCCAGATTCATGATCTGGATCAGCTGTTCCGTGATATTACAGGAATCGAGATCAATACCTGCGAGGAGCCGGAGGAGTGTGTGGTGCGCGGACTCTTAAAGATCGTATCCGATGCCAAGTTTAAGCATCTGGCATTCAGTATGAAGAATAAGATATTGTTATAGAGGAAATTATGAAACGGAAACCCAAAATTGTTTTGCCTGCCAAGTACATATTGCTGATTCTGACCGTTGTCTGCGTGGCAGCCATGATTACCAGCTTTACGCTCAATATCTCCGGCGGTCCGCTCAACGCGGTTGCCGGTTATGTGTTTGTTCCCATGCAGCGCGGGATCAACACGGTCGGCGCATGGATTACGGAGAAAGCCGACAATCTTAAAAATTTAAGCGATGTCATGGCGGAAAACGATGCGCTCAAAAAGCAGGTGGATGAGCTTACCTCCGAACTGAATACCAACAATCTGGAGCAGTATGAGCTTGAGAATCTGCGCGAGCTTCTGGCACTGGACCAGAAATACCCGAGCTATGAGAAGGTGGCTGCCAATGTCATCGGCAAGAGCAGCGGGAACTGGTTTTCCTATTTCACGATCGACAAGGGAACCGACGACGGAATTGAAGTCGACATGAATGTGATCGCCGGCAGCGGACTTGTCGGCATTGTCACGGACGTCGGCCCGAATTATGCCAAAGTCACTTCCATTATCAACGATACGGCGCAGGTCAGCGGTATGGTGACGACAACCTCCGACAACCTGATCGTAAACGGAAGTCTCCAGAACATGAATGAGAACATGGTCATCGAGTTTTCCAATTTGAATGACAGCGACAATAAGGTGGCGGTTGGCGACCCTGTTGTCACGTCCTACATTTCAGATAAATATCAGCAGGGAATCTTAATCGGCTACATCAGCAGTCTTTCGACGGATTCCAACAACCTTACCAAATCCGGCACGATCACGCCGGCAGTGGATTTTGAGCATATCGAAGAGGTTCTTGTCATTCTGGACAAGAAGCAGTCAGCCGGGGAGTAGGATTCATATTATGAGAAGAAAAGTAAATGTGTTTATTATCATTGCAATCTGTTTCCTGCTTCAGACCACGCTGTTTCAGGCATTGTCTTTCGCATCGATCTCGCCGAACCTTCTGATTATCGTCGTGTCGTCCTTCGGGTTTATGCGTGGGAAAAAGGAAGGAATGTATATCGGTTTTGCCTGTGGGCTTCTGCTTGATATCTTCGGTAGCGGAATTCTTGGATTTTATGCGCTGCTCTATATGTATATCGGCTACATCAACGGCTGTTTCCGCAAAATGTTTTACCCGGAAGACTTAAAGCTGCCCATGCTTTTGATTGCCGGCAGTGATCTGGGATGTAATCTGTTGATCTACTTTTTCTTGTTTTTGTTCCGCAATCGTTATCATTTTCAATATTATCTGTGGAACATCATGTTGCCGGAACTTGTCTACACCATGCTGATTACGATCTTTTTGTATGTGATTATCCTGAAAGTCAACCAGCGGCTTGAGACATTGGAAAAAAGGAGTGCAAGTAAGTTTGTTTGAGAATATAAAAGAAGTTTTCCGCATGTTTTTTAAATCGAGACTTGCCGTTGCCGCCGTTCTTATGACGGTGCTGTTCGGTGTGCTTTTGTGGCGCGTGTTCTACCTGCAGATCGTAAAGGGCGAGAAATATCAGGACAACTACACCTTAAAGATCGTAAAAGAGCGGACCTTGAACAGTACGCGCGGCAATATCTACGACCGCAACGGCGAACTGCTCGCATACAATGAACTGGCTTATTCGATCACCATCGAGGACAACGGCAGTTACAGCAGCACCGATAAGAAAAACGAATCGTTAAACGCCGAGATTGCCCAGGTTATCACTGCACTGGAGAAAAACGGCGATGCGATCACCGATGATTTTAAGATTGACCGCACCGGAGAGGGTACCTACGAATTCAATGTCACAGGTACCTCGTTAAAACGTTTCCTGGCGGATGTTTACGGCGAGAGCAGCTACGATGATCTCGGCATGAACAAAAAGCTTGGCTACGACACCTCCCAGGCGACCGTGGATCAGGTTATGGACTATCTCCGCAACGACTGTTACGGCATCGACGACAGCTACAGCGACGAGATGGCGTTCAAGATCACGATCGTGCGTTTTGCCATGGCGCAGAATGCCTACCAGAAATATATCGCAACCACGATTGCGACCAACGTATCCGAAGAATCCGTGGCATACATCAGCGAGCACGCACAGGAACTGCAGGGCGTTGAGGTGATGGATGACACCATCCGCAAGTACAATAACAGCGAATATTTTGCCTCCATTCTCGGATACACCGGTAAAATTTCTTCCGAGGAATACACCAAATTATCCGAGACGGATGACAGTTATACCACCAACGATGTCGTCGGCAAGGGCGGCATTGAGCAGTATATGGATTCCTACTTAAAGGGTGAAAAAGGCTACGAAAAGCTGTATGTCGACTATCTCGGAAAAGCCATCGAGGTGATTGACCGCAAGGAGTCCAAGGCCGGGAATAACCTGTACCTGTCATTGGACAGTGATCTGCAGATTGCGGTATACAATCTTTTGGAGCAGGAGATTGCGGGAATCGTGTATTCCAATATTGACAATCCTTCTTCCGATATTCCGATCCCGATCACAGATGTCTACTTTGCGTTAATCAATAACAACGTCATCGATCTCTCACACTTTGACAGTACCGACGCATCGACGGCGGAGCAGTCGGTATCCGCCATTTTTTCCGCACGGCAGGATGTGGTAAAAAGCCAGTTGAGAGAGCAGCTTACCGGCAGCACGCCGACGGATTTTAAGGATCTCAGCGAGGAGGAGCAGGATTATTTCACTTATATTATCCGGAGACTCCGCAAAAATAATATTCTTGCCGACAGCAACATCGATACCTCCGATGAGGTCTACCAGCAGTGGCAGCAGGGGGAGTGCAGTCCGAAAGATTATCTGAATCACGCCATCGCCCAGAACTGGATTGACATTACCCAGTTTACGGTGGATGAAAAATACTCGGATTCTACGGAAATATATGATGCCCTGTGTAATTATATTCTGGAAGAGCTTTTCTATGAAAAAGATTTTTTCAAGATCATTTATGAATATCTGATTACCGGCGGGCAGATTTCCGGGACACAGCTCTGTCTGATTCTATTCGACCAGGGCGTGCTTCCGTACAACGAGGAAGAGATTGCAGCGTTAAACAACGGCTCTGTGACAGCGGTATCGTTCTTAAAGGAAAAGATACAGAATCTGGAGATCACACCAGCCCAGCTGGCATTGGATCCGTGTTCGGGATCGTGTGTGGTCACGAATACCAAGACAGGAGAGGTGTTAGCGCTTGTCACCTACCCGGGATATGACAGCAACCGTCTGGCAAACAACGTCGACACCGAATACTTTAACAGTCTGCAGGATGACAAATCACTCCCGCAGTACAATTACGCGACCCAGCAGGAGACCGCACCGGGATCTACCTTCAAGATGGTAACATCCACGGCAGGTCTGGCGGAGGGCAGCATCACAATCGGGGAGCGCATCCGTGATCTCGGCGTCTATGAGAACGTAAGCAACCATCCAAAATGCTGGATTTTTTCATCCAACGGCGGAACCCACGGGGAGATCAATGTCTCCGAAGCGCTTCGTGATTCCTGTAACTACTATTTCTACGAGGTAGGATACCGGCTTGCCACGAACAATTATTCCACGGCATATAACGATTCGCTCGGCATTGAAAAGCTTCAGAAATACGCGAGCCTCTTCGGTTTAAACGAACGCACCGGAATCGAGATCGAGGAAGCGGCGCCGCAGATCGCCAATGAATTCCCGGTCATGGCCGCTATCGGACAGAGTAATAACAACTACACCACGGTACAGCTTGCCAGATATGTGACAGCCGTCGCCAATGAGGGAACCGTCTACCAGTATACACTGTTGAACCGCCTGGAGGATTCCGACGGAAATGTGTTACAGACATTTGAGCCGCAGGTGCGCAATCAGATCGACGTGCTTGATACGGAAGAGTGGAATGCCATCCATTCCGGTATGCGCATGGTGGTGGAGAATACAAAAGAGTTTGACGGTTTTCCGATCGAGGCAGCCGGAAAAACCGGTACGGCACAGCAGAATTTAAAGCGGCCGAACCACGCATTATTTGTGGGATATGCGCCTTACGACGATCCGGAAATCTCGATCGCGACGCGTATCGCATACGGTTATACCTCTCACAATGCGGCGAAACTCGCCCGGAATGTATTTGCCTACTACTTTAATGTCGAGAATGAAGATGAACTGTTAAACGGTCAGGCTGCAAACGGCAATTCTTCATCCAACGAGATCAGTGATTAAGAGAGAAAGGCGCAGACAATGAGTCAGGCAGTCATTATCAAAAGCAGTAAAAATGGAATCAATCTGGTGCTGGATGCATCGATGCCGTTTCCGGAACTGCTCACAGAAATTCTTCACAAATTTACGGAGGCGGAGCGCTTTTTCGCGAACGCATCGTTTGCCATCTCTTTTGAGGGCAGAGAATTAAGCGATGAAGAAAAATACCAGGTCGTAGACGCCATCATGGAACAGACCAGAGTCAAAATCCTGTGTATTTTAGACAGTGATGAGATCCGTGATGCGGTGATCGAACAGAAATGCCGCGAGATGCAGCAGACAAACGAAGAGAAAGAGGCGAGAAGACAGAGCCGCGGCTGCTTTTACCGTGGCTCCCTTCTGCCGGGAGAGCGCCTTGAGACCGAGGAGAGCATCGTCATCATCGGTGATGTCCCGCAGGAAGCGGTGGTGGTATCCCAATCGGATATCGTGGTGCTCGGCGAACTCTCGGGAAGCGCCTTTGCCGGAATGAGCGGCAATACCAATGCCACGATCACGGCGCTTTCTTTCCTGCCCGAGCAGTATAACATTGCCGGCGTTTACGGCAGTCCGATGGAAAAAGCAAAAAATTCCATCTTTTCCAAGCGTAATAAGACCACACAGGCGAAAATGGCTTTCCTCTGTGACGGTATTATTAATATAAGGTCTTTCTCGTAAAGACTATAAAAACAGGAGGTCTTCCATGGGTGAAGTAATTACGTTTACCTCAGGAAAAGGCGGCGTTGGCAAGACGACTACAACAGCTAACGTCGGTGCGGGACTTTCACTGTTAGATAAAAAGGTGGTATTGGTAGACACCGATATCGGCTTAAGGAACCTCGATGTAGTCATGGGACTGGAAAACCGGATCCTCTATAATCTGGTCGATGTCCTGACCGGGAGATGCCGCGTTAAGCAGGCGCTGATCCGGGACAAGCGGTATCCGAATCTCTGGATCATACCGTCTTCGTGCTCCGGTGACTCCAAAAACAATCTGAATGAAAAACAAATGAAAAATCTGCTGTCGGACCTGCGAAAAGAATTTGATTACGTTCTGATTGACAGTCCGGCGGGAATTGACGGCGGTTTTAAGCTGGCGACGGCGGATTCCGACCGCATTATTGTGGTCACAACGCCGCAGATTGCGGCGATTCACGATGCTGACTGTGTAATCCAGCTTCTGCACCGGAAAAAGGTGCCCCGGATCGATCTGCTGGTCAACGGTTACCGCAGACAGATGGTGCGTGACGGCAACATGCTCGATATTCCGGATATCTGTGAGCTTCTGGAAGCGGAGCTTCTGGGTGTTGTTCTGGAAGACGAGGAGATTATCATCAGCCAGAACCACGGGGAACCGGTGATCGGGAAGCATACGGTTTCCGACACCTGTTACCAGAATATTGCACGCCGGATTGCCGGCATGGAAGTCGCAATACCGGATTATCTTCATCACAAAGGGATGTTCTCCAGATTCTTCTGGCGGAATCATGCCGGAAAGCTGGTGTAGGATGTGTCATAGAAGCAAGGGTGTTGCAAAAGAGCGGCTGAAGCTGATGATCGACAGCCGAAGAAAACAGCTGGATGACGAAACCCTGGCGCAGATCCGCCACGAAATTGGCGAAATCGTTACCAGATATGTCGATATTGAACCCGAAAACGTTGAAATTAAAATCATACTTAAGGATTACATATGTTCAAACAATACAAACTAAAGAATTACAAGTTCATATTGATTGCACTGGTGGTGATCTTAAATACCATCGGTGTGGCGCTGGTGGGAAGTGCAAGCCCGGGCGACCAGAAAAAGCAGATCATCGGTATGGTATCCGGGATCATCATTATGCTTCTGGTATCCTATATTGATTATAATTTTATACTGCGTTTTTCCTGGCTGATCTATCCGGGCGCCGTCGGTCTTCTGGGGCTTGTCATTGTGGCAGGAGAGCAGAGCAAGGGGGCGCAGCGCTGGTTTAAGATCGGCGGATTTCAGTTCCAGCCGTCCGAACTGGTTAAGATTCTGATGATCCTTTTTCTGGCTTACTATTTTATGCGGCACGAGGAAAAAATAAATTCCCCGCGGGTGCTGTTCGGATCTTTTGTGCTGATCGGCATTCCGCTTGCCCTTATTCTGGCGCAGCCCAATCTTTCCACGACCATCGTTCTGGCGCTCGTTTTTGCGGCAATGCTGTTTGCCGCTGGGCTCAGTTATAAGATCGTGGTGGGCGTGCTGGCCGTGTGCGTTCCGACCTTTTTTATCGTATTGACGTTAATCATTCAGGATAAGTTTCCGTTTATACACAGCTATCAGCTCGGACGTATTATGGGATGGCTTTATCCGGATAAATATCCGGATATTGCCTACCAGCAGCAGAACTCTATCATGGCGATCGGTTCCGGCCTTTTGTGGGGAAAAGGACTCGGCAATACCGATCCTACCTCCGTAAAAAACGGCAAGTTTATACTAGAGCCGCAGAACGACTTTATTTTCGCCGTAGCGGGGGAAGAAATGGGCTTTGTGGGAACGGTCACCATTATAATTCTCTTGCTTTTCATCACGATTGAGTGTATATTTATTGCTAGAAAAGCAA
>ENA-OROZ01003157-OROZ01003157.1-human-gut-metagenome-genome-assembly--contig:-NODE-3157-length-11057-cov-14.551718_pt1 | contig 11057 bp, 3 predicted proteins | sample MGYA00242138_ERZ509066 | MGnify/ENA primary metagenome ERZ509066 (study PRJEB26280, sample SAMEA2338691) | human gut metagenome | biome: human gut; feature: human-associated habitat; material: faeces...
TACGTGCCAACGGCACAGGGGCGAATCCGGACAAAGCATGGGAAAGCCGTTCGCTGCCTATCGGGAACGGCAGCCTGGGAGCGAATGTCATGGGCTCCATATCCGCAGAACGAATCACACTAAATGAAAAAACTCTCTGGAAAGGGGGACCGAATACCGCCAAAGGTGCCGAATATTACTGGGACGTAAACAAGCAGTCCGCAGGTGTATTGAAAGACATCCGGCAGGCTTTCCTGGACGGGGATTCCAAAAAAGCGGAGTATCTCACCCAGGAAAACTTCAACGGGCTGGCAGCTTATGAGGAAAAGGATGAAACTCCGTTCCGCTTCGGCGCTTTTACCACGATGGGAGAACTTTATGTGGAAACCAGACTCAGCGAAATCAACATGAGCAACTACCGCCGCATCCTGTCATTGGATTCGGCTATGGCTGTGGTGCAATTCGACAAGGACGGGATACAATATCAACGGAAATACTTCATCTCATATCCGGACAGCGTTATGGTTATGAAATTTACTGCCAACAAAGGTGGAAAACAGAATCTTGTACTCAGCTATTGTCCCAACAGTGAAGCGAAAAGCCAGTTGGCAGCAGACGGGAACGACGGATTAGTTTATACCGGAGTTCTCGATAATAACGGAATGAAATTTGCTATCCGAATCAAGGCTATCCATAAAGGGGGAACACTGAAAATTGGAAATGACCGGATTATCGTGAAAGACGCCGATGAAGTGGTATTCCTGCTCACGGCAGACACCGATTACAAAATGAACTTCAACCCGGATTTCAAAGACCCGAAAACTTACGTTGGCAATGACCCGGAACAAACAACTCTGGTAATGATGGACAATGCCCTGAAAAAAGGATATGACGGACTTTATCGTAATCACGAAGCAGATTACACAGCTCTGTTCAACCGGGTACGTTTGCAGATTAACCCAGAAACGAACACTCCCAACCTACCAACCTACAAGCGCCTAGCCAACTATAAGAAAGGTACACCGGATTATCAACTCGAACAGTTATACTATCAATTCGGACGTTATCTGCTCATAGCCAGTTCGCGTCCCGGCAATATGCCTGCCAATCTGCAAGGATTGTGGCACAATAATCTGGACGGCCCGTGGCGAGTGGACTATCACAACAATATCAACCTCCAGATGAATTACTGGCCTGCATGTTCCACCAACCTTTCGGAATGTACATGGCCTTTGATAGACTTTATACGCAGCCTGGTGAAACCTGGCGAAAAGACAGCGCAAGCCTATTTCAACGCCCGTGGGTGGACAGCTTCTATTTCTGCCAATATCTTCGGATTTACCGCACCTTTATCCAGCAAATATATGACATGGAACTTGATACCTACTGCCGGCCCGTGGCTTGCCACGCATATATGGGAATACTATGATTATACCCACGACAAAGAATTTTTAAAAGAAATCGGCTACGGCCTTATCAAAAGCAGTGCGCAATTTGCAGTAGACCACTTATGGCACAAGCCTGACGGGACTTACACAGCTGCTCCTTCTACTTCCCCCGAACATGGCCCGGTGGACGAAGGAGTCACCTTTGCGCATGCCGTAGTACGTGAGATTTTACTGGATGCCATTCAGGCAAGCAAAGTACTCGGAACGGACGCCAAAGAACGCAAACAATGGGAAAACGTACTGGCAAAACTCGTTCCGTACCGCATAGGACGCTACGGTCAGTTGTTGGAATGGTCTACCGATATAGACGACCCGAAAGACGCACACCGCCACGTCAACCACCTGTTCGGATTGCATCCGGGACATACTATCTCTCCCGTGACTACTCCCGAACTTGCACAGGCAGCCAAAGTTGTACTCGAACATCGCGGTGACGGCGCCACCGGCTGGAGCATGGGCTGGAAACTCAACCAATGGGCCCGGCTGCAAGACGGAAACCATGCGTACAAACTATATACCAACCTGTTAAAAAACGGTACGTTGGATAATCTTTGGGATACTCACGCACCGTTCCAGATTGACGGAAACTTCGGCGGTACGGCAGGAATAACCGAGATGTTATTGCAGAGCCACATGGGATTCATCCAATTACTCCCCGCTTTGCCGGACGCATGGGCAAATGGCTTGATAAGCGGAATCTGCGCCAAAGGAAATTTTGAAGTTTCTATCTCATGGAAAGAGGGACAACTGGAGAAAGCGGTCATTCTCTCCAAATCAGGGCTTCCCTGCAAGGTAAGGTACGAAGACAAGACACTCACATTCAAGACCGTAGTAGGAGAGAAGTATGACATCACCTTAAAGGGAAACAAGCTGGTCATATTATAAATAAGGCATATATCGTCATCAATCAGGCAAAAATCAAATTAAAATATTATCTTTGGTTATACTATCAAGACGTCAGTTTCAAGTTGTTCACTAACCTGCCTCATAATGAAAAAAAGATATTTTACTCTGCCGAGCCTTCTCTTTATCATACAGTTAATCAGTGTTCTCCCCCTACGGGCAGAACACTATTACTTTAAACAAATCTCTCTGAAAGAAGGGTTGCCTTCCAACGTGCGCTGTATTCTCCGGGATGAGCAGGGTTTCGTATGGATAGGTACCAAATCGGGACTGGGAAAGTTCGACGGGCACGAACTGAAAAGATACAAACACCAGGCAAACGACCCGAACTCGCTTCTCCACAACCTGATTTATCAGATTGCCGAAGACAAGCAACACAACATCTGGGTACTGACTGAAAAAGGTATTGCCCGTTACCAACAGCAGAGCAACGACTTCACGTTCCCCACGGACGAGGACGGGAAGAATATCACCGCCTATTCCTTCTGCCTTGTCCCGGACGGAATCCTCTTTGGCGGCAAGGACAGGATTTACAAATATAGTTATAACGATTCTTCTCTCCGGCTTCTGCAATATTTCAACGCCAACTCTTTTAAAATCAACGCTCTCAGTATGTGGGATTCAAAGACGTTGCTTTGTTGCAGTCGTTGGACAGGCATATACCTCGTAGACCTGCATACCGGAGAGCACAGACGCCCCCCTTTCGACTGCGGGCCGGAAATTACCACCATGATGACCGACAGCCGGAAAAGAATATGGATTGCCCCTTACAGCGGCGGACTTCGTTGCTATTCATACGACGGCAAACTACTGGCTTCGTACTCCACCCGCAACTCCGCCCTCAGCAACGACATCGTCCTAAGCCTCGCTGAAAGGGAAGGGCAACTGTGGATAGGAACGGATGGCGGCGGAATCAATATCCTCACCCCCGAAACCGGGGAAATCTCCCAACTGGAATATATCCCGGGACGTGAAAACTACTCTCTCCCCGCCAACTCCATTCTCTGCCTGCACAACGACCACAATAACAATATATGGGCAGGAAGCACCTGCAACGGATTGATCAGCATCCGGGAAGTGTTCATGAAAACCTACACCGACGTAGTCCCCGGCAACGACCGCGGACTAAGCAACAGCACCGTGCGAAGCCTTTACCGCCAATCGACCGACAGTATCTGGATTGGTACGGACGGCGGCGGTATCAACCTCTTTAACCCGCGTACCGAGAAATTCACCCATTATCTTTCTACCTGGAACGATAAAATAGCGTTTATCAGCGGATTCACTCCCGGAAAACTACTGATTTCCCTTTTCTCCAAAGGAGTATTCATATTCAACCCCGCAACCGGGGAGAAACAGCCTTTTACCATTGTCGACAAAGAAACTACGACACAACTTTGCAACCGGGGTAAATCGGTCAACTTATATCAGAACACCCCCAACACCGTGTTATTACTGGGCGACCATGTCTACCAGTATCACCTGAAAGAAAAGAAATTCGACAAAGTCACCGGAGAAGAAGGGAAAAGTATTGTCGGTACGCTCGTCCCCTTCAAGCACGAGAACAACCGGACTTACATCAACGACTTCAAACATATCTACGAACTGCACGATGGGGATTCCTTGCTGAAAACAACCTTCGCTTGTTATCAGGATACCGTAATCAATTCGGCATCACACGACGAGCACGGCGATTTCTGGATAGGAAGCAATTTCGGCCTTATCCACTACAACCCCGTTTCCCAAAAACAGACGCACATCCCTACCAACTTGTTTACAGAAGTCAACATGGTGCAATGCGACCAAAGGGGCAAAGTATGGATAGGTGCAGATAACCTGCTTTTTGCCTGGCTTATCCGGGAGCAGAAGTTCGTACTTTTCGGAGAATCGAACGGAGCTATCCAAAACGAATATCTGCCCAACGCCCGGTTGGTAAACAATGAGGGGGATGTCTATATCGGCGGCGTAAAGGGTATGCTGCGCATTGACGGCCAACTTCTGCTGAATACATCGGAGATGCCGGAACTACAACTGCTGGATATAATTGTCAACGGTGAGTCTGCACAGAACAAGCTATATAGTCGTCCGGCAGCAATCTCTGTCCCGTGGAACAGCAATATCACTATCCGAATCATGTCGAAAGAAGAGGATATCTTCCGCAAGAAAGTCTATCGCTACCGGATAGAGGGATTGAACGACCAGTATATCGAATCGTACCAGCCGGAATTGGTAATCCGGTCGTTACCACCGGGCAATTACAAAATTATGGCTTCATGCACAGTGAAAGACGGCAGTTGGATTCCCAACCAGAAAATACTGGAACTAACCGTACTCCCGCCGTGGTATCGCACGTGGTGGTTCATTCTCGGTTGTGCCATTCTCATTGCCACCATAATCATCGAAACTTTCCGCAGAACATTGAAACGTAATCAGGAAAAACTGAAATGGGCGATGAAAGAGCATGAGAAACAGATGTACGAGGAAAAGGTACGCTTTCTTATCAATATCAGCCACGAGTTACGGACTCCGCTGACGCTTATTCATGCGCCACTCAATCAGATTTTGAAGTCGCTCTCTTCCGGAGACAGCCAATATCTGCCGTTAAAAGCCATCTACCGGCAGGCACAACGGATGAAGAACTTGATTAATATGGTGCTCGACGTGCGGAAAATGGAAGTAGGGGAGAGTAAACTGCAAATTCAGCCTCATCCGCTCAATCAATGGATTGAACACGTTTCGCAGGATTTTATCAGTGAGGGGGAAGCAAAGAATGTGCATATCCGCTATCAGCTCGACCCACGGATAGAGAAAGTCAGTTTCGATAAGGACAAATGCGAGATTATCCTAAGTAACCTGCTTATCAATGCCTTGAAACACAGTCCGCAGGACACGGAAATAACGATTGCTTCGGAACTGCTACCTGAAGAAAACCGGGTGCGTATCTCCGTCATCGACCAAGGATGCGGACTGAAGCAAGTGGATACGCACAAGCTCTTTACCCGCTTCTACCAGGGAACGGGAGAACAGAGCGGAACAGGAATCGGCTTGTCTTACTCCAAGATTCTGGTGGAACTGCACGGCGGCTCTATCGGCGCACAGGATAATGAAGAAACCGGAGCCAGCTTTTTCTTTGAGTTGCCGTTGAGGCAGGAACCGGAAGAAGTCACCTGCGAGCCAAAGGCTTATCTGAACGAATTGATGATGGATGATAACAGCGGGCAGCCGTCCGCGAAAGAGGTATTCGACACCACTCCATACACTATTCTCGTAGTGGATGACAATCCGGATATGACAGACTTTCTGAAAAGAACGTTCGAAGGATACTTCAAACGGATAATTATCGCCGGAGACGGGGTGGAAGCCCTTCAACTGGTCAGAAGCCATGTCCCTGATATTATAGTCAGTGACGTAATGATGCCCCGGATGAACGGGTATAAACTTTGTAAAACGATTAAAGAGGATATCAATATCAGCCACATCCCAGTCATTCTGCTAACTGCCAGAGATGACAGGCAAAGCCAAATAAGCGGTTACAAGAATGGAGCGGACGGATATTTAAGCAAACCTTTCGAAGTGGAAATGCTAATGGAACTTATCCGCAACCGGTTGAAAAACCGGGAATATACCAAGAAAAGGTATCTGAATGCAGGATTAATCCCCACACCGGAAGAAAGTACAATCAGCCTGACAGACGAAACATTCCTGATTAAACTGAATAGTATCATCCAGGAAAATATAGATAATACCAACCTGGGCATCCAGTTTATCTGCCAGGAAGTAGGATTGGGCCGTTCTTCGCTTTATAACAAACTGAAAGCACTTACAGGCATGGGAGCGAACGAGTATATCAGTAAGCTCCGTATAGAAAAAGCTATTACATTGATATCCGGCACGGATATGCCCTTCTCTGAAATTGCAGAGAAAACAGGGTTTACCACTCCGAGTTATTTCAGTACGGCTTTCAAGCAATATACCGGGGAAACACCCAGTCAATATAAAGAAAGAAAAAAGAAAGGTCTGGCTGATAAATAATACCATCATTATTCTTTATGCTGGCTGAAGTTTCCGGCTGCAAGCCAATTCGCCGCATATTGACCGATTAACAAACGGGCTGCCACAGAATCACTTCTCCGGCAGCCCTTCTTTCATTAAATTAGAAAACAGAGAGTATGATACAGTTTATTCCTGACCTCCTCCTAAAGCACGGTATAGGTTAATTAAACTTTGTATTTCAGTAAAATGATTGGCCGTCTGCGAGAGTTGCGCACTAAGCAACGACTGCCGGGAGGTAAGCACTTCCAGATAGGTTGTATTACCATGCTCCATCAACAGAGTAGTGCTTCGCAAAGCCGTTTGCAGGGAAGTGATCTGTTTATCCAACAAGATTCTTTTTCCCTGACTGGTTTGATAGGCAATCAACGCATCATTCACCTCACTACCGGCATTGAGCAACGTTTGCTGAAAACCGAGCGCCGCTTCTTCCTGTTGCGCACGGGCAATGCGGTATTGTGCCACCACCTGTCCTCTGTTAAAGAGCGGCTGCGTAAGCGAACCTACCGCCAACGCGAGAAACTTGCCCGGATTGATAATCATCGCCCCGGCGGAGTTTGTCCATCCGGCGCTTCCGCCTAAAGTGATGGAAGGATAGAAAGCCGAACGTGCCGCATTGGTGCCATAGAACGCCGCTTCCAGCGTCCGCTCTGCCGAGCGGACATCCGGACGGGAAGAAAGCATCCGGACAGGAATCCCTATCGAGAAGTCAGCAGGAAACTGCTGCTTTGCCAGCATCCCACGTTCATAGTTGCGTGGCGTCTCCGCCAATAATAAGGCAAGACTATTCTCCACCTGACTGATCTGCTGCTGCAAATCGAGGATCGAACCCTGCACCTGATAATAGGCCGCCTCCATCTGCGACACAGCCGATTCGTTTGCCAGTCCCGCATTCATCAATGCACGGGTAGACGCAACGGTTTCTTTCCATGCCTCTTCCGTCTGACGGGAGATGTCGAGTTGTTCGTCCAGCATCAACAGGGTGTAATAGGTATTGGCGATACCTGCTATCAACTGCGTACGGACTGCCTGACGGTAATCCTCGCTTTGAGCATAAAGCGCTTTCGCCTGTTTCTTGGAGTTGCGCATACGCCCGAAAACGTCCAACTCCCAACTGGCAGTAACGGGCAACGAATAAGTCTGCGTAGCCTTCTGCGTATCGAAACTGCTCACTATTCCCTGCGGAGCAAGAGCAAAAGCGGGCAGAAAAGCAAGTTTGGCGGACATCAGTACGGCCTGTGCTTCTTCCACACGGAGCTGGGCAGACTGATAATCGGTATTGGTCTGCAATCCCACTTCAATGAGGGATTGCAGATAAGGGTCGGTGAAGAGTTCCCGCCAGTCCATATTACCCAGACCGGCAGTGTCTTCGGTCACCACTTCCCCGCCGTAAAGATCGTCGGGCACGACAGTGGCGGGTTCGTATTTGGTATAGATGCCACAACCGCTCAACGACAGACTGATAGCAACTAATGTGATGATATTCTTCTTCATTCTTTCTTTCATTTATTTACGTTCGCGTTCAACTTCACTCTTTTCTTTCTCTAAAAGCACCTGCACATCTGGTTCCTCTTCCATCGGTTTACGGATTTTCTCCTGCAAAAACTCAAAGATGATGTAGAAAACCGGAACGACAAAGAGCAATGCCAGTGTCCCGACAGCCATACCGCCCACAACACCCGTACCCAACGAACTGTTGCCATTGGCACCTGCACCGGAGGAAAACATCAGCGGAAGCATACCGAAGATCATTGTCAACACCGTCATCAGGATAGGACGCAAGCGGACTTGTGCGGCAGAGTAGGCAGACTCTACGATGCCCATTCCCTTGCGGCGACGTTCTATGGCGTACTCCGTAATCAGAATGGCCGTCTTAGCCAGCAAACCGATCAACATAATCACACCCGTCTGCAGATAGATATTATTCTCCAACCCGAGTATTTTGGCGAAAAGGAACGACCCCATCAGTCCGAACGGCACGGAGAAGATAACGGCAAACGGTATGAGGAAACTCTCATAAAGACAGGCCAGAATCAGATAGATAAGGAAGATACAGATGGCGTAAATGAAAACCGTCTGCGCACCACCGCTACTTGCTTCTTCGCGTGCCATACCACCATATTCATATCCGTAGCCTGCCGGCAAAGACTGTGCAGCCACTTCTTCAATCACTTTCTGCACCTCGCCGGAGGAGTAACCGTCGGCAGGATTCACATTGGCGGTGATGGTGCTGTAAAGATTGAAACGGTTGGCCGTTTCCGGTCCCAGCACTTGCTTCAGCGTCACGAACTGGCTCACCGGAGCCATCTGCGTACCATTGCGTACAAACATATTATTCAGTGCCTGCTCGTCGAGGCGGTATTCAGGCGAAGCCTGCATCATCACACGATATACTTTACCATACTGATTATAGTTGGAGATATACGCGCCACCGCAATAACTGCCCACCGCATCGAGCACTGCACTCGGCGAAATTCCTGCACGCTTACATTTGGCAGCGTCCACTTCCACCGATATCTGCGGGAAGTTGATAGCATACGATGTATACGCCATCGCTACCTCCGGACGCTCGTTCAAAGCACCGAGGAACTGTATAGCCGCTTCATAGAACGTAGCCAGTTCTCCACCCGTCATGTCCTGAAGGTTCAGTTCGAGGGAGTTACCCATACCGTAACCCGGAATCATGGCAGGCTGGAAGCTGAATACCTGCGCTTCCTTTATCGCCTGGAATTGTCCGTTGAGGCGTGACACCACAGCATCCGAGCTATGCTCCTTGCCCTTTCGTTCGCTCCAGTCTTTCAGGCGGATAATGATCGTACCGTACGAAGTTCCCTGACCGGATATCAGTCCGTATCCTGCTACGCGGGCGTAGTGTTCTATTTCGGGTGTATCTTTCAGGATATTTTCCAAGCGGTCCATCACTTTCGTGGTTTCTTCGAGCGTACTTCCCGGTGAAATGCTGACATTCACCATAATGACACCTTGGTCTTCCTGCGGCACAAGTCCCGTTTTAGTGGTACTCATCAGGTAAACCAGCAAAGCAACGGCAACAGCCAGTGAAGTCCACACCATCCAGCGATGGCGGATAAAGAACATCACACCTCTCTTATATTTACCCAATACGGCATTGAACGAAGCATTGTAGGCTGCACGTACCCGTCCGTTGATGCTCTTGGCGCTCTTGGTTCCGTCCGACGGACGCATCATGATGGCGCACAAAGCGGGACAGAGCGTCAAAGCCGAAATCATCGAAATACCTACGGCAGTTGCCATCGTGGTACCGAATTGTGTATAGAACACGCCCGAAGTACCTCCCATGAAGGTTACAGGAATAAACACAGCCATAAATACACAGGTACAGGAGACAATAGCCATCGTCACGTCGCCCATTGCGTCTTTCGTGGCAAGATAGGCAGACTTATATCCGGCATCGAACTTGGATTGCACGGCCTCCACCACCACAATGGCATCATCCACCACCGTACCGATGGCAAGCACCAATGCAAACAGCGTCAGGATGTTCAGACTGAAGCCCGCAGCCACCAGACAGGCAAACGTACCCACCAACGACACAATGATAGAGATGGAGGGAATCAGCGTACTCTTCAGATCCTGCAAGAAGAAATAGACCACGAGGATGACCAGAATGATGGCAATAATCAGCGTCTCCACCACATTGTGTATGGAAGCGAAAAGGAAGTCATTGGAACTCATCATCGTGACGAACTCCGTTCCTTCCGGCAGATTCTTCTCCATCCGTTCTATCTGCGCAGTGATTTCTTTGTTGACAGCGGTAGCATTGGAACCGGCTGTCTGGAATATCATATAAAGAACGGCAGGCTGACTGTCCATCTCACTGCGGAAACTATACGTCATCGTACCCAGTTCCACCTCTGCCACATCTTGCAGGCGAAGTATCGAACCGTCTTCCCGCGAACGGACAACCGTGTTCCGGAATTCTTCCACGCTTTTGAGGCGTCCGCGATATTTCATCGTAAACTGGAAAACATTCTTCGAGCTTTCGCCCAGTGAACCGGTAGGAGCTTCAATGTTCTGCTCACCCAATATGGCGGTAATGTCCGACGGAACCAGTCCGTATTGTGCCATCCGTTCCGGTTTCAGCCAGATACGCATACTGTATGTATCGCCCAGCTCCATCACGTCTCCCACTCCTTCGATACGTTTAATCTGCGGAATGACATTGATGTCCAGATAATTGGCCAGGAACGTCTGGTCGTATCGACCGTCCGTGCAGACCAAAGCACCAATCTGCAAGAAGCTGGTCTGCCGCTTCATTGTGCTGACGCCGACTTTCGTTACTTCAGCCGGAAGCAATCCCTGCGCTTTCGCCACACGGTTCTGCACGTTGACTGCCGCCATATCGGGGTCCGTGCCCTGCTTGAAATAAACCTGTATAATAGCCAAACCTGCATTGGAAGCACTGGAACTGATGTACATCATGTCTTCCACACCGTTGATACTCTCCTCCAGTGGCATGATGACACTGTTCATCACTGCCTCGGCATCGGCACCCGTATAACTGGCAGTTACATATACCGTTGGAGGCGCAATGTCAGGATATTGCTCCACCGGCAGCGTGAAGAGCGAAATAAGCCCTATAGCCAGAATCAGTACGGAGATGGAGATAGCCATCACCGGCCGTTTTATAAATATATT
>ENA-OROZ01003166-OROZ01003166.1-human-gut-metagenome-genome-assembly--contig:-NODE-3166-length-11021-cov-5.897957_pt1 | contig 11021 bp, 8 predicted proteins | sample MGYA00242138_ERZ509066 | MGnify/ENA primary metagenome ERZ509066 (study PRJEB26280, sample SAMEA2338691) | human gut metagenome | biome: human gut; feature: human-associated habitat; material: faeces...
GTTGACCACCGGCGGCTGCAAATTTTTGATGAGCCACGGCAGCAAGAGCTTTTTGTTGCCCTTTTCCACATAGTAAAGGCTCTGCTGGATGCGGTCGACCGTGCTGGACACCGGGTCCACCTTGACAAAGGCAGGCTCGTGCAGGATGCCGGCAGCCAGCTGCTCGATCTCGGCGGGCATGGTGGCGCTGAACATCAGGTTCTGACGCTGGGCGGGCAGCTTTGCAATGACCTTTTTCACGTCATGGACAAAGCCCATGTCCAGCATCCGGTCGGCCTCGTCCAGCACAAAGATCTCCAAAGCGGACAGGTCGATAAAGCCCTGCCCGATCAAGTCGTTCAGCCGTCCCGGACAGGCGATAAGGATGTCCACGCCCTTTTTCAGCGCTTCCACCTGCGGAGCCTGTCCCACGCCACCAAAGATGACGGTGCTGCGCAATTTCAGGTACTTGCCGTAGGCTTCAAAGCTTTCGCCGATCTGCAAGGCCAGCTCCCGGGTGGGGGTCAAAATCAGGGCGCGGACAGCGCCCTTGCGGCGGGGTGCGTTGGCAGTGAGCCGATCCAGCATGGGCAGCGCAAAAGCCGCCGTCTTGCCGGTACCGGTCTGGGCGCAGCCCATCAGATCCCGGCCTGCCAGCACCGGCGGGATCGCCGCCGCCTGAATGGGCGAGGGGGTCTCGTAGCCCGCTTCCTGCACAGCGCGCAGCAGCGGGGCGGACAGATTCAGTTCTTTAAATGTCATGGTTCTCCTATTTTATTCTGTGATCTTCCGGCACTCGATGTAGTAGCGCTTTTCCTCCGCGTGTCCCATGCTGAAGGTCTTGCGGGGCAGCACGCCGCCCATCACAACGCCGCGGAACAGGTCGCTCTTGGCGAAGGGCGGCATCAAAAACGCCACCGCGCCCTGCTTGCACAAAGCGCGCACAGCCGGCTCGTCATGCACATAGTCCACCTTTGCTTCCGGGTGGCGCTCGATATAATCCGAAATAAAATCGTCGATGGTGCCCACGGTCAGCGGCTCGGTGGGGTCCTCAAAGCTGAGCACATTGGCCATGTGGGGGCCTGCCAGCGTAAAGGGCTGCTTTTTGCTGCCGCCAAAGCAGCAGCCTGCCATGTTGGAATCGCTCCATGTAATGAGGCTCAGCAGCACGGTGGCGCAGTCCACGTTGAACAGTACCCGGTGGATGGGCTCGATCTCGATGGCCGGGGAGTGCACGTTGCATACCTCTGCCAGACACCAGCGGGCGGGGTGATTCTCTGCCTGCTCCGGGGTCAGGGTCTTTTTCAGCTCCTCCCAGCAGGCTTTTGCGGTAGCCAGCGAGTGGTTGCCGTCGCCCACTGCCAGCGTCAGCGGGTCGCGGCGGGTGGCATCGGGGTATTTCTTGTCAAATTCTTCCTGACTGCCCAGCACGGTCAGCGCGTTTTCGATCTGCGCGATGAGGGCGGGATCCTCCACCGCCCAGCCTGCCACATGACCGCCGCCCAGCATCAGCTCGCCCTCGTACACCTTGGGCAGGCTGTCCTTGTGGGCGGCAATGGGCTCGATGAGGGTGCAGTCCGGGTCATCCGCCAGCATCATGATGTGGGGCGTTTCCAGCGCAGCGCCGGTGCGCACCTTCATGCGGGGCGGGATGCGGCTCTCCACCGTGCTCTCGCTGGGCCGCACGGTGCACTTTGCTCCGCGCTGATAGCTGTAGGCTTCCAGATCCACCTTGCCCACAAGGCCCTGCCGCACCCGGCCGCTCTGCTCGGTGCGCTCCACATACACAAAGCCGTCCACGGCGCGGGTCAGCACGTCGCGGCTGTACTCGTCCATCGCGGCATGGATGTTCTCCACCCGCCGGGCCGCGTCTTTATCCTCGAGGTAGACTTCCGGCAGGATGAGCCGCAGGGTGCTGGGGCAGCCGCCCACAACGGCGTCTGCCTTCTCCCAGTAGGCGCGGTCGCTGGTAAACTGGTCACAGGCCACGCAGCCCCACTTTTCCAGAGGGATATTCTCCCCGGGCAGCAGGATGTGGGCCGGACCAAAGCAGGATGCAGTTTTCATAACACATTCCTCCCTCTCACATAAATCACCAACAGCAAATGGAGCGTTCTCACTGGAAAATGCCCGCTGCATCGTCCCAGAACACGGCATGCTCCACGCCGGAAGCCGACAGGGTGTTCCGCAGCTCGTTGCGGGCGGTGTCGTCCATGGTCTGCTTTGCGGGGACTTCGACCACAAGGTTCCTGACGCCCAGTGCCGTCGCGGAGCCGCCCACGGTGGAAGCGCCGTCCGTCACCTGACCCAGCGAGTAGCCGTACCACAGGGTCACGCTGCCCTCAAAGCGGGCATCCCATGCGGCGATGTCCGCAGCCAGCTGGGCGCTGCGGTCGCGCCCGCCGGTGGAGCCGAAGTCCTGCTTGCCGTTCTGGGCCGAGGGGAACTGGACGTTCTCCAGCAGCACCTGGTCAAAGCCCATGCTCTGCACCTCGCCGATGAGGTCGCCGATGAACTGGACGGCCTCGTTGGAATAGGGGTTGAGCCAGGGGTTGCCGCCGGCGGACGCCTTATTATCCAGCCAGAGGTAAGCCTGTCCGGTGTAGCCGATGGCCATATTGCGGTCGGCGCGGGCCGCGATGGGGTCGCGGAAGGCCGCCAGCTTCGCCACCGGCACAAGGCCGTTCTCCTTGAGCACCGAGGCGATGAGGGCCGGGTCAAGGGACGCCCCCTCGATGCTGCCTGCCGCAGCAGCCACCTGAGAGGGATACAGGATATTTCCGGCACTGTCCTTCAGGGTGACGACGGCGTAGGCTGCGCCCTGCTGGGCCAGCTGCCGGGCGGCGGCACGCAGGGAAGCTTCATCCTTTGCCGCAGCCGTGTCCAGAACGCCCCAGCTGCCCTCGATGATGACGCCTGCGGGTGCAGCCGGTTCCGATTCCGGTTCCGAGTCCGCCCGCACCTCCGAGGAAGCGGCAGGCTCTGCCGTCACTTCCGACGAAGCGGCCGCACTGGAGGCTGTCGTCTCAGACGAAGCCGAGAGGTCACGGTTGCGCACCACGGTGTACCAGGTGTGGGTGGCCCAGTCCAGCACATGGGGCGCGGCCAGCCAGCCCACGACCAGCACCACGGCCACCAGCACGATGATGCCGACGGCTTTCTTCACCCACATGCCGGGGCTGTAAAAACTGCGGTGATACCGCTTGACCTTTTTATACTTTGCCATGATCGTCCCTTTCTCCTGCACTCCTCACAGGATCACCGAGTGGCCCGTAAAACCATAGATGGCCAGCGCCAGCACGCCGATGTAGATGAGCGTGATGGGCAGGCCCCGGAACGCCTCCGGGATGGCCTCGCTGCGCAGACGGCGGTCAGCCTCCGTCACCAGCATGACGGCCAGCAGATAGCCCAGACCGCTGCCGAGGCCGAAGCCCATGCTCTGCTCCAGCGTAAAGCTCTGGGTGCGCTCCACCAGCACTGTACCCAGCACGCCGCTGTTGACCGCCGCCAGCGGCAGGATGCGGAGCAGCTGGCCGCCGTGGCGCTTGCCCCGTGCGGCCCAGAGCACGATAAATTCAAACAGGCTCACCACCGCCACGCAGGCCAGATAGACCAGCGGACGGAGCTGGGCGGGGTTGGACTGGGCGGCGACGAAGCCGCCCGCATAGAACGCCAGCGGAGCCACCAGCACCTGCGTGACACAGAGCAGCAGGGCGAACCACCCGCTGCTGGTGCGTTCGTCGCCCACCAGCTGGACGAGGCGGGACACGCCGAGGCCCCGGGTGAACACCGCGTTCTGTGCAAAGACGGCCAGCACGGCGTAGCTGAAAAATACGCCGACGGCCTGCATCACATCATTCATCCTCAGGCTCCCCCTCTTTCTGGCGGTAGACCGCCATGAGGCCGCGGGCCTCCGATGTCAGATAGTTTTTGTACTTCCCGGCCAGCGTGCGCCAGACGGCACACAGCACGCCCAGCACGATGAAGCCGCCAGCCGGCATACCGGCCATGGGCAGGACGGGACGGCTCAGCACATGGCCGAACACCGTGCCGGCGCTCAGCCACTCGCGCACACAGCCCAGCAAAAGCAGCAGCAGGCCGTAGCCGACGGTGATGCGGATGCCCTTGGAGACGGCCTTTTTCATCGTCTCCTGCACGCGGCCAAAGCGGTAGGTCAGCAGCGGCTCCACCACCAGCATGGGCAGGTAGATGCCCAGCACCAGCAAACTCACGCCGAACAGCCGGTTCAGGATGGGGTATGCCGCCAGATAGACCACTGCCGCGCTGCCCGAATAGAGGATGCTGCGGGGCAGCAGCTTCTTTTCCAGCTCTGCGTTGGCCGGATGCTCCTCCCGCAGGGGGAACAGACGGCTCAGCAGGCAGGCCAGCATCCGGGAGGGCGTCAGCAGCAGCGCCACGGCCACAGCCAGCATCAGGGCGTTCTGGCCGCTCGTCGCAAGGACGACCAGCGGCGCAAGGCCCATGCCCTGCATGACCACAGGGTTATTCAGAAAGACGCGGTCATGGTGGAAGAATCTTTCCGGGTCCCGGGTGAGGAGTTCTGCAGCATGACGTTTCATTCCGCTTCCCCCTTTCCGGTCTTCTTCTCTTTGAATTGTCTGCCGCTCTTTATCAGCTCATGGAGGCGGACTTCGGTGCGGTCGAGCCAGCCGGAGATGCTGTTGACCGCCAGAATGGCGAAGCAGACGCCCGTCTCATAGACGCCGAAGTAGCGGAAGCCCATCGTAAAGGCTCCCACCATGACGCCGTAGAGGATGCGGCCCAGCCGGTGGTGGGCGCAGGTGTAAGGCTCATTGAGCAGGAAGACGGCGCTGAAGAGCATCGCGCCCGTCAGCATCTCGTCGCGCACACAGCGCAGGCGGAACACAAGGCCCGCCGTAAAGGCGGTCCCCTCCGTCAGGCCCAGCTGGCGCGGGAAGAAGAAGACGATGAGGCCCGCCGTGATGAGGAAGCTCAGGGAGGCGCTCAGCCGCACATCCTTCTGCATCCAGAGGAAGAGGCCGCAGGCCACCAGCACGATGGCTGCACCGGTCCCCATCGGGGCGGCATACTCGCCCAGCACCAGCGACAGGGCGCTGATGTTGATGAGGCCACCGCTGCGCAGGGTGTCCGAGATGGTGCTGGATGTTGCCACGCCGGAAGCGTCCCAGAGCGGGATATTGGCGTATGGGGCCGGATAGCGGAAGACCTGCTCCGGCCAGGACACTGCCGCCACCGCGTAGCCCACGGCGGCGGGGTGGAAGGGATAGCTGCCATAGCCGCCGAAGACCTCTTTGCCGATGAGAGCACCGGCCAGAATGGCGGCGGCGAGGACATACCAGTCCACCGTCGCGGGCATCAGGAGGGCGATGACGAGGGCAAAGCTCTCGTTGGAGAAATCCCCGGCCCGATACACGCGGCGGCGCAGCAGGGAGACCAGGCGGTCACACAGATTGCCGGTGAGCAGCGCCGCGCCGCAGAGCAGCAGGGGCCGCAGACCGTACAGGAAGCAGGCCATGCAGAGCAGCGGGATGGTCATAAAGCAGACGTGCAGATAGTACCGCCCCGTCTTTGCAAGCTCCTGCTCCTGCTGCTGGATCAAACGTTCATCCATGGTAAGGCACCTCTCACAGGGCGGCCAGACGGCGCACCGCCGCAGCCGGGTCGGCTGCGCCGAACACGGCACTGCCCGCCACCAGAATATCGGCACCCGCCTCCACACACAGGGGGGCGGTGGTGTCATCCACGCCGCCATCCACTTCCAGCAGGTAGCGGGCGCTCCGCTTTGCCCGCTCTTCCTTGAGCCAGCGCAGCTTTTCCAGCGCCGAGGGCATGAACTTCTGCCCGCCGAAGCCGGGCTCCACGCTCATCACCAGCACCAGATCCAGCTGGTCGAGATACGGGGCAAGCGCTTCCGGCGCAGTACCGGGCTTGATGGTCAGGCCCACCTTGCAGCCCAGTGCCTTGACCGCATCGATGGTCTGCTGGATGTCGTCCTGGCACTCGAGGTGGAAGTTGTACAGGCTGGCACCCGCCTTGATGAAAGGCTCTGCATACTGCAGCGGGTGGCTGATCATCAGGTGGACATCGTAGAATGCTGCGGGCATCCCCTTGTGCAGGCTTTTCAGCACCGGCACGCCAAAGCTGATGTTGGGCACAAAGTGGCCGTCCATCACGTCATAATGCAGCATCTGCGCACCGGCATCCAGCACCATGCGGCAGTCTGCGCCAAGCTGATTGAAATCAGCCGAAAGGATCGAAGGACTAATGATCGTCATTGTGTTTTATACTCTCCGTTATTTTTCAGAAAGATTACACCATCCGTTCTGCCAGAGCACCTGTTTTGGGGCCGGAATGCAGGGCGGGCATGGTTACTCTTAGTTTACATGAAAACACGCAAAAAATCAAACCCGGAGCCGTGTTTTTCACGGAAAAGTCTCAAACCTGCCCCCGGATACATCCAAAATCCATTCCAAAACCAAAAACGACCAGACCGCCCCGCCCGTTTCAGGGGGACAGTCTGGCCGCGGATTCAGTTAACAGGCTTCATGCTGGCGGGGTCCTCCACCGGCACAGGCTGACCGGATTCGTCCGGCAGACGCTTCATGCCGCTGGGGTTGGGGGGCGTGGCGGGCAGGGTGAACACGAACTGACACCACTCGCCCTGCTGGCTCTCCACACGGATCTGGCCTCCGGAAAGGTTGACCAGCACCTTGCAGATATTCAGGCCAAGACCGGCCCCCCGGGCGTGCAGGCCGCGGGACCTGTCCTCTTTGTAGAAGCGCTGGAACACATAGGGCAGCGCCTCGGGGCTGATGCCCTGACCGGAATTCCAGATCGAGATCTCCACCTCGGGGCCCAGCTTCTCCACATGGAACTTGATGGTGCCGCCCGCCGGGGTGAACTTGATGGCATTGTCCAGAATGTTATAAGCCACCTGATGGATGAGGTCGGGGTCCGCGTAGACCAGCACCTTTTCATCCATGGTCAGGCCTTCCAGATCGATCATGCCGTCGTTGATGCGCTGCTCCGCCGAAAGGGCCACACCGGTGAGCGTCTCCCAGATGTTGAACATCCGGGCGTTCACCTGATACTCGCCGCTTTCCAGCTTGGAGAGATCGAGCATGTTCTGGATGAGCCGGGCCAGGCGGCCGGTCTCCTCGCTGACCAGCTGCAGGTAGTGGTTCTGCATATCGGGCGGGATGGTGCCGTCCAGAATGCCGTCCACAAAGCCCTTGATGGTGGTCATGGGGGTGCGCAGCTCGTGGGCGATGTTGCCCATGAACTGGCCGCGGGAATTGTCGTTGGACTGGATGTTCTCCGCCATCTGGTTGAAGGTGTGGGCCAGATCCACCACTTCGCCTTCACCTTCCACGCCCTCAACACGGACAGAGAAGTCCCCGCCGCCAAACCGCTGGGCGGCATCGGTGATCTTCTGGAGCGGGTCGGTCAGCTTCCGCATCAGGAAGGAGGTCAGCACACTGGCGCAGAGCAGCATGACGCAGGCCGAGAAGAAGAAGTTCGAGCAGAACTCCTCCTTGAAGTCGGTCAGCCGCGCACCGGAGGAGCAGAGGAAGAGATAGCCGCTGTTGTTGCCCCGTGCATCCTGCATGTGCCGTACCGAGACATAGCTCTTCTCGGTCAGCACACCGTCCAGCGTGCTCAGGGTGTGGTAGGGCTGATCCCCGGCAACTTTTTTCATAAGCTCCGGCCCCACAATATCTGTTCCCACCATCTCGGGGTTGGAGGCAATGAGGATTCTGCCCTCTTCATCGGTGAAAAACAGGTAAGCCTCGGCACTCTCGCCGATGATCTCCAGCTTGGTGTTCAGGGCATCCAGCTCGGCCCCCTTGGGCAGAGCCGCCTGCTGCACGATATAATCTGCCGCGCGCTGGGTCACATCCGCCACACTGTCCAGCGTGTCGTACCGCTCCTGGGCAAAATAGCGGCTGAACAGCAGCCACTCGGAGCAGCCCAGCACCGCCGTGCCCAGCACCAGCAGGGTGGCCACCATCGAAAAGAAGGTGACCGAAATACTTTTGCGCATTACTGACGCACCTCGAACTTATAGCCCACGCCCCAGACGGTCTTGAGCTCCCACTTGTCGGAAGCGCCCGCCAGCTTTTCGCGCAGGCGCTTGACATGGACATCGATGGTGCGGCTGTCGCCGTAGTACTCAAAACCCCACACCTCGTCCAGCAGCTGGTCGCGGGTGTAAACACGGTTGGGGTGGGAGGCCAGGCAGTTCAGCAGCTCCAGCTCCTTGGGGGGAGCCTCCACCACCTTGCCCTTGACCCGCAGCTCGTAGCTGTTCATGTCCAGCCGCAGGTTGTCGAACTCGATCACGCCCTCGGTGCTCTCGGTCTGGGCAGTGGTGGTGGTGCAGCGGCGCAGCACCGCCTTGATGCGGGCCACGACTTCCTTGGTGTCAAAGGGCTTGACCATGTAATCGTCCGCGCCCAGCTCCAGGCCCAGCACCTTGTCAAAGGTCTCGCCCTTGGCGGTCAGCATCATCACGGGGGTGTTGCCCAGCTTGCGGATGCGGCGGCAGACCTCCAGGCCATCCATCTTGGGCATCATCACATCCAGCAGCACCATATCAGGCTTGACCTGGTTGAACTTGTCCAGACCTTCTTCGCCGTCGTTCGCAGTGGTGACCTGGTAGCCCTCCTTGGTCAGATAAAGCCGCAGCAGCTCGCAGATGTTGGTATCGTCGTCCACGACGAGGATCTTTTCGTTGGCCATAGTGGTTTCCTCCCCAATTCTGTATGTTCCGGCCCTTTCGGGCCTTGTGACAAAGTATTCCACTTCTTATTATACGGAAGAGTTATGACAAAATAAAGAAGGTTTTGTATGATTTTTGGGACGCAGGCTCCGCCGCTCAGCTCATCATCAGCCGGATGATCTCCTCATTGGTCTGCCGCATCCCGTCCTTGCCCAGACGTCCGATGCCCTTGATGGTGGTCTCGATGTCCTTCATCACGATGCCATCGCCGCCCTTGAACTCCTGATTGCACTTGTACATGTTGTAGCCCAGCAGCGCCGCATCCACCGAAGATGCGATCTTTGCGGCGCAGGAAGCCTTGGCTCCGTCGCACACGATGCCGGACACGATGGCAAGGGCGTTGACCACCGTGTGGATAGCAGCCTGATAGCCGTCGCCGCACAGGTACACGATGCCTGCGCCTGCACCCGCACCCGCGCTGACCGCGCCGCAGTAGGCAGACAGGGTGCCGATGCCGGTCTTTTCGTGGATGGCCACCAGATTGGAGATGATGAGGGCGCGGTAGAGCTTTTCCTTGCCGCTGTGCAGCTCCTTGGCGTACTCGATGAGGGGCACCGAGCAGGTGATGCCCTGATTGCCGCTGCCGGAGTTGATGATGACCGGCAGCTCGCAGCCGGACATGCGCGCATCGGAGCCGGCGGCGGCCTTGGCTTTTGCGCGGTTGGAGACATCGTTGCCGTAAGTGGTCAGCAACACCCGCCCGATGTTGGCGCCGTAGTCGCCCAGCAGGCCCTCTTCTGCAATGGCGTTGTTGTAGCGGATCTGCCGTTCCAGCAGGTCGGCCACGTCCCGCAGGTCGGCGGTCTCGGCAAAGTCCCAGATGTCCTGCATGTTCAGCAGGCTGCGGTCGGCGCGGGCGTCCTCCTGCACGGTCTCGTCCAGCAGGGGCACCTCGTACAGCACCGTGCCGTTCTTCTCGATGCGGCAGATGTTGGTGTGGTAGTCCGCGATGCGCACCCGGGCGTAGTCCTGCCCGCAGCGCTCGGTGACGACGATGTCAAACACATGCCCCTGCTCGGTGTGCTCGATGGTGATGGGCACTGTCTGCAGATAGTCCCGGATGGCAGACTTCTTTTCCTCGCTGACCTCCGAGATGACCTCCAGCTCCTTCTCGGCGGAACCGGCGATGATGCCTGCCGCCACCGCCGCCTCCATGCCCTTCAGGTGCCCGGTGTTGGGCACGATGACGCTTTTCACGTTCTTGATGATGCTGCCGCTCACCTGCAGCTGCACGCTGTCCGGCAGCACCCCCAGCACCTCGCGGGCTTTTGCCGCCGCATAGGCCAGCGCGATGGGCTCGGTGCAGCCCATCGCCGGGATCAGCTCCTCCTTCAGGATCTCCACATAAGCCTGATAGCGCGGGTCGTTGCGTTCCATAACATCCTCCTGCCTTCCCTTCCGGAAATCGGTTCGTATTTTAAGAACAGTATAATATAGAACTCCCGCCGTGTAAATCCGTTGTTTTGCGCCCATCCCCTTGCGCTCCGGGTTTTCATCGCGTATAATGATAGTTGTATCGTTATGCCAAAAAAACGTGTAAGGAGCGTATTTTATATGAAGTTAGGTATCGTCGGTCTGCCGAACGTCGGCAAGTCCACTCTGTTCAACGCCATCACCTCCACCAAGAACGCGGAAGCTGCCAACTACCCCTTCTGCACCATTGAGCCCAACAGCGGCATCGTGGCCGTGCCGGACAAGCGGCTGGACAAGCTGGCCGAGATCTGGCAGACCAACAAAAAGACACCTGCCATCGTGGAGTTTGTAGACATCGCCGGTCTGGTCAAGGGTGCCAGCCAGGGTGCCGGCCTGGGCAACAAGTTCCTGGGCCATATCCGCGAGTGTGATGCCATCGTGCATGTGGTGCGCTGCTTTGATGACGACAACATCATCCATGTGGTGGAGGACGTGACCAAGGCCGAGGCCGTGGACCCCATCGCTGACATCGATGCCATTGACTACGAGCTGATCCTCTCTGACCTCGAGGTCGTTCAGAACCGCGTGGGCCGGATGGCCAAGGCTGCCAAGAGCGGCAACAACAAGGGCGCTGCCGCCGAGGCCGCCTGGCTGCAGCAGTTGGCCGACCATCTGAGCGCCGGCAAGCCCGCCCGCAGCTTTGACTTTGACGAGGGAGATGCCGAGCAGCAGGCAGTGCTGCACGAGATGGGCCTGCTGAGCTCCAAGCCCGTGCTCTACGCCTGCAACGTGGGCGAGGACGACCTGATGGAGGGCATCGAGAACAACAAGTACGTCCCGCTGG
>ENA-OROZ01003170-OROZ01003170.1-human-gut-metagenome-genome-assembly--contig:-NODE-3170-length-11008-cov-4.146718_pt1 | contig 11008 bp, 11 predicted proteins | sample MGYA00242138_ERZ509066 | MGnify/ENA primary metagenome ERZ509066 (study PRJEB26280, sample SAMEA2338691) | human gut metagenome | biome: human gut; feature: human-associated habitat; material: faeces...
ATAAATAAACCACGCCTGATTTAAAAGGAGGGCTACACAAACAAACAATAATATTTAAGCTGAATTATCATGATTCACATCAGAATAACCCGGCTATCCTTACGTCATCTTTTGTAGTAAGGAAGAAAGCATTGAACGAATCCAATGTTTGGGTTTATATAATTGTTTTTTTCTGTTTCCAAACAAAATAAGGAATACAAAAGAAACAGAAAAGGCCTTTTAGCAGATTAAAAAACATCCTCATTAGCAACTTATTTCTTCATACAGTTCTTAATTTCCGCAACAATATAAGCTACATCCTCATCTGTCACACAAGGACCTGCAGGTATACAAAGCCCTCTGTTAAACAAGTTTTCGGAAGTACCGTCTACATAACAAGGATTCTTTTTAAACACAGGTTGCAGATGCATCGGTTTCCATAAAGGACGGGTTTCTATGCCTCTACTATCAAGAGCTATACGCAGTTCCTCATAATCGAAACCGGTAATTTCTTTATCAATTAAAATAGTGCATAACCAATAATTCGCATTAAAGCGGCTATCCGGATTAGACATTAAAGAAATTCCCTCAATATCTACAAATGCTTTCTCATACAAATCATGTATATGACGATGATGGGTAATATGTTCATCCAGAACTGTCATCTGTCCACGCCCTATACCTGCACAAATATTACTCATACGATAATTATAGCCGATATGTTCATGTTGGTAATATGGAAACGGTTCACGAGCCTGGGTGGCATAAAACATTGTATGTTTCTTTGTTTCTTCATCAGGCACAACCAAAGCCCCTCCACCGGAAGTGGTAATCATCTTATTTCCATTAAAGCTCAATGCACCAAACTTACCGAAAGTGCCACATTTACGTCCGTTGAATTCCGAACCTAAGGCTTCGGCAGCATCCTCCAAAACAGGAATATCATATTTCTCCGCTATCGCACAAATCTCATCCATCTTGGCAGGCATACCATAAAGATGAACCGGAATAATTGCTTTGGGTTTCTTTCCGGTTTCCGTGATTCTATCTTCAATAGCTTTTTCCAGTAAAACCGGACTCATATTCCAAGTATCCTCTTCACTATCCACGAATACGGGAATAGCTCCCAGATAAGTAACCGGGTTGGCGGAAGCACAGAAAGTAAAACTCTGACAAATCACCTCATCACCGGCTTGTATTCCCAACTGTATCAATGCCAGATGGATGGCAGCCGTCCCAGCGGATAAAGCCACCACTTTTTTATTATTACCTATAAAACTTTCAAGTTCTTCCTCAAAAGCATTTACATTAGGACCAAGAGGAACTACCCAGTTGGTATCAAAGGCCTCTTTTATGAAACCTTGTTCTTTGCCACTCATATGAGCGAGACAAAGATAAATTCGTTTGTCCATTGTTTTATTACATCTTAATGATTTACAATTTCAACATTCCCATGACCAGGAAAAATTTTCATAATGCCAGGGAGATTTAATATAATTTCTACAGATTTTATCGCTTCAGATCGATTACTTTTAGGGAAAGTTGTTACCACTTTTTTGCCTGGTATATAGGCATCACCAGTAAATAAACAATCAGTAACTTCAAAAGTCAAACAGCTCCAGTCATGTCCCGGTGTTTTGATTATATGCAACCGGACATCAGGCCACAAATCTACAGTCTGCTTATTCCTTACAATATCTACGTTATTCCCTGCATATACAAATGAACAGTGATGGTACTTAGAAAAATTCCATTTTTCAGAATATAATCCTTCCGCTCCTTCCGGAGAGGTAAAAACTCTAATATCTGGATAATGTTGATATAAAGTATTTAATCCGTATATGTGATCAAAATGAGTATGTGTCAAAAATACCCCTTTCAATGTCTTCGAATATTTTTCTATCCATTCGATCACAAGATTCGTATCTCCGGCATCAACCAGCCATACTTCATCATAACGAGGATCATACAATATGTAAGTATTTGAAGCATATATGGTATTTATTATCCGTTCTACTTTCATTTATCGGGCAGTATATCCTCCGTCAACACATAAATCTATACCGGTTACCCACCTTGAAGCATCCGACAAAAGATAAATACATGCATTAGCTATATCTTCCGTTTCACCCAATCCTAAAAGATGTTGTTGTTCTACAACCGCCCTTCTCTCAGGATCTGCAATATGGGGTAAATTGCAATTAATAGGAGTAATAACAACCCCTGGAGAAATTGTATTAACACGAATTCTTTTGGGGGCTAATTCACAAGCCAATGAGCGTGCGCCAGAAACCAATGCACCTTTCGTCATTCCATACAAAGACTTTCCACTTTCACCCACTTTTCCCATCACAGAAGAGAAAAAGACAATACTACCTCCTTCTTTGGAGAAATGCCCCATTTTACATACTTCTTTTGTCAAATTATATGCCGAAAAAACATTCACTTTGAAAAAGTCTTGTAGTTTATCAGGAGTTACTAATTTCAAAGGTAAGGTAGTTGATATTCCTGCACAATGCAATACTCCATTAATTTTTCCGGCCTTATTTACAATATCTTTAACCGCCAATCCTACCTGAGCATATTCAGTCAAATCAACAGGTACCATCATATGTTTATCCGGATTTTCCATAGCTGACAAGGTTTCACATAACCGCTCTTCATTACGTGCCATCAGTACCACCGTTGCTCCCATCTGGCTACAACTTACAGCACATTGCCTACCTATACCGGACGAAGCTCCTGTGATACAAATTACCTTGTCTTTCAAGCTAAAAGGACTCATACTTCTACTATATCACTAATCTTACAGTCACAAAAATCAACAATTGCAGTAGCCCAAGTCATACCGACACCAAAAGCGCTCAACAACACCTTTTTATTACCACTGTTCAATTTGTCTTTAAGTTCACTCACAATGGTCAACGGAACAGAAACCGATGAAGTATTACCAAATTTAGCAATGGTAGAAGGAATCTTATCTGTATTCAGTTTCAGTTTTTTGGCAAGATAAGAATTGATAAAATTATTCGCCTGATGAAAGACCATATAATCAAACTCATCTTTATCAACTTCAGCATATGCAAGTAGTGCTTTAATATCTTTGGGGATTTCGCGAATTACAAAATTAAAGACATCCCCACCATGCATGTATCCCTGCTCTTCACTACGAATATTACCATATTCATCCACAACACGTTCCTGTACAGTCTCCACAGAGCTCATTTTTCTATATCCTCCTGCATCCACTTTTATAAGTCCTTCACGTGACCCGTCCGAGTTTAATGAGAAATAGCTTTTACCAAAACGTTCGTTTCTCTCTATCAAAGCAGCCACTCCTCCATCACCAAAAAGAAATGCAGTACGTCTGTCTTTAGGAGAATAAACCTTAGAACGTGTCTCCCCATCCAGAATCAAAGCTTTTCGCAATCCCTTTTGTTGCATCAAGGCATATACCACACTCATACCATACATAAACGCCGAACACCCCAAATTTATATCAAACGCAATCGTTGAGTTGGGTAACTGTAACCGATCCTGCAAAATCACAGAAGTAGCCGGCATTCTATAATCAGGGGTTTGAGATATAAATACAAGTAAATCTATTTCTGATCTATCAATATTATTATCAGCAATCAATTTCTCAGCCGCAGCATAACACAAGTCAGAAGAGCAGGTATTCTCATCAGCAAACCGACGTTCCAATATTCCCACTTTATCAACAACTTCTTTCACTTGATCAGCAGGAAAATACCGAGTATACTCATAGTTATTAATCACAGTACGAGGTACAGCTGCTGCCAGCGCAGTGATACCTACTCCTTCGTATTGTAAGAAAGCCATTATTATTTTTTTATTGTAGCGTTATACAAATCTTGAATTGTCTGTAGCTTACGAAAATCTGCTTCTTCTATTTGGCAATCATATTCTTCATCCAACATGGCAATAACAGATAAATAAGCTAACGAGCTCCACTCCTCATATTCACGAAATTTATCACCCATATTTATTTCACGATCTTCAATTTCCAAAACCTCTTTAATTAATTCTATAAATTTCTCTTCCATAAAGTTTATATTATTGATTAGTTATTGTATTTTCATCATTTTTGCCGGATTACCGAAATAACTCATACCATCTTTTGTTTTTCTCATAACAACGCTTCCGGCCCCTATCCGCACATTACTACCTATAGTTAATCCTTGTAAGACAGTACATCTGACTCCCAGGAAATTAGCATTACCAATATTTGTTTCACCGGATATTCGAACCTCCGGTTGCATCATATTATAATCTCCGATTGTGACATCGTGTCCTAATGAAATACAGCCATTCATTAAATTAAAATCTCCGATACGTATACCACAGCTTATTCTCCCCCCGAATGCAATCACGTTTCCTTGTCCCATACAAACAGACTCTTTATCAAAGAACAAGACATTAGGAGCTACAATATTCGGAAAATGGATATGAGGGTTATGTATATTACCGATAAGATTCTGTAACACAACCGGTGATGCAATGGCCATCACAATAGCTAATGGTTTATTATATTGGTTCACTGTTTCCAGATTCCCCAAAACCTCACCATATTTATTAGTCTCACCGATTGCATGACCATCATCAAAATAACCTATAAAATTCCATGTTGGAGCAGTCTGATTAATCGCATTAATTATACACGCTATTTCACGTCCGAACCCTCCAAACCCATAAATTGCAATATCTCTCATATTTTAATTATTACCATTAAAAGGCTCCATGGTAGCTTGTCCTTGTTGAGAAATCCCCTCTCTCACAAATACTTTCTTTATTGTTTTTAAAATTATACATAAATCCAACCAGAATGAACAATGATCCACATACCAGACATCGAACTCAAACTTTTTTGTCCAACTGATCGCATTGCGGCCGTTCACCTGCGCCCATCCTGTGATACCCGGTCTGACTTCATGTCTACGTGCCTGTTCTTTTGAATATAACGAAAGATAGCGAACCAATAGTGGCCGAGGACCTATTAATGCCATATCCCCTTTTAAGACATTGATCAATTGAGGAAGTTCATCAATGGATGTGGAACGAACCAGTTTACCAACTTTGGTTATTCGTTGAGCATCCGGTAATAATTTTTCACTTGTATCCCGCTCGTCCGTCATTGTTTTAAATTTGATTACTTTAAAAATTTTCCCGTTTTTTCCCGGACGTTCCTGAAAGAAAAATGCTCCGGCACCTTTATTGGCAAAATGAAGCCAGATACCCATTATTAACAGAAAAGGCCAAATGACAAAAAGGACAAAGAGGACTAATGTGAAATCGATTATACGTTTAAAACAAGATTTATACATCTGAAATAGTTACTTAATGTGCGATATAATCTTTTGATAGGTATTACCCACCTGATAATTATCTAATAAAAATTGATACCCACGTTCTCCCATCTCTCGGATAGTTTCAGGAGCAGTGATATACTTATTCACACAAGCCGTAAAATCTTCTATCCACTGACTCTCACAATAATATCCATAACCGTTCTTTTCTGCAATTATACCAATATCTGTATTTACATCTGTAACAGCTATAATAGGTATTTTATATTCCAAATAAGATAGTAAACGAGAAGGATAATTGGGAATCTGAAAACGATGATCTAAAAATATCAAACCCACGTCACAAGACTGTACCAAAGCATCATAGTCCCCTTTAGGAAGTCTGGGAAATAGAGATACATTATCAGGCTTGATATGAGTAAACCAATTTTTCAATTTATGATATTCCGTACCATTACCTACGATAAAAAAATAGCAATCATTTCTTTGACAGTTTGCATCCAAACATTGAATTAAAAAATCAATTCCTTGTGGCTTACCTAAATTTCCCCCATAAATAAATATCGGTTTGTCAATGGGAAGATTGTATTTCTTACGAATACTCTCCCTATCAATATTAGTAGGATTCTCTATTAGCTCAATACTATTAGGCGCTATCTCAACACGATCATGAGAAAGAAAGTTATTGTGACTCAACACAAATTTTACATTGGCAGGAGACATACAACCAATGTAATCAGCATGTTTATACAAACAAATCTCTTTATATCGAAAATACCGATAAAAAATACTATTCTTCGAAAACATCCCCAGGTCCACGGCATTCTGAGGAAAAATATCTTTTAATAGAAGATAAGAAACAGCAGACGGAGTTCTTTTTTTTAAGTATCTGACCACATTAGTAAATGTTATCGGAGGTGTAGAATAAAGAATCAGATCAAAAGCAATATGACCAAGATATTTCTTTATGGCTCGATTAAATTGAGATTCCAATAAAATGATTCCTATTCCTTTTTCTATGACATTTGTTTTCTGAATATTCAAAGTTCGTACCCCCAACAGATGAACACCATCTATTTCGGATAAAGAAGTGGACAAAGCAAACTGTCTCTCATAAGGGGTCACAATATAAACATTGTGACCCTCATCACGAAATTTACGCATCAAGTCAGTATAAATACCTCTTGATTTTATTTCTTTTATCCGACTGACAGTCAAAAAAATTATATTCATTGACTAATACTTTCTCCAAACCATCTTATTAACTACCCCTGTATAACTCTGGATCAATTTCACCACTTTCGTGGATACATTCTCATCTGTATAATCAGGAACCGGAAGTCCATAATCACCATTGTTATTCATATCCACAGCAGTTTCCACAGCCTGAAGTAGTGAATGCTCGTCAATACCCGCCAGAACAAATGTACCCTTGTCTAATGCTTCTGGACGCTCCGTGGAAGTACGGATACAAACTGCCGGAAAAGCATGACCTACAGAAGTAAAAAAAGAACTCTCCTCAGGCAAAGTACCCGAATCAGAAACCACTGCATAAGCATTCATCTGAAGGCAGTTATAATCATGGAATCCCAAAGGCTCATGCTGGATTACACGGCTATCCAATATAAATCCACTCGTTTCCAAGCGTTTACGGCTACGTGGATGGCAGGAATAAAGAATAGGTATGTCATATCTCTCTGCCAATTTATTGATACCTGTAAACAAAGAAAGGAAGTTTTTCTCTGTATCGATATTCTCCTCACGGTGCGCAGAAAGCAAAATATATTTACGCTTCTCAAGCCCCAGACGCTGGTGAATATCCGAAGTTTCAATATCCTTCAAATTCTCATGAAGTACTTCAGCCATAGGAGAACCGGTCACATAAGTACGTTCCTTTACGATTCCAGACGCGTTCAAATAACGACGGGCATGTTCAGAATAACACATATTAACATCAGAAATGATATCCACAATACGGCGATTCGTCTCCTCTGGAAGACATTCATCGAAGCAACGGTTACCAGCTTCCATATGAAATATGGGAATATGAAGACGTTTGGCACCAATCACGCTAAGGCAACTGTTCGTATCACCCAATACCAAAAGTGCATCCGGCCGGGTCTGAATCATTAGCTTATAACTACAATTAATGATATTACCCACCGTTGCACCAAGGTCGTCACCAACAGCATTCATATACACTTCCGGATCTTTCAACTTCAAATCACGGAAGAAAATACCGTTCAGATTATAATCATAATTCTGGCCAGTATGTGCAAGAATACAATCGAAATAATTACGGCATTTATTAATTACCGCTGCAAGGCGGATTATCTCCGGACGTGTACCTACTATGATCAATAATTTCAGTCTGCCGTTATCCTGAAATGTTATATCCGAATAATCTAATCGTATGTTCATTGGTATTCTATTTAACTTTTTCAAAAAAAGTATCGGGACGAGAAGGGTCGAAACATTCATTACACCACATGAATGTTACAAGGTCCTCCGTTTCCGAAAGGTTAATTATATTATGTGTATAACCAGGAATCATTTCCACAACTTCAATTCTATCACCGCTCACCTCATAGTTTAGCACCTCATCCGTACCTATCTTGCGGAGCTGGATCAGACCATGACCACTAACGACAATAAACTTTTCATTTTTCGTATGGTGCCAATGCTGCCCCTTCGTTATACCGGGTTTGGAAATATTCACAGAGAATTGTCCACGATCCGGTGTACGGATGATTTCCGTAAAGCTACCTCGAGAATCAACATTCATTTTAAGAGGGTAACTGAACTTGTCTGCAGGAAGGTATGACAGATAAGTAGAGTAAAGCTTTTTAATAAATAAGTCACTCAGATCAGGGACTTGCAGAGTACTAGACATCTCTCTGAAAGAATAAAGCAAGTCGACAATTCCTCCCAGAGTAATGGTATGCACGATAGAAACAGCACAATAGTCTCCCTCACGATGTTCATTTCCGTTCAAAGCGGCAATCAGTTCATCTACAACATCGTCCACATAAACCAAATTCATTATGACAGAAGGATCATTAACCTGAATCGGGAGGCCATTAGCAATATTGTTACAGAAAGTGGCAACAGCACTATTATAATTAGGACGGCACCATTTTCCAAAGACATTAGGAAAACGATAAACAAGAACACGGGCACCCGTCTCCCGAGCATACTCAAACAGGAGATTCTCACCTGCACGTTTAGATTCACCATAGGGATTATCCAGTGCGGCCTGAGTGGACGAGGAAATCATTACAGGGCAGATGTTGTGGTACTTCTTAAGCGTATCAAGCAAAGTAGAAGCAAATCCGAAATTCCCTATCATGAATTCCGATTGATCTTTAGGACGGTTAACACCTGCCAGATTAAAAACAAAATCCGCTTTCTGACAATAAACATCCAATTCACAAGGGGTACTGTCCACGTCATATTCAAAAACCTGAATATTCGAAGATATGGCACAATTCTTAGTCTTACCCGACTGGATATTACGTAGTTGAGACACCAGATTTCGGCCGACAAAACCTTTGGCCCCGGTTACTAAAATATTCATAAGCAATTATAGTTTGAATGAGATTCGACCGTTTATGAACGAAACGTTCCCAAGAGAGTAAATCGAGATAGTTTGGCAAAGGAACATCCCTACGATCAAGAAAGGATTATTTATTCACTTTTAATTTCGGAAGACTTAGCTTTTTCTGCCATGCCCAAATCTTCGCGAATAAAACGGAGTCTAAGTAACAACTTCTTCATACCTTCCACATCCAAGCGAAAAGTGTTATGGGAATGATAATCTTCATTTCTGGCAACATCCTCATTACCTTCTGTGAAGAACTTATCATAATTCAGATCGCGTGTGTCGCAAGGAATACGGTAATACTCACCCATATCGATGGCCTTTGCCATCTCTTCACGGGTTACTAGAGTCTCATACAGTTTCTCACCGTGACGGGTACCGATAGTCCTGACCTCAGTATCCGTATTATACAACTCTTTCAAAGCTTGTGCCAGAACATTTAATGTTGCAGCAGGAGCCTTCTGAACAAACAAATCACCATTATGACCGTGTTCAAAAGCGTACATGACAAGATCTACGGCATCATCAAGTGTCATCATAAATCGGGTCATATTCGGATCGGTTATGGTGATAGGCTTACCCGATTTTATCTGGTCCACCCATAGGGGAATCACAGAACCACGACTAGCCATCACATTGCCATAACGGGTACAACAGATGATGGTAGAAGCATCGTCTCCCAAAGCACGCCCCTTGGCAATAGCAACTTTCTCCATCATAGCTTTGGAGATTCCCATAGCATTGATCGGATAAGCAGCCTTGTCGGTAGAAAGAACAACGACATTCTTCACCCCGTGTGTTATAGCGGATTCTAATACATTATCCGTACCGATCACATTGGTTTGTACCGCTTGTAATGGAAAAAACTCACAGGAAGGAACCTGCTTTAAGGCAGCGGCAGCAAAAACATAGTCGACACCCGTCATGACACCGTCCACCGACTGGCGATCACGAACATTACCAATATAGAATTTGACTTTCGGACTTTGTAACTGGTGACGCATGTCATCTTGTTTCTTCTCGTCACGACTGAAAATACGGATTTCTTTGATATCAGAATCCAAAAATCTACGAAGTACAGCGTTACCGAAAGAACCTGTACCGCCTGTGATTAACAGGACTTTGTCTTTGAATATGGACATAATATTACATTAAAGAATTTATTAGTTTCATTACCTTTTCACACTGTACAACAGGATTTTTTCTATCTAAAATAAAATTTCTAGCTTCTAAACCTATCTTTCTTAACTCATTGCAATCCAACCCTAATATATCTGTTATTTTATTTGCAAGAGCTTTTATACTCAAATCTTCTAATGAAAAACAATATTGGTAATATTCATCTGGAATACCAGGTAATTTATATAATAAAGTAGGAACTCCTGATGCTAAATATTCCATTGTTTTTGACGGAAAAGAATATTTTGTAAACTCTCCCTCGGGAGTGCGTGGATTAACAAGCAGGCTTGCTTTCCGTTGTAATTTTAATACTTCAGCTCTAGGTATTTGTCCTCTAAATATAATTCTTTTATCATTCTTGACATAATCTAGAATTTCATTTTCCGCATCACCTGTACCACAAATAACCAAACGAATATTTGTATCCACCAACATGAGAAAAGCTTCTACTAAATTCATTACTCCATACCTTTTAGCAAGTGTTCCTGAATAAAAAATATAACTTATTTTAGAATCAATAACTTGATCTATTTTTTCTGTATCATCTTGAATATTATTAAAAATGCCCTCCACTATTGTCCATTTCTTATCTTCTATAGGTAGCATTTCTTTCATATGTTCAGTCAACAAAACAAATCCATCTATTTCAAAATAAAGTTTCTTCAGAAATCTCCTATTTTGCTTATGCACATATTCAGATAAAAAAGACTTTTGCCCCCCCATATACTCAGGCAAATCAGGTATAATTAATACAATCTTCAATGAAGCTCCATATTGTTTTTTCAATTCTATACACGCCTTTAAAAAAGGTGTATGAATAGCATAAATTACAATTACTCTTTCTTCCCTATTATTATTATCACACCACTCCTTCAGATTTTTTCTTGCATTATAATACCTACTATACATTTTAAATCCCATA
>ENA-OROZ01003176-OROZ01003176.1-human-gut-metagenome-genome-assembly--contig:-NODE-3176-length-10987-cov-3.538511_pt1 | contig 10987 bp, 9 predicted proteins | sample MGYA00242138_ERZ509066 | MGnify/ENA primary metagenome ERZ509066 (study PRJEB26280, sample SAMEA2338691) | human gut metagenome | biome: human gut; feature: human-associated habitat; material: faeces...
AGGCTGATCAGTTCTTAGCGGAATGTGTGGTCGGATGAGCCGGAATTTGCACTTTTTGCAAATTGATAAACTTGCATATGAAAGACATGTATCGTACCGCAATCGCGATTCTGGCCAATGAAGAAGATGTCGGGGATGCGATGCAGGATACCATATTATCGTGTTGGGAAAAGATAGACACATTGAAGAAAGCACAGTACTTTAAAACCTGGCTTACCAGAATACTGATCAATCATTGTTATGATATTTTGAGACAAAAAAACGTTTATATAGACTTGGATCAATGTGAAGAAGTATCAAAATATGATGAGTATAATGTGGAATTCAAGGAGGCACTGAGGTCTTTGGATGAAAGATATCGTCTGCCGATGGAATTGTTCTATGGACAGGGATATAAAGTGAAGGAAATAGCAGACCTTACATCATTGCCGCAAAACACGATAAAAACATATCTGTCAAGAGGAAGAAAGCAGCTTGCAAAATATTACAGAGCGGAGGTTTAATGTGATGGAAGAAAAATTATTACCAGAAGAAATTGAATTATCAGAAGTCGTATTAAGCAAAACCAATCATGCCTTTGATTTGATCAGACAGGAGGATTGTGTTGCTATGAAAAAAAGAAACAATAGAAGGTGGAAAGTTCAGGTTGCTGCAATTGTTGGTGTGTGTTTATTGGGAGTCAGCAGTATCAGTGTCGTTGCCGCAATTCATCATTATTGGGGCAGAGGAATGAATGGTAATATACAGGCAGATGTTATCCAGCAACAGGAGCTTACAGATAATGGCATTGCCGAAGTTTATCCGGAAAAAGAAGATTATGAAGCATTAAAAGTTACACAGAATGGGGTAACAGTTGCTCCCCATACGGTTATTGTTGATGAGCGGTTTGCATATATGTCGTTTACCGTCTCCGGATACAGTCTGGACGAGGGGAAAGAACCGGGATTTGAGAACGTAAGTGTTGATTCCGGGACAACGAATTTGGACATGTTTGGTTCTATGTATGATGGAATCATGTCGGATGAGTATGGCTCACCCGTTTATGAAGATGGAAGCGCAATTCAGTTTACGCAGGATGGGGAAGTTATTAGTCACTATTTTGATGAAAACGGGGACCTGGAATATATCATAAAAACATTTGTTTCGGATGAAAAAGATACCATTTTAGGAAAGACGGTAAAAGTAAAATTTGAAAACTTAGGAACCTTGTATAAAACAGAATTTACCAGTGACAAAGACGGGGTATGGGAATTTGAAATGAAGCTTCCGAATGTCAGCTCCGCAGAATATTTTGATCTGAATAAAACGTTGGATGGAACAAGTTTTGCCGTTTTGGATGCGGAGATCTCACCGATATCCATGAAAGTAAACTACACAACCTCTGCCAAATCGGAAATGAATGAAGATGAGATTGGGGTTCCGGAAGTTAAAGGAGTAATTTTAAAAGATGGAACACGCATCCCATACCTGACAGATGGAGGAAGTGTTGGTTATACGGATGATACGCATGCATACAATATTTTTGGATATGACCGGGTCATCGATGTGGATGAGGTGCAATCTTTATTGATTCTGGTAAAGCAGGGAGAGGAGCCTGTCACGGTAGATATCCGTTAAAGAAATAAAACACAAGTTCCGGATGGAGTTGCCAGAGCTCATTGATAATATAGTAAATATAGATAATGTTTCAAGTAAAAAAGGGCAGTAAAATGTGCTGTCTTTTTTTACATTTATAATTAGACAGTAAAATGACTGGGAGAATATAACATTATTTTAAAAATATGAAATTGTACAATAGAAAGACATTTTGAAGATCCTTCATAAGAGACAAAAATTATATATAATTGTACATTACCTATTCACAGTATATATTCAAAGAATGGTATGATCAGCACGATAGAAAAGACCGTGATCTTCCGTCTTCTGAATCGGTAATATTATAGTATGAGAATATTCAGATAGAATGTAATGAAATAAAATAAAATACAACCAACATTTACCATCATTGAGAAGTTGATTTATCAAAAAAAAGAATGATATAATAAATAAAAATATTAAATTAAAATGGATTTAGCCGAGTAGATAAAGAAGGAAAATGATGAGTAAAGTAGAAATAAAAAATATTGAACCGGAATATGTACATAGTTCAAACGCAGTCTTTCATTTTATGAAAGAAGCTGATTATTTGGAAAAAGCCATATTGAAAAAGGGGCTATCTCCTAGATATTATGAAGAAAAAATTGACTATTTGGGCTTGCATGATGAATCACAGAATGAGATTAATATAATGTTAGTATTGCAAAGTTGTTTCTGTGATATTCCCCTACATTGTATTGGAAAACGCTTTCCTCTTAAGGTGATAGATGATACAAACGGCTTAGATGAAGAAATTATAAAGAAGTTGAATGCAGGAAGTACGCATACAGATTTTTATGGAGAATATGGTATTGCTTTCTCAAAAGCATGGGCGCAAAAAAAGAATATACAACCGGTTCATTATATTAGCGAAGCATCGACTTATCGGGATCAATTTAAAAAGAATTTTGAGTTTATTCTAAGTCGAGATGATATTGACGATCTGGTAGTATCAGATGTTATTTCGCGCTTAGCATATTATAAACCGTTATATGGAGGAATGAATCGAAACATCAATAATAAGAGTATTCATATTTTAAAAAATTTTTGTGATGAATGCGAATGGCGTTATGTTCCGACGGAGGAATCCTTGGAGAAATGCAGTATTACATCAGTAATATTCGATGATGAACTTTTAAAACTGTCTAATCAAATGAATGAAAGAATCTCATGGGATGAATATAGAGAAGACTTGTGGTTAAATTATGACTATCAAGACATCAGGTACTTAATTGTTCCTGATAATGTAGCTCGTAAGAGACTTATAGATTTTATAATAGATTTAAAAATAAATTCTAATGATGCAAATCAGGAGAAGTATTTACTAATAAGTAAAATTCTTGTTTTGGATGATATAAGGAGGGATTTTTAAATATGGGAAATAAACTAAAAAAAATGTTAGATAAAAATGATAAGGGTTTAAATATATCATTTAAATTTAAAACTCCTATTGATCGAGAGAATTTTATTCATGTAATTGATCAGCTTAATAATACTGGTATACCCCAGGAAACACCGATTCCAGTATCTATAGAAATAACAAAAAAGAAGGGAAATTATGAATATCCAGTAAAAAGTGTTGATAATATTGTTCAGATCATGGTCTATCCAGAACGTGATGTTGCTGCAATTCCTATTAAAATCGACGAAACTGATGAGGAGATGTATTTATTCGTAGGAACTAAAACGGATGAAATTATTCACTTAATATCAATAAATAGTAAGATTGTTGAAGTGAAAATGGATTTTATGTTAGAAGAAAGACAAGTAAATTTCACATATACCTCACATCCTGATAAGGCGAAAAACATGCAGGAATTGATTAAGGAATATAAAAAGTTTTTAGCATTATTAGATAGGATTTTCCTTCATAATAACCAGGATCAAAAGATAGAGGATATAAAAAGATATTTCAATCAATCTATAAAGGCATATAGTAGGGCGAAAGAACTAAGTGATGTTTTAGGTATTGAATTAACTCCGGAACAACTATTTAAGGAGGATAATGAAGGGTATATTATTGAAAAATTCTATTTATTGTTAGTGAAACGATCAATTATACGACAGGATGATAAGTTGAATCATATTGAATTAGCAGAAATTGAAAGTATGAATGTTGGTCAGAAATTGTTTGCAACGTATTATCAAACTGGGGTATTAGAGATTTTTGATGAAAAAAAAGATATTTTTCTTGTGAATTGCTTTTTTGGTGCAGAAATATGTAAGATAGAGAAGAAGCAAGATGGTAACTACACTGTATATTTTAAAGATTCTGAAACATATCCCATGTATCATTCTTATTCTGCATTTCTATGTAAGGAAGATGCAGAAAAGGAAATGAATCAAATTGAAAATAAAAGAGAAAGCTATGAAAAGGCTGTTAATTGGATAGAACAGATACGAGAACTATTATAAAGTCTGATGCAAAACAAATGAGAAGACATTAATACAGAAAAGCACCAAAATGGGTCAAGATGTAGCTAAGTTTTACTAAGAGTTGAAAATAGTATAAGAAGTGATGCAGCATGCTCTCGAAAAGGGGAAGGATGTTTTTCTTAAAGAAAATATCTAAATGGTTTGGTGGAACCTAAAACATTAAAATGACAATTCCAAATAAAACGACAAGTGATAAGCAGAAATATTATGGAGGTACATAGTGAAAAGTTTAATTGTGCTGAGGGGAAATTCAGGGAGTGGAAAAACTACGATTGCGAAAGAATTGCAACATAAATTTGGTGGTAATACAATGTATATTTCTCAAGATATGATCAGAAGAGAAATACTTTGGGTTAAAGATGGAGAGAATACTTTAGCAATTCCTCTTTTAAAAGAACTATTAATATACGGAAACAAAAATAGCGATGTTGTAATACTTGAAGGAATTATGTATGCGGATTGGTATAAATCGTTGTTTGAACTGGCCAGGGAATTGTATAGAGAGAATATATATGCGTATTATTTTGATATTCCTTTTGAAGAAACAGTGAAGCGACATCAGACCAGGGCAGAAAGTGAAGAGTTTGGTGAAGAAGCTTTAAGAAGATGGTGGAGAGAAAAGGATTATTCTGATGTACTGGCGGAAAATATCATTACTGCTGAAAGAGATCAAGCTGGTATTGTGCAGGAAATTTATAATACAGTTATGGAAGGATTGGAATAGAAAGTATGGTGGAGTGTTTTGGCTCCACTTTTTCTATTTACAGCAAAATTTATCTGGTAAGTACAAAATGGTCTATTTGGAAAACTCATTCTTGACATGTATAGGCAGTCTATATATACTATAGATAGTCGATATATAGATTATCTACATAAGGAGGATTCACTATGGCTATTGATAAGTCGCTGATGTCTGGAAGTATGACCATGCTTGTACTCAGACTGCTTGCGGAAAAGGATATGTATGGTTACGAGATGATTGATACGCTGCGAAAAAAATCCTGCAATGTGTTTGAACTGAAGGCGGGAACGCTGTATCCGTTATTGCATGGACTGGAGGAGAAAGGTCTGCTTAACGTATATGAGCAGGAATATGCAGGAAAGACGAGGAAGTATTACAGTATCACGAAAGAGGGACGGGCTTTGCTGGCTGCGAAGCAGGAAGAATGGAAGGAATATCAGTCCGCAGTAGCGAATGTCCTTGCAATGGGGGTGTAGGCATGGAACAATATTTAGAAAAACTGTTATCACAGATCCGGTGTAAGAAAGCAAGACCCTACATTGCCGAGGAGATCAGGGGCCATATGGAAAGCCAGATCGAGGATAATATGGCGCATGGAATGACATACGAAGAAGCGGAAAAGAACGCAGTTGCGGACATGGGGGATCCGATTACGGCTGGTATTTCTTTGGATAAAATCCATAAGCCGCAGTTTGCATGGAAGTTACTTATTATTGTGGGGATCTTAAGCCTGCTTGGAATTTTATTACAGCAATCCATTCTTTATCAGAGTGGCTATCACAATCTGGAACCATATATGCAGGAGATATACCGACTGGAAAGCGAAGGCTTTGCTTATTCTGTTTTGTATGGATTTATCTTCATGTGCGGGATTTATTTTGTGGATTATACGGTCATTGCCAAATATTCGAAGATCATCGGTTTATTCATTATTTCTATGGGAATCTTGCTTCTGGCCGGTTTCTTTGGTGGTGTGATCAATGGATCGAGGTATAGTATCGGATTCGGAATGTTCAGGATTTCTGCGGTTTCGCTGATGATGTTTTATGTACCGGTCTATGGAGCGATTTTATATAAATACAGAGATGGCGGGCCTGCCGCATTGTTTAAAGCGATTGTCTGGCTCATAGTCCCGGTTTTTATTACATTCCGGATACCGAGCCTTGTTGGAGCAATGATTATGCTGATCAGTATGCTGGTTCAGCTTACCGCAGCAATCTTAAAAGGATGGTTTCATGTACCGGTGAAAAAGACATTGGCAGGTTTGTGGAGCATTTTCCTGATTTTACCGGCTATCGCACTGGTTGGGATGTACCTGTTTCACTGGCTGGCAGAGTATCAGGAAGAACGGATCCGGGCTTTTCTGACGGGTTCGGGAGATGGATTTTATCTTACCTCCGTGCTTCGGGCATTAAACAAAGGGATCTTACCTGTTGGTAATAGTGGAAATGATGTGTTTGGCAGTCTGCCGGAGTTTAACAGCGATTATATTTTTGCATACATTCTGAACAGCTATGGAAGCATTGCAGGGGTTCTTGTGATTGCTGTTTTGACGGTACTGGTGATGTTCATTTTCGGAGCAGCGATCAAACAGAAAAATGAACTTGGCATGGTCATGGGATTTGGATGCGGCATGCTTCTGTTGTTAAATATTGTGGCAAATATATCAGGTGCTTTAGGACTCGTTCCACCGGCAGCGTCTTTCCTGCCTTTCCTTTCGGTTGGTAAAAGTAATATTTTACTATGCTATGGTCTGGTTGGAATGATTCTGAGCATTTACCGGTATAAGGATGTGTATCCTAAGAAAATCAGAGCATCACAGATTGTATTGCAGAAGAAATTCACAATAAATATGTAAGCTGTGATAAAATCTACATTTTAATTATCAAAAGGAGACAGCAGCTATGCAGCAGGAATTTATTACAGTAACCTTTAATCGTACTAAAATAGCTATACGGCATGCAGATATTCTCTATGCGGTCATGTCGGATGATCATTGTACGATTCATATGCTTGATGGAGGTGCTTACCGTTGCCGAATGACATTGAAGGAATTAAAGAAGCAGCTGGATGAAGGGTTCATGGAAGTAAAACGTGGGTGTATGATCGCAGTGTCTGCAATCAGTGACATTGGGGACAAAATTTTGCTGTGTAATTGTGAAGAAATCAGCTATACAAAGCGGAAGAAAAAGGTACTCAGAGAAGAATTGCAGAAAAAACAGGAGCTTATGATTGCAAAACTCAGTAGAAAAAAGCGGCCGCTGACGGAAGAAGAATATTGTCAGTATTATAAAATATGCGATGCTCTCCCTTTTGCATTTACGGATATAGAGATGGTATTTAATGAAGAAAAAAAGGCAGTGGACTGGATCTTTCGATATGGAAATGAAGCATTGGCTGTTCTGGAAAAGTTACCGTTGAACAAGATGATCGGAAGGTCCTTTTCCAGTCTTTTTTCTAATATGGATGCAAAATGGCTTCGTGGCTATGAACGTGCAACCCTGTATGGTGAAACGTTGGAAATCGTGGATTATAGTCCGGAGATTGGTAAGAATCTGAAAATTATATGTTTTCCAACATTTCCGGGACATTGCGGCTGCATTTTGTTTGATACGGACAAACTGAGATATATAAGAGAAGGAAATCAGCTGGCAAAATCGGTTGTGGTTTTCATGAAAACGAATTCTACGGAATAAAAATGTCGTTTTACCGACGTTTGGGTCGATTTACCGCAATGAAAACGTCGTTTCACAATAGTTTGCTTGTTCCCTTAATATATACATGGTATATTTCTATTAGTTGTAATTCCTGCGATTAATTGAAATTTACGGCAGGGAATCGTTACAAAAATTGGTGCAAAAAGGAGAACTATATCATGAAAAGGAAAAAGACAGTGGCTTTGATCGCCGCTGCATTGACATTTACCATGACTGCCTGTGGCAGCTCGACTGCAATTACCGAATCGGCATCAACAGAGGAAAGCACACCGTCTGCAGCTGCCGAATCAGTATTAGAAGAGGAAAGCACACCGTCTGCAATTACCGAATCCGCATTAACAGCGGAAAGCAAGCCGGCTACACAGTATACGATCGATGCAAATCAGGGGGTTTATGCATTACTGGATTTCGAAGATACTGCGGAATTTGAGAATGCGACGAAAGGTCTGATTGCATCTCCGGATACGTTGGATATTTATGATGAGAATGGGAAGCTTGTATGGAGTCAGACGGCATATGGCTTTCTGGATCAGGATGCTCCGGATACAGCCAATCCGAGCCTTTGGAGAAATACACAGCTGAATCATATTTATGGTCTTTTTGAAGTGACTGACGGAATTTATCAGGTGCGTGGCTATGACATGTCAAATGTTACGTTCATAAAAGGTGATACAGGATGGATTGTAGTAGATCCATTGATGAGTGTAGAGTGTGCACAAGCGGCTTTTGCCCTGGTGGAAGAGAATCTGGGCACTTTTCCTGTAAAGGCAGTGATTTACAGCCATTCCCATGTTGATCACTTTGGTGGAGTCAAGGGGATTATTTCGGAAGAAGACGTACAATCCGGTGATGTGCAGGTAATTGCACCGGAGGGCTTTGAGAAGTATGCTGTCAGCGAGAATATTTATGCAGGTACCGGTATGGGGCGAAGAGCAAGTTATCAGTATGGAACATTGCTCGAGGCCGGTGAAACAGGATCTCTTGCCATAGGTATTGGTATGGGGCAGTCCAGGGGCAGCGCAAGCTATATTTCTCCTACACTTGAAATTACACAGACTGGTGAAAAGCATACCATTGATGGAGTGGAAATGGAATTCCAGCTTACCCCGGGTACCGAAGCACCGGCAGAGATGAATTTCTGGATTGAATCAAAAAATGCTCTGTGGATGGCTGAAAATTGTACGGGAACACTCCACAACCTGTATACACTTCGTGGAGCCCAGGTGCGTGACGGAAACGCATGGGCAGAGTACATTATGGAATCGCTGGCTCTTTATGGTGATCAGGCAGAGGTGGTATTCCAGTCCCATAACTGGCCGCATTGGGGAAAAGATACGATTCAGGAATATATGACCAATACTGCGGCTGTATATAAGTTCATTAATGACCAGACATTGCTTTATATTAATGAAGGTTATACGGAAACAGAGATTGCCAATATGCTCCGGCTTCCCAAGGAGCTGGAGAAAGTCTGGTACACCCGTCAATATTACGGTACCGTTTCCCATAATTCAAAGGCAGTATATGAGAAATACATGGGCTGGTATGACGGTAATCCTATCCATCTTGCTGAACTTACACCGTCGGATTATGCGCAAAAGCTGGTAGAATATTTCGGTGATACAGATGTTGTTCTTGAAAAAGCAAAAGAAGATTTTGCCAGGGGAGAATATCAGTGGGTTGCCAAGATTACCAATACACTGGTTTATGCTGATCCGGAAAATACGGATGCACGTTATCTGTGTGCAGATGCCTTAGAGCAATTGGGATATCAGGCAGAATCCGGTCCATGGCGCAGTGCTTATCTTTGTGCTGCACAGGAGCTGCGAAATGGTACAAATACTGATGATGCAACACGAGGCAAGGGTAGCGGTGATGTTGTTTCACATATGACACCTGATATGCTTCTGGATTATCTGGGAATTCTTGTAGATACAACGAAGGTTCCTGATCTGAGTTTTACAGCAAATCTGATATTACCGGAAGGAAATTATGTACTCCGCGTCAAGAATGGTGTACTACTTTATCAGAAGGATATACAGGACGCAGATGCAGATGTGACATGGACTACCAAACGTGCAGGACTTCTGTCCATTGTTCAGAAAAATGCAGAGAACGTTGCTGCTTTGATTGAGCAGGAGGGGGATGAGACCTGCCTGACACGATTGATGGATGCCGTTACGGTTACCGCAGAGTATAAATATTTTAATATTATTGAGCCGTAAGCTTTTTATGTTGGAAACCGGATATGTCTGCATCAGCAGGCATGTTCGTTCCGGCTGTGTTTAAGGGATTGGGAATAGATAAAATAACAGGAATATGGAGGATATAGAAACATGGTAGTGATAAACTCGCTGCCATGTTTTTGTTTTGCCATGCATATGAGAAAAAGATCCGGTGTACCAGGCTGGAAGCGCAGGTAGAGGTTAGTGCGAACCAGTCCGGAACACTTAACGAGAGCAAGCCAAAGGAGCAGCACGAGTTTAGTGAGAGGGACAAGCAGAGAATACTTACAACAAATATAGAGATTTTGCACAAGTTATGGTATACTTATAAGCAGCGAATGTGAGATTATACAAACAATAGTTACTGTGATTTTTTTATCAGGAGGGTAATTATGGAGCAGAGACTGGAACCATTGTTTACCCCGTGGAAGATTGGCAATTGCGAGATTAAGAACCGTATTGTGCTGACCTCTATGGGCGGAACAAACCTATTAGGCTGGATGGAAGTGAACCACTTTGACAAGGATGGAGCGAGGTTCATCATGGAAGTGGCGAAGAACAATTGTGGACTGGTGCTTCCGGGCTGCCAGCCGGTATACAATCCCATGTATGGGAAGTGGCTTTATAAGAATGAAAAGATGTATCAGGATCTGGCAAAGTGGATGCCGGAATTTCACAAGACCGGTGCGAAGCTTTTCGTGCAGCTGACGGCAGGGTTTGGACGATCCTTTACGATCAGCAGCATGATGGAAACGTTGTATACGAATAAGGCACTTCGTGTTCTGGCTAAGCCTGTTATGGATCTTGATAAGATTACGGCAGCACCGAGTCCGTCACCGAACCGCTGGTCCGATAAGGTACCGTCAAGAGAGATGACCGTGGAGGAAATCGAGGAGTTTATTACAGCATTTGGCAAGACCGCGAAGCTTTTAAAGGATGCGGGAGTGGATGGCGTAGAAATCCATGCAGTACATGAGGGCTATCTGCTTGATCAGTTTACGTTAAAATATGTGAATAAGCGTACCGATGAATATGGTGGATCCTTTGAGAACCGTTACCGGTTCGCTGTGGAAATTGTGAAAGAAATCAAGAAGGTCTGTGGAAAAGACTTCCCGGTATCGTTACGTTACAGTGTGGAATCGAAGACCAAGGGCTTCCGAGAGGGAGCATTACCGGGGGAAGAGTATGTGGAAGCCGGACGTGATATGGCAGAGTCGGAGAAGGCGGTTAAA
>ENA-OROZ01003187-OROZ01003187.1-human-gut-metagenome-genome-assembly--contig:-NODE-3187-length-10967-cov-4.561859_pt1 | contig 10967 bp, 8 predicted proteins | sample MGYA00242138_ERZ509066 | MGnify/ENA primary metagenome ERZ509066 (study PRJEB26280, sample SAMEA2338691) | human gut metagenome | biome: human gut; feature: human-associated habitat; material: faeces...
CCCCGGGGGTTTTTGTATATGGGTATATCATCAAATAATATTAAGAAGAAACCTTATTTATGCCACGTTCTTCTTCAGAACGCCTAACAGTACCGCAGATACCACAGATCCGATTGCCAGTGCCATCAGATACATCAATGGATTGCCGACGGTCGGGAATACGAAAATTCCGCCGTGCGGTGCCATCAGAGTACAGTTAAATGCCATGGAGAGTGCTCCTGCGACTGCCGATCCTACCACACAGGATGGAAGTACATGTAACGGGTCAGAAGCTGCAAACGGAATAGCACCCTCTGTGATAAAGGAAAGTCCCATAACAAAGTTTGTCGGTCCTGCCTTTCTCTCCTCTGCGGTGAACTTGTTCTTGAATACTAATGTTGCAATAGCGATTGCGATTGGCGGAACCATACCGCCGACCATAACTGCTGCCATGATGTTATAGTTTCCAGCTGCGATGGATGCTGTACCGAATACATAAGCAGCCTTGTTCACAGGACCACCCATATCCACAGACATCATACCGCCGAGCAGTGCACCCAGCAGAATTGCACTTGCGCCGTTCAATCCGTTGAGTCCGTTGTTGATCAGAGTGTTTAATGCCCCGATTGGCGGCTCAACCACGTAAGTCATAATCACACCGGTAATAAAAATACCAAGCACCGGATAAATCAGCATCGGCTTCATGCCTTCCAGGCTTTCCGGCATCTTTGAGCAGATCTTCTTGAGCAGAAGCACTACATAGCCTGCCAGGAAACCGGCTACCAGCGCTCCGAGGAAACCGGAGGTTCCGTTTGCCGCGATCGCTCCGCCGACAAAACCAACAGCGAGACCTGGACGGTCTGCAATACTCATTGCGATAAATCCGGCTAAGATCGGAAGCATAAATCCGAATGCAACACCACCGATCGATTTAAACATTGCCGCCATCGGTGTGATCGTACCAAAGTTTGAACGCTCATCAAATGGAAGGCTGTTTAAGTCAACTGCAAAACCATCGATCAGAAATGCGATCGCAATCAGGATACCACCGCCGATAACGAACGGTAACATATGGGAAACTCCATTCATCAGGTGTTTGTAAATCTGATGTCCAACGCTGTCAGATTCTTCCTCACTGTCTGCTGCCTGACCGCTTCCCTTCGCCTGATACAGTGGAACATTGCCGTTTAACGCTCTGTCTAACAATTCTTCCGCCTTACTGATTCCATCAGAAACCTTACACTGGATCACAGGTCTGCCTGCAAAACGATCCATCGGAACCTGTGTATCCGCTGCAACAATAATACATGCAGCCTCTGCAATTTCAGCTTTTGTCAATACATTTTTGGCACCGCCGGAACCTCTTGTCTCAACTTTCACACGGCATCCAAGCTCTTTCGCTTTTTTCTCAATATTTTCTGCCGCCATATAAGTATGTGCGATTCCGTTCGGGCATCCGGTTACAGCGAGGATCAGCTTTCCATTCTCTGTGTTTTTCTCCTCTGCCGCATTCTTTGTATCTGCGCTGTTCTTTTTCTCTTCTTCGGCATCTTTCTCAGCTTCCGCGCAGTCGATCACACTTAAAAATTCCTCAACCGTCTTTGCATTGCGAAGTCCGCTTGTAAAATTCTCATCCATCAGAAGAACAGATAACTTGCTAAGTACATCCAGATGTACGTTGTCTTCCGTATTTGGTGCTGCGATCAGGAAGATCAGGCTGACCTTTTCTCCATCTAATGCATCAAAATCCACCCCGTCTTTGATGACCATTGCTGCAAGTCCCGGTCTGCTGACTGCATCTGACTTGCAATGTGGAATGGCGATTCCCTCACCAATTCCGGTTGTTCCTTCTTCCTCTCTGGCGTATACACCCTTGCGGTACTTCTCAACATCGTTGATCTTTCCGCTCTTAGCCATCAATGCAACCATTGCATCAAGGGTTTCGTTCTTTCCAGTGACTTTGCCATTTAAGTCAATACTCTCTACGGCAAGTAAATCCCTGATTTTCATGCTTAAATCCTCCTTGTTTTGCGGAGCAAAATGTCTGCTATGCCTGCATAGCATGTGCCCTTGCAGGAGCAGAGGATTTTACTCCTCCTACTTAAATATGCCTTTGTTTTTATCTAAAAGCGCCAAAACTTCCGGTTCTGTTGCCAGTTCCTCTGAAAATGCCGATGCACTTCCAGTACAAACCCCCATCTGGAAAGCTTCTTTATAGCTTCCCGTCTTTAAATAACCTGTTACAAATCCGGCTACCATGGAGTCCCCGGCGCCAACCGAATTGACGACCTTACCATTTGGTGCCTCCGCCTGAAAGATGCTGCCGTCTTCAGCAACCAGCACTGCTCCGTCGCCAGCCATGGAAACGAGGACATTTCCTGCACCCTTTTCCTGCATCTTCTTTGCGTAAGTGATCACATCTTCTTTTTCTGTTATTTTCACACCGAAAATCTCACCAAGCTCATGATTATTCGGTTTAATTAAAAACGGATGATACTGTAATACATTTACGAGCAGATCTTTTGTCGCATCCACAACAATCTTTAAATCCTTATCTGCAAGATATTTCATGATATCCATGTAGATGGTCTGCGGCATCACATCCGGGATACTTCCCGCCATAACCAAAACATCTCCATCTGAAAGCCGATCCAGTTTTTCATAAAGTGTTTTTATGTCAGCTTCTGATATCGCCGGTCCCTGTCCGTTGATCTCACTCTCCTCGTCGGAACGCATTTTTACATTGATCCTTGTCATTCCTTCTTTTACCGGAATAAAATCCGCCCGGATTCCTTTTTCCCTGATCAGACGCTCCAGTTCGTTTCCGGTAAATCCGGCATAAAACCCAAGTGCCGTGTTCTCCAGTCCAAGATTTTTTAACACCATGGATACATTGATTCCTTTTCCACCCGGAAAAATCTTCTCCTCTGATGTCCGGTTGACCATTCCGCAGGTGAAATGCGGAACTGTCACAATGTAGTCCAGTGATGGATTAAATGTAACAGTGTAAATCATTTTCTCAGTCTCCTTTCTGCTTTTCCCGCGTTTTTGTTCCGCAGTCTTTGTATTTTTTATACTTCAATTACATTTTTACATTTACGGTACGCAGGTTTTGTAAGCCCTGTTGTTATAATTTTTGCACTCTCAAACGGAGCAAATGTCACGCTTGATATCTGGTTGAATTTACTGTCATCTGCTAAAATATAACAATCTCTGCAGTTTTCCATGGAGCGTTTTTTTACGAGCGCTTCTTTTAACTCCGGTGTGGAAAATCCGCGCTGCATACTGATTCCGTTTGCTCCCCAGAATCCTTTTGTAAAATTATATTTTTCAACCGAAGAAACAGCTTCCTCTCCAACGATTGCCTCTGTCACCGTCTTGAACTCGCCGCCAAGAATATATACCGTACAACCTTTCTGCGCAAGTTTTTTTGCATGTGTGATCGCATTTGTCACAAACACTGCCTGTCTGACCGTAATAAAATCGATCATCAGATCCGTCGTCGTACCTGCATCAATATAAACAAAATCTCCAGGTTCGATCAGCCCTGCCGCATATTTTGCGATCTTTTCTTTTGCACCTTTGTTCCGTTCTCTACGCTGCATGACTTCGTCATCCTCGGTACTGTATGAGGTGTTTTTTAAAATTGCACCGCCATGGACTTTAATGAGCTGACCATTTGCATCCAGTGTATTTAAATCTCTCCGGATCGTTGACTCTGATGCATCCAGTTCTGTCATAAGCTGCTGAACGGTCACGCTGCCCATACTCTCTAGTATGGATAAAATTCTTGTAAATCTTTCTTCTGTCAGCATATCTTTTCCTCCAATTTCATTCACAACCGTTCAAATTCGTTCATCTTTGATAGCTTTATTATATGATTTCGTTCCGTCATAGTCAATCAAAATCCGTCAAAATCATTCATAAAAATTCATTTTAAAAATTGTGGAAAGTGCAAAAAAACTGTCGGAAGAATCGTCTCTGTTTCCACGACAGAATACGATTCTTCCGACAGTTTTTACATTTTTGATCTGATTCATACGAATCTCTGTTATTGCGCTATGTTTTTGCACATCCAAAGTCTATTTTTCACACTGCTTTCCGTTATTCACACGATCATGAACGCTTTACTCCCCCTTTTGAAAACGTTCGATCGCATCTTTTACGTCATCCGCAAAAATTTCAACCACCTCTGCATTTTTCGTCTTATACCGTATGATACCCATTTCCTCAAATGTCTGTCCGGCAATATAACACCGCAATGCCATCAGTACGCCACTATGCGTTACGATCAACACATCTTCCGTCTCCCGTTCTAAGATCATTCCGAGTGTATCAAGCGCACGCCTCAGCACTTCATTGTAACATTCTCCATGCGGTGTATGGACATAACGCCTGTTGGCATCCCAGTCCTGATACTCTTTCGCATTTTCCTGCGTAATGCTTTCCCAGCTTCTGCCTTCCCAGTCGCCCATATCCATTTCCCGCAGACCATCCGCCGCAATACATGGAATATCAAGCGCGATCGCCGCCTCCTGTGCCGTCTGTGCTGCACGAAGCTGTGGGGATGTATATGCCCGCACAACCTGAAGAGTCCCTTCCTTTTTCCGATCCAGAAGCATGTCCGCAAGCTCTTTTGCCTGCTGCTTTCCTGTCTCATTCAACGGCACATCTGTCTTGCCCTGTATTTTCTTTTTTACATTCCAGTCCGTCTCTCCGTGACGTACAAAATATAAAATCATTGATTTCTCCTCTTTTGGGTGATGTTGTCATAAATCAAGTATAAACAATTCGTTTTGATTTGTCTATGTGAATCCATACAACGGCAGATTCTTCTTGCAATTTATGATTTCCCCATGTATACTACATCTATCGCAATTCAATTTTATTTTCATAGAATCATTTTCTGAATACCACTCTTTTTCATTCCGGCATTTCGCCAGCTATTTCAGAAAACTATTGTGAAAAACACTTAAATTTTTTATAATTAAAGGAGAAAACTACATGGGGAAAAACAAAGGAAAACGCAGTCACACAAAACATGTTTTTGTGCAGAAGAAGTACCGGGATGCCTTGTTCCGCAGGATTTTTAACGAGAAATCGGTTTTGCTGGAACTGTACAATGCCCTGAATCAGACAGATTACGATGATGCAGATGAACTGATTTTCTATACGATTGACGATGTAATCTATCTCGGATATAAAAATGACGTGTCATTTATTGTTCGCGGAACACTGAATCTGTATGAACACCAGAGTACCTTAAACCCCAACATGCCGATCCGCGGATTGATCTATTTCGGCAAACAGTATGAAAGCTATATCAAACAACATAACCTGAACATTTATGGGAAAAAAATGCTTTCGCTGCCGTTTCCGCAGTTTGTTATATTTTATAATGGATTTGAACCGTTGGAAAATGATAAAGATTACATGGAACTGCATCTTTCGGATGCGTTTGTATATGCCGGATCAAATCACCTGGCAACAGATGCTGCATCCAGCCCCATCAGCACCCGCCCCTGCTTAGAATGTACTGCGCGGGTTTACAATATTAATTATGGGCACAATCAGGAACTGATGGCGCGATGCCGGACTTTAGAGGAATATTCCATTCTGATTGGCAGAATCTCTTCGAAGGTCAGAACCGGCATTCCATTAGAACAGGCAGCAGATACCGCTGTACAGGAATGTATCAGGGACGGTATTTTGCAGGATTTTCTTATCAAACACAGATCGGAGGTCGTTGGTATGTTATTGGAAGAATTTGATATGGATGAATATATTAAGATGGAACGCAGGGACAGCTATGAGGATGGGCATGAGGATGGTTTAGCGATGGGTTTAGCGGAGGGCAAACGTCTTGAGCAATTACACATCATCCACAACATGTTCCAGGAAAATATTCCTGCACAAAGCTGTGCTAAACTGCTTAACAAGGATACTGCTTTTATTGATAAAGTATATTCACTGTGCCAGGCTCACCCTGACTGGTCAGATGAAGATCTTTACAATTCACTAAAAGAAAATTAAACTCATTATTTCAAACAACAGACTACACACTCCACGCATATTCTATTTTCAAAAACACCTGTAATTACATGCCCAACAACATATAATTACAGGTGTTTTTATTACTGAAATATTTCTTTTTTACAGATCACATAGGAAATCCCTGCCACGACCACTTCCGTGATCCAGAACGCATGCCAGACGCCCGCAGCCCCCAATATTCTACTCAAAATAAATGCCAATGGTAAAATAACTGCTATGTACCTGAGCACAGAAATTACCAACGATTCTTTTCCCTTTCCCAGTCCTTCCAACGCACCTGATACCGTGACGGAGACCGATGACGCAATAAATCCAATGCTGATCAGACGAAGCGCCTCTTTTCCAAATTGTATCGTCTCCGGATTACTGGTAAACAATCCAATGAGCGTCTGCGGCACTGCCATACAAAGTATCGTTCCGATTACCATGACCCCCGCGATCAATACCAGCGCTGACCGGAAAATTTCTCTGACACGCTTTGACTCTCCCGCACCGTAGTTATATCCGATCAGAGGACGCATCCCCTGCACGACACCATTTCCTGTCAGATATAAAAATGTCTGTAATTTAAAATAAGCCCCAAGTACAAGTACATAGCTGGCAGAATAAACCGCAAGAATCGCATTTAATGCAGAGACCTGTACAGACGGCAGCGCGATGCTCAATGTTGCCGGGACACCGATCGAATACATTTTCCTGCTAAGTTCCGCTTCCGGTTTCATATCTTTCCATCTTATTTTTACCGGAATCGGTTTAAAAAAATAAAACAGCAGATAGCTGACAAGAGAAGCCATCTGACCGATCCCGGTTGCGATAGCAGCTCCCCGGATCCCCATTTCAGGAAAGAAACCAATTCCAAATATCATAAAAGGATCTAAGATAATATTGGTCACACAGCCGATCAGCATACAAAGCATGGACGTTTTCATGCGCCCTACCGACTGAAAAATCTTTTCAAAACAAAGACCTGCCGCATTGGGTACTGCAAAAAGAAATACGATCTGCGCATATGCCGCGCCCATGTCTATGATCGACCTTTTATCTGTAAACATTGCAAGAAAAGGTGCTGTGGCTGCAATACAGACTACCGCTAAGATCAGTCCGTGGATCATATTAAAAAGTGTTCCCAGCGACGCTGCTTTATCCGCCGTGTTCTGCTTTTGTGCTCCAAGAAAATATGCGATTGTCGCATTGATTCCAATTGCAAATCCGATAACAACTGCATTGACCAGATTCTGCAATGGGAACACCAAAGAAAGTGCCGTCATCGCATCTTCGCTGATGCGCGCCACAAAATAACTGTCAATGATATTGTAGAGCGCATTGACTAACATGGAAAATGTCATTGGCAATGCCATGGAGATCACAAGCGGCATGACCGGTTTCTCTTTCATAAAATTCTGGTTCATTTTTCATTCCTTTCGTTTCATGACATGAGGACACATCGTGGTTTCAGACTTCTTAATTGGCAGATTCCACAAAACCGTGACTGCTTATGTGCAATCTGACAACAAAAAAACGCCACACAGTTGCAAATCATTGCAGCTGTGTGGCGAAAAATAGAGTTCATCACTCAAGAAAAGTCCACTCCATAAAATGGTTTTGGAACTATATTATAACCAGTAAATTTTATTTCTGTCAAGTAAATCTTATTTTGCAATATCAATACGCACCAGTGCTTTGCGAAGTGCAAATTCAGCACGTTTGACATCGATTGCCTCTGTCCGGTGGGCAAGCCGTTCCTCGGCACGCTGACGCGCAGCTTCAGCACGGTTCTTGTCGATCTCATTCGGCCACTCTGCAATCTCTGCGAGAAGTGTTACCTTATCCGGCAGAATTTCCGCAAAGCCGGAATGTACTGCCGCGATCACGTCATCTTCACCCGTCTTGTGGATCTTTACGATGCCGGGTGCTAACACGGTCGTGAGCGGAATATGCTTTTTATACACACCGATCTCACCGGAGGCAGTGGTAAACTCGATCATATCACCCTCACCTGTATAAAAAACACGATCCGGCGTAATGATCTCTACCTGAAAGAGTCTGTTTTCTTCTGCCATACACACCCTCCATTATTACTGCATCTTTGCGCGGACATCATCGATCGTACCTGCATTTAAGAAATAACTCTCCGGTACATCATCATGCTTTCCTTCAAGAATCTCCTTAAATCCGCGGATTGTCTCTGCAATCGGAACATATTTTCCATCCAGACCGGTAAACTGTGTTGCAACGAAGAACGGCTGGGATAAGAATCTCTGTACCTTTCTTGCACGGCTTACAACCAGTTTATCATCCTCGGAAAGCTCGTCCATACCAAGGATTGCAATGATATCCTGCAATTCTTTGTATTTCTGTAAGATCTCCTGCACACCGCGGGCTACCTCAAAGTGCTCCTGGCCAACGATACGCGGGTCTAAGATACGGGAAGTAGAACCAAGCGGATCCACTGCCGGATAAATACCGAGTTCTGCGATAGAACGCTCAAGTACGGTCGTTGCATCCAGATGTGCGAACGTGGTTGCCGGAGCCGGGTCTGTCAAGTCATCCGCAGGCACATAAACCGCCTGAACGGAAGTGATAGAACCGTTCTTTGTAGATGTGATACGCTCCTGCAGAGCACCCATCTCTGTCTGTAATGTCGGCTGGTAACCTACGGCGGAAGGCATACGTCCTAACAGCGCGGATACCTCAGATCCTGCCTGTGTAAAACGGAAAATATTATCGATGAACAGAAGTACATTCTGATGCTCCTCATCGCGGAAATATTCTGCCATCGTAAGTCCCGTCTCAGCAACTCTCATACGTGCTCCCGGCGGCTCGTTCATCTGTCCGAACACTAACGCCGTCTTATCCAGTACGCCGGATTCCTTCATCTCAGACCACAGGTCATTTCCCTCTCTGGAACGCTCTCCGACGCCGGTAAAAATGGAATATCCGCCATGCTCTGTCGCAATGTTGCGGATCAGCTCCTGAATCAATACCGTCTTACCGACTCCGGCACCTCCGAAGAGACCGATCTTACCGCCCTTTGCATACGGTGCCAAAAGATCGATGACCTTAATACCGGTCTCAAGCACCTCAACGACCGGGCTCTGGTCTTCAAAAGATGGCGGATCTCTGTGAATCACCCAGTGTTCCTCACCGTCAAGGCTTTCGCCTCCGTCGAGTGTATCTCCGAGCACGTTAAACAGTCTGCCCAGGGTCTTATTTCCAACCGGAACCTTGATACCGCCGCCCTCGGCAATAACCTCCATATCCTTGCATAAGCCCTCGCTTGCCGCGAGCATGATGCAGCGGACAGTATTATTGCCGATGTGCTGTGCAACCTCCATCACGCAGCGCTTTCCGTTGTTGTCCACTTCAAGCGCATCTTTAATATATGGAAGGTCATTATCTTCAAATTCTACGTCAACGACAGGTCCCATGACCTGTACAATTTTCCCTTTCTTCATACAAGCTCCCTTCCGCTTTATTTCTTTTTCTTGTTCTTCTGCGCTTTCGCACCGCCGCTCACCTCTGTGATCTGCTGTGTGATCGCCGCCTGCCGTACCCGGTTGTATTCGATCGACAGCGTCTGTATCATGTCCTTCGCGCTGTCCGTTGCCGCCTGCATTGCCATCATTCTGGAATTATGCTCGCTGGCAAACGACTCTACCAGCGCACAGTAGATATATCCGGTGACATAGTTCGGTACTACATGCTCCAGAATCGCCTCCATGGATGACTCCACCCGGATCTCCTCCTGGTAGATATCCGCCGGGGCAGGATGCAGGAAGTCTTCCTTTACAAGCGGAAGAAGTTTCATCTTCTCCGCATTCATAGAAAAAGAGTTTTCCATCTTTGTGTAGATGATATATACCTCATCAAGCTCATTTTCCGCGTACAGATCCATGACGTGATCCGCAATGACACGCGCGCGGTGAAGCGACGGGTTCTGCACGGTATACTTGAACTCCGCATCCACCGCGAGACCCTCTTTCGCAAAATACTGGCGTCCGAGCTCGCCGACGACAAACAGCTTATTGTTCTCGCCCTGCGTGAAAAGCTCATGCGCCATCTTGATGACGTTGTGGTTGTATGCTCCTGCCAGACCCTTATCCGCAGTGATCACGATATATCCACGCCGCTTTTCTTCCTCCGGGATCTCCTTCTTCTGGTCAAAATAGCGGTTCTGCACCTCCGGAATGTGGCGCAGGAATCTGGAAATGGAACCCTGAAGTGCATAGAAATAAGGTTCCGTCTGCTCAAGCTTCTGCTTGGCACTGCGCAGTTTGGCAGAGGATATCATATACATGGCGCTTGTAATCTTCATGGTATCCCGGATACTTTTCATTCGCTTTTGAATTTCCTTGGTATTTGCCATGCTCTATCACCTGCTCTTATATTCTTTAACCGCCTCTACAATCTGCTCCGTAATCGCATCATCCAGCACTTTTTCCTCGTTGATCTTCGTCACAAGCTCCGCGTGCTGTACATGGATGTAATCTAACATACCCAGCTGGAATTCTTTCGTCTTTGCCGTGTCTACGTCCAGCATCAGACGCTTGTTGGCAGCGACCAGCGTGATGACCTGATCCGCCAGGCTCATCGGATGGCAGAGCGGCTGCTTTAACAGCTCCATCAGGCATTTTCCGTGCTGTAACTGCTCTTTTGTCATGTCGTCCAGATCGGATGCAAACTGTGTGAACACTTCCATCTCACGATACTGCGCCAGATCAATACGGATCGTACCGGACGCTTTCTTCATCGCCTTGGTCTGCGCCGCACCGCCGACACGGGATACGGAGAGACCGACGTTGACTGCCGGACGCATACCTGAGAAAAACAGATCACTCTCCAAAAAGATCTGACCGTCTGTGATGGAGATCACGTTGGTCGGAATGTATGCGGACACGTCGTTTGCCTTGGTTTCGACGATCGGCAGGCCGGTC
>ENA-OROZ01003195-OROZ01003195.1-human-gut-metagenome-genome-assembly--contig:-NODE-3195-length-10956-cov-3.185488_pt1 | contig 10956 bp, 9 predicted proteins | sample MGYA00242138_ERZ509066 | MGnify/ENA primary metagenome ERZ509066 (study PRJEB26280, sample SAMEA2338691) | human gut metagenome | biome: human gut; feature: human-associated habitat; material: faeces...
GATGTACTCGGCCTATGTGAAGCCCTCACCATTGAGATGCACCACGACAATGACAACCTCTACACAATCCCTCTAACATCAACCGGCTATGTTCGCCGCGATGCACGCGCCGCAATGAAGCGCGCGGGAATGGAACGTCTCGGCGCAATCCAGCCCGATGCAGAATTATATACAATGTTGCGCGAAGCGTTTCGCGGTGGAAACACCCACGCCAACCGCTATTATACCGGTCAAGTGCTGCGCGGCAAAATCCAGAGCGCGGACCGAAGCAGCAGTTACCCGGATGTATTGTGTAATTGTCTGTACCCAATGCGGGCATTTGAACCTATCGGCGAAATAACACTTGATGGCCTCAAGCGGAAACTAAACCAGCACCGCAAAGCGCTAATAATGCGTATCGCATTAACAGACGTTGAGTTAATCAACCCTTGCTGGGGTTGCCCGTATCTTACGATTGACAAGAGCCGGAATGTTATTGACCCAGACCGCGACAACGGGCGAATATTAAGCGCGAAATATCTCGAAACAACCGTGACAGATGTTGACCTTGCCATAATCCTTAAAGAGTACAAGTTTAGCGGTTTTAGAGCGTTTGATTGTTGGCAATCGACTTACGCCAAATTGCCCCGCGAACTAATCGAATGTGCAATAGATTATTACCGAGCAAAAACCAGTTTGAAGAATGTACCCGGCCAAGAGCTGTATTACATGAAAAGCAAAAATAAGCTCAATAGCATATACGGCATGATGGCACAAGACCCCGGCAAACGCTCCATATTATACACACCCGAAGAGGAATTTGAAATTGATGAAAAAACTCCGCTTGAAAAAATATTGTCGCAGAATCTGCGCAACGCCTTTTTGTGCTACCAATGGGGCGTTTGGGTAACTGCCAATGCACGCTATCGGCTTGAAGAGGGCATAGAGCTTGCAGGGGATGGCTTTGTTTATTGTGATACTGATTCCGTCAAGTATCTAGGCGATATTGACTGGACAAAATACAATAAAACTAGAATCAAAGACAGTAAAGCATCCGGCGCTTATGCTGCGGACCCATCAGGCAAAATGCATTATATGGGTGTATTTGAACCTGAACATGATATGTGCGAATTTGCAACACTAGGCGCGAAAAAATATTGCTATCGCGAAACGCCGGAAAGCCCTCTCTGCTGCACGATTGCTGGCGTAAACAAAAAAGAGGGTGCAAAAGAGCTGGAACGCCACGGCGGCATTGATGCATTTAAGCCCGGTTTTATTTTTAAGGATGCGGGCGGTACAGAATCCGTATATAACGATAGTCCAGAGATAGACAGCATTACAATAGACGGTCATACATTGCCAATTACATCAAATGTTGTTATCCGCGACAGCACATATAAACTAGGAATTACTGCGGAATACATGGACTTGCTTTTTCGCTGCGACTACACCCGGAAAGGCATTGGCAGGCTTGAAGAATATTTTGAAAATGGATATTGACATTTGGCCATAAAAGCAGTATCATATAATTGTAGCAGAAAGCTACAAAACACAAGCACACGAAAAGGAGTAAACAATTATGAAAATCATTAAGAGCTTCCCCGAAAACCTGACCATGAAGCAGGCTTATAGCCTGACCTGCACCCCCGATTCCCGCTCGATGAAAACGCTTGAGGGCGCGACTTTCAATATTGAGGCTTATGCCCTGTATGAAGATGTCAACGCCAAGGGCGATGAGCAGGAAGTGCTTGCGGTGCTTACCAGCGAAGGCGACACGTTCAGCACCATTTCCAGCACGTTCAAACGCGACTTTGATGCTATCGTTGATGTTGCCAACCAGTACGGCGCAGACCTTGCCACTATTGACATTGAAGTCATTGGTGGCGAAAGCAAAAACGGCAGACATTATATTGGCTGCAAGATGAACTAACCATTTCCATTCTTGACATAATTCCTCCCCAACAAAAGGGCGGCGGCTTGAAAACCGCCGCCCTTTTGAAATATACGAAAGCGAGTAAAAGATGAAAAAGAACAAACTATACCTAGACAGTGGATACCTGAACATGGATTATATTATGGGCTTGCCAACTCCTTATATTATGGTTGTCGGTGGACGCGGCACCGGTAAAACATATGGCGCATTAAAATATGTACTTGAGCATCGTATAACATTTATGCTCATGCGCCGAACGCAAACCGCGATTGACCTAGTTAATAAACCAGAGTTTAGCCCCATCAAGCCGGTCTGTGAAGATATGGGTTTGAACATCAAACCTTTTCCGATATCCAAGGGTAGTAGCGCATTTTATGATGTCGACGAAGAAGGCAAATACACCGGCGGCCTGCCGTATGGTTATACCTGCGCACTTTCTACAATCTCCAACATGCGCGGTTTTAGCGCAGAGGATTGCAAAATTTGCATCTATGATGAATTTATCCCAGAGAAACATGAACGTCCGCTAAAAAATGAAGCTGCGGCATTCTATAACGCATATGAAACAATCAACCGTAACAGAGAGTTAAAAGGCGAACCGCCCCTTAAAATGCTGTGTCTTGCTAATGCAAACGATATTGCAAACCCGCTGTTTTTGGATATGGGGCTTGTTTCGCGTGCTCAAAAAATGATTGATACTAAAACTGAAATGTGGCAAGACACAGAGCGCGGTATTACTCTTGTGATGCTGCAACACTCTCCAATCTCGGTGCAAAAAGCCAATACCGCATTGTACCGGCTTACTAAAGATAAGTTATACAGTGCTATGGCGCTCAATAACGATTTTAGGCAGGAATACAGCCAGATAAAGCCCCAAAACATTATTGAGTATAAACCCATATGTGTTATGGGCGAACTCGAAATATATAAGCATAAATCGAAAGAAAAATATTATGTCACAACCCACAAATCTGGAAATTGCCCGGTATATGAAAGCACAGAACGCGGCATACAGATGTTTAACGCTCATTTTGCATGGTTTCGCCTTGCGTACTATTATACCGATATTGTTTTATTTGAGTCCACAATTTGCGAAGTATTACTAGATAAGTATTTCCGAGAGGGCGCAAAAATCTCAAGCCGCAAATCATAAAAAAACAGCCCCTGCCGTATTGGCAGGGGCTGTTGCTTTTAAGAAATGTTAGGCCGCAAAACCTTGATTGCAGTCATACCGTTATTATTATTCCAGCGGGGGAAATCCATTGGCGTGCCGTCCATGTTGCGGATACGGTCAAGAATTACAGGGGAGTTACCCGGCATGAACCCAGTAACCTGCACATTAACTCCATAAGATGCAGGCCGATGAAAGTACAGGATAATTGCATTGCCGTCATTGACATAATACAGTTTATCCGTATTATTGGAAACCTCCCAAGTAACTGTCTTGTTAGCTCCGGTCGTTGCACCGAAAATCGCCTTGTTAAGTTGCCGGTTGTCAACAGCACTGATTGCAAACAATCCACCAGATTCCGGGTTGTTGGAAATATAGACGGTATAATCCAGGTTGTTGCGGTCCATAACGCGGATGGATCCCTGCGATGTATTGCCACCTGTCGGAATCGGGATATAAGCAAAGGCCTTATACTGGTTAGGGTCTCCAGCCTCCGACTGCCCCGCAATGGTGTACTGTGTCTGATCTGTGATTGCCAGGTCAATACATCTGTGCTCTCCGGCCTTGCAAATATACTGGTTATTGCCCTCAAAAATATACTCGCGCTTGGTGTAGATATACGCATTATTGATTTTGCACATCATGGCCGTAACGGGGTAGTGCCCAATAGTCTGCACCGTGGTAGACACTTTTGCACTGCGGTTGATGATACCCCCGTCAACAGTCAGCTGCGGGCTTGGACTTGTGCCAATCAATGCGATTGCTGCATTGCCCTCTCCGGTAGTTGCCGTGTCGTCATTAACCGTATAAATCAGGTTGTTAATATATGCGGCAGCTTTGCCCGGACCGTCGAATACAATACCACGGCGGCAAGTATCAAGATACAGGTTGGTAATGTGTACATCGTTGTTGGTGACTTTAAGGCCGTTGGTGTTGTCCCACCAAGTGTTAGCATCTGCGCCGCCGGTGCCGCCTGCCGGAATGCCGTTGTAAGTAATCCAGTTGCATCCAAACACGTTAGTACGGCAGTCAAAACCGGTTTGACATACCATTGCCAGCAGGTTATTGCAGCAGCAGTCCGGCGCACGGTCGCCCCAGTAGAATGCAACGTTGCCGGAAACACGCTCGGACGGGTGCACATCGCTAAAGCCCCATACCGACACATTATCAATATAACAATACCGGCTTAACGTGCTTGTACTGGGCTGCAAGTACACGCCATAGGATTTTACGCCGCTGATACTTACATTATAAATGTAATTGTCTGTGTATACATTTGTCGTAAACACGATGCCGCCAATCATGCCATTGCAAATAATATCCAAATTTGCAATAACCACATTGCCGTCTACATCATTGCCGGATACGGTAAGCATGCCGGTGCTGCCAAACGCTGTCGGATTTCCGGTATACTGTAAAATCGTGTCACTGCTGCCGCGTGCCGGGTCACGGGACGCGCATGCACCATACAAGCTATGCTTAAGCTGCACCGGGGCACTAATTTTATAGATTCCGACAGGGATAAACAGCGGGAATTGTTTGGTATATGTGTTCAGGGTTTCAGTAATGTCGTCCGTGCCGTCTTTTTTAAGTTCCTGAAATTCTTCTATGCTACGGGGAGAGGGCTTGATACTGCCGGGAATTTTGCCGGTACGGCTTACCAAGAAATGAGTTGTGCTATTATTTACGTTAATATCTACATTGGCGTAATTGTCGTCAATATTAGATACCCGCAGAGTCTTAAAGTTAGGGTCGCCGTATATATCCAGAGGGAGATTTTTTGCGCTCGTCCCGATTGTAAGCGCGAATTTTGTTGCTGTTAGTACCGGCGTATTATTTTGACGGATTACGAAAGAGCCGTCGGAATTTAAGCTCATGGTTCCACCAACATTCTGGTTATAGTCCCCGCTGACCGTCTGCGAAAGGTCTCCGGTTGTGCTCTTGTCAATTTTGTTGGGCAGTGTGGTGTTAATATCCGCAACGTTGTTTTGCAGCGTGGTCACAGCCTGCGCCAAATTGGCAAGTCTTGCATCAATTGTGGTTTTTGCCGTGTTGTTGGTGCCGTACTCGGTGCCGCGTGTAATTGCGGTGGTGCAGACATAGAGGGTATTATTGAGCCATACAAGGTCGCCGCTTGCCCGGTCTGCGCTTGCCGTGGTTTTGAGTCCCTCGTCTGCTGCCGTGATTGCCAATTTGACCGTGCTCCAAAGCTCGGAAAAATTACCGATTTTTGTCCAGTAATCGGTATTGTCAATCTCAACGCCGACCGGCACCGGCTGCACGCTCAAATAACCGTCCCCGTTGGTATCAAGCACAACCTGATTTTTGGGATACTGCCGGATAATATCCCATTGCAGCGGATTTGCGTAAGTAATGCTATTGAGCGAAATAAAATCCGCAATAGCGGCATCCTGCTTTTTAAGCGTATCCAAAAGCCAGTCAAGGTTGAGTTCGTGGAAATTGGTATAAGGCCATCTCGTGTTAAACATGCTAAAACCCCCTTAATATACAAGCAATAAAAATTGCTGTTTGAACTTATCAATCAGATACTCGTACATGTTCCAATCGGCAACCCGGCGTTCTTCTTCAATCATCTGCTGGGATGTGGTAACGCCAATATTGCCATGTACGCGCCCTGTGTGTTTTAACTCTTCGTTGCTATTGCCCTCGCTATTACCCGTCTGTGTACTCTCGTTGGTGCTGTCGTTGTCATTTTGACCGTTGGTAACAAGGTTTCCGCTGTCAAATCCTGCTGCCTTGCTAATATCGGTACTGTGATTTTTGCCAATACCCTTATCAGTGCTTTTCACCTTGCTGTTAGTTTTGTTGTTGTCTGTCCAATCCTCTTGCCGGTCATAGTTTTCAATGGGGTTGTATTCCAGTTTGGTTGTCTGCCACATCTTTTCCCAGCTGTCTAGATGTGCGCTTGACCAAATGCCAATGACAGAGCGCATAGTGGCCGGGTTTGAGAAAAGCACTTCCATTTCCGCAGTTTCCATCAACAGGTTGTTAATGTATAACTGTTTGTCCATGCCATCCGGCAACACAAGCTCATCAAAAATTGTGTTGTCGTACTGGTATAGCCCTAACAGTGACAAGGTTGCTTTACTCATCTTCTCCGCCCTCACTTCCTGCGCTTACCTGCGGTTTGTTTCGCCATTCCACGCCAAGTTTGACGCCAAACATTTTGCTTGTCTGTGCAAAACTCTTTTGCAGCTGGTCAAGCCACAAATCTGCTTTGCTGGTTACTTCCACGTTGTTTGCATTGACTTCATCGCTGATAAGACGTTCTTTTTTATCCGTGTTAGCGTTGGGAATACCGATATCGGTATCAAACATCATTTCCCACTTGCGCAAATCCGCCAGTGCATCGCCTGCGATATAGTTTTGACCAACATTCTGCTGAAACGGTATCCAAGAGGGGTTGCCGCTCTGAACATCATAAAGCGCAGTATCAACAAATGTTGCGGGCTCACCGCTTGCCACACGGTCAAACAGCTTCTTTTGACTTTCAGCGGTATTTTTATTTTTACCGAAAAACACATATGACAAGCGGCTGTTGACAAGGTTTACACCTGCGGTTTCCGCTGTCAAGGCCATCATATCAGCATAAAATCCCACCAAATCCATTACGCTGCCATAATCGGGTTGCAGCTTGATAAGCGTGCACTGCGTGCCAATATCCAAACTGCGCAAGCCCTTAAGCAAGGGATTTGTGATAAGTGCGCGTTTTGGCTGGTAAAAGATGTTGTACCCGTCAAGCCCGCATTGCTGCGGGATAACTCCGTACTTGTCGGTATTGAGTACCGCAATATAGCCGATGCCATACAGCACATACAAAAAGTAGTCCCTGTCCCACGTTTCGGGCAAGTCCCACTTAAATACAGACATTGCCTTTTGCAGCAGGTAGCGGGCAAAAAAGCGTTGCAGCTCTGTGTTTTTAGTGTGTACTGTACTGGGGCTGTGCTGGCTTACCTCTGCATTGATATAATCATACATATAAGGCGCGGCTTGCATTATTTATACCTCCTTGCCATTTTAAGCAAAAGCCATACCGGTATTGCTTTTTTACCCGGCGTGGGCGGCTCCGGACCGGGGCCGGGCGGATTGTCTGCGCTCCAAGTCACATCATATTTCCCAACCGCGTTAGGGATGCCCAAAATTTGGGAGGGGTCTTGACGGTAACGAGTAGAGCGACCGCCAACCCAATATTCCCAGTGGGTATGCACACCAGTTACATTGCCGGTCTGGCCCTGTGTACCGATTAAGTCACCAGCTTTAAGCACCTCTCCGACTGTATGAGTCTGTGCCTTAAAATGCGCAGCCAGCCAATAACGGTTATTGCCCATATCTACTACGATATAGTTACCCCAACTATCGTTGCCGGTTTTTCCGCCTTGCCAAGTGTGCGCCGTGACAATTGTACCGGCCTGCGGTGCAAATGTAAGAAAATCATTGGGGTGCTTGGTATCAATGCCGCCATGGTGCGACCCGTCAGAATAATAAGGATATGCTGCGGTTACTGTGATTGTGCTTTCGTCCGTGATACATTGCGGATAGCTTGCCATTTATAATCAACTCCCTTATTCAAAATAAAAGCCATTATTAAGATGTTCCCGAATTGCGCTAATTTCCATAGACGTTGCAGGCGCGGAAAAATCGCTGTCGGAACACATGATAAAACCGGACAAGCTGCCAATTTTGCGGGTCTCACATACGGGATAACCGCGATGCTCCGGGGCTTGGTCAACCAAATCCCAAAACTTGCCTAACAGATACGGGGTGTAGCCATATTCAACAACACTGCCCTGACCGCCTTTTGAAACACTTTCTGCGGTCGCCTGCTGTGCTCCGCTCTGAATGCCGTTGGAAATTGCTGTCGCGTTTTGGTCAAGTCCTAGGGTTTCGGCTCCGTTAATCCAATCGTGTACTTTGCGCGTAATGTCCGCCGCCTGCTGGAAAAACGACTGTGCACCGGCAACTACACCGCCAGCGACTGCCTGCACAACTCCACCTGCGGTATTAACCATGCTTGTTATTTGTCCGATTTGGATTTGCACCGCGACATTGCCTGTTAGGGTTTGAAATGCGACTTTATAATCTTCCCGCGCGGACAGTTCCAAAACCGCGTTTCCGGTGTAAAGGTCAATTGCAAGACTCCCGTACAATCTATTTGCATTATACAATCTGCTGCTGTCAATGTCAATCAAGCCAAAACCAGGCATATACATTTTATAGGTGCTGTACGGGGATGCTTTCAAATAAGAATGTTTGCTATCTGCTGCGGGATGCTTGGGGATTGCAACGTTAAAACGATATTTTAAGCTATCGTTATTTTGGTCAAGTATCCAAAATCTATCTCCAACATCTAATTTCCACCAACCAACCGGCACACTCTCCACGGCTGATGCATCTGGAAAACTTGCCCCAAAAGGAAGCCAATATGCAAAACTAAAATACTGAACAGGATTAAACAGCGCTTTTGCAAGATTGCCGCTAATCTCGTTAGGGTCTATGTTTAAATAGTCGGTATCAGATAGTAATTTACTCATCAATTTTTTGAAACCGTCTGCCTTACATGCTATTGTGGTTGTAGAACCAAAAGCATTATAGCCGGATGCCTGCACGCCAAAAATAAAAGTACCACCCTGCACATTATCCGTATAAATTGCAGGCAAATCCTGCCTTGCTAATCTTGCATAGCTTAATGTAGGGTATGTGGTATCAATAATATTGGGGTTGACAGCGCTTGCAGCTCTTACAATATATTCTGTACTGTTGGCAATCTCATTGCGCCAGCTTGCCAAAGGGTCTACAGTCATGCTTGCGTGCCACATGCCACCCGCCCACGTCCAGTTGTCAACAAAATAAAATCTGCCAAAATCTGGGATATATGCATAGTTCCATGCATGCGGGCTTTCCGTCTGACCAAATGCAACAAACCCAATTTCAGGCGCTAAAATGCTGCAAGATTCCCGCAACTGGCCCTGCACGCCTTTTGCAGTGCCAGACGGGAGGGCGGTGCTGTTCAGTTTTTTAGCAAATTGATATAGTGTAATATTCAAAATCACACCTCTTTTCAAAAATACCCCGTGCCATAACTGACACGGGGCTATTATTAGAAGTTAGTCAAGCAGCAGTACAATAGCCTTTTCGGTGTTGTCCTGCAACGTCTTGATGGTTGCGTGCTCTGCGGTGTTCCAGTAGCCGCCGTCAATGTTCAGCGGCGTGGTTGCGCTCCATGTGTTGGTGTAGCAGTAACCCAATGCATCACGGTCATGCATAACGCCAAAAATTCCGGCCTTTTTCACCTCTGCGGATGCTTTTTTGACCGCGCCGGTGGTGCTGGTATATACAGGCGTGATTGCGATGCTGTCCGGGGTCTCGATGCTCTGCCAAAAATTGATGCTCTCAAAGTTGCCGAGCGACAAATAATTGTCATGGTAAGTGGGAGACATGACCATAGTTCGCATCTGTTCATAAGCCTTGCTATACAGCGCAACTCGCAGATTCTCGGCGCGGGTAAAACGCAAGACGGGCTTTGCGTTAACAACGGTCTGGTACATCTGGGTACGTTCACTCATCAGGCGGGCCAGAACGTTAATTCTGGCAGCAACCCAACGCATAAACGGGGCAAAATTGTCGGGCTGGTAAATGCTCTGTGCCGTCAGGCTCAAACCGGTTTCGGTGTTATACTCGGTCAACAGATGTACAACACGCGAAGCCTGCTTTTCGTCCAGAATCGCGGCAATAAAGTTCGCCTGAATACCGCGGGCAACTGCTTCCCGATAAGATTCTTTATCGTTGTTGCGTTCGGTCATGTTCATGGCGTTGAACCGCATAAACTCGTCGGCGCTAGACATAGCAACGTCAAACTGGTCTTTGAACGTGGTATAGCGCTGCTGGTAGACTGCGGTGCCGTAAAAGTTGGTTTGCAATACTTCCTGCTTGCTGATTTTGTACATGTCAACGCTCTCGCCGTTTCCAAGCGCGTTGGTTGAATGGCCTTTTGCATCATACGCGACAGGCCAGATAAAGCGCTGGTCATCCTGCATTTTTGCGGCAACGGGACTAATCTTGCGCAGTGCATTGCCGTATCGCGGCAAGTCCATCTCCAAGCTGGTTAGCGGGCTGGAATAATCGCGCACTGCGTAAATAGATTTACTCCAAATCTGCGACAGTGCGTTAATAATCGGGTCATACCCGGTTTTAAGGGCGGTCTGTGCGACAGAGACAAACTGTTCAGGCGTGGAAATATTGGTAATTACTTTCTGACCGGTTGCCTGTTCGACAGCCGCGCCAAGGATAGTAGCGGCCTGCAAAATAGTCATATCATTCATGGTTTACACCTCATTCAAAATATGTATTATCGCCATCGGAACCATATTCTATAATGCTAACAGTCAGAGTCGAATTTCCGGCACCCACATGTTTCCAAAAAGTCAAATCTTGTACACTTTTCCCTGTGTTGGCGCTTTGAAAATCTAACAAACCGCTGTGACTATAGCCCAAAAGAAGCATTTTATCTATATTTTTTTCAGTTCCGATAGAACAACCGATATAGTTGCTTATTACATTAAGCATAATTTTTCTAACTGGGCGCACAAAATGGATAGTTACCGGCTCCCCGCCGTCTTTAACTTGCACTGTATAGAACTGTTGCACATTACTCACCTGCCTTATACGGCAAGATAATACTTGCAAGCACATCTTCCGCCGTCTGGGGCTTTGGCTGTTCGGTTGCCGCGATGTTCATAGTTTTAATTTGTGCGCCCAATGCGTTAATCGCGGCAATAATGCCGTCTGCATCCTGTGCAGGTGCAGCGGGTGCAGAGGGTACAGCGGGTGCAGCGGGTGCAGCGGGTGCAGCGGG
>ENA-OROZ01003197-OROZ01003197.1-human-gut-metagenome-genome-assembly--contig:-NODE-3197-length-10949-cov-6.323114_pt1 | contig 10949 bp, 8 predicted proteins | sample MGYA00242138_ERZ509066 | MGnify/ENA primary metagenome ERZ509066 (study PRJEB26280, sample SAMEA2338691) | human gut metagenome | biome: human gut; feature: human-associated habitat; material: faeces...
GTGGCGGAAGCCGTCCGGGCAAAGAGCATCCAGTGCCTTTTCGCCCGCGTGACCAAAGGGAGTATGTCCCAGATCATGCGCAAGGCTGATGGCCTCGGTCAGATCCTCGTTCAGGCGCAGGCCCCGGGCGATGGTGCGAGCGATCTGCGAGACCTCCAGCGTATGGGTCAGCCGGGTGCGGTACAGGTCGCCTTCCGGCGAAAGGAACACCTGCGTTTTCTGCTTGAGACGCCGGAAGGCCTTGCAGTGCAGCACCCGGTCGCGGTCCCGCTGGAACACCGGGCGCAGCGGATCCTGCGGCTCCGGCACAGCTCTGCCGCGGCTTGCATCGCTGAAGGTCGCCCACGGTACAAAGGTGAGGTGCTCGATCTCTTCGGTTCTCCGGCGCACATCCATACAGATCCCCCTTTTGTTTTTCGGGCTTCTCCCCTCCCCTCTGCGCACAGCCGATCCCAATTGCTGCGCTGCGGCAATTGTAGCACATCGGCAGTGTCGAAGGGGGAAGTTCGGTGTCGGTTTGCAAAAAAGACTTTGTTTTTTAAAATGGTGCGTAGAACGGGTCAGACACCGTCACCTGAGCGCTGCCCCGGGTCAGCTCCCGCAGCTGCTCCAGCAGCGGGGCTTCGGTGTGTTCCGGCATCTGCCAGCGCAGGGTGACACGGTCTGCAAACTCCGGCTGTGCCTGTTTTGCCCCGGCGGCATCAATGAGCAGGGACGCACGTTCGTAAAGGGCGTAATCCACCGTTACCTGCAGCTCCACCACACTGCGCACTGTGACGACCTCCGCGTTTTCCAGTGCGCGGGCGGTGGCGGTGGTGTAAGCGCGCACCAAGCCGCCGGTGCCCAGCAGCACCCCGCCAAAGTAGCGGGTGACCACCACGATCAGGTCGGTCAGACCGCTGTGCTGCAGCACCTCCAGCGCGGGCGTACCGGCAGTCTTGGCCGGCTCGCCGTCATCGGAATAGCGCTCTCGGTTGCCCGCCCGAAGGCGGTAGGCGTAAACATTGTGCCGTGCGGTGCGGTTGGCTGCCCGCACCTGTTCCAGAAAGGCAACGGCGGCTTCCTCGCTGTCGGCAAAGGAGAGCTGCGCGATAAAGCGGCTCTTTTTCTCTTCGTATTCGCCGGTGGCCGTGCCCCGGACGGTGCGGTAATCCTCCACGTTAGATCCTCCTGATAATAACTCAGAATAAGTATAACACAAACGGGTGCAAATAAAAAGACTGACGAAGCCTTGCGGCCCCGTCAGTCTTTTATAAGAAGAAAGCAGTTGATCACTTGGTAAAGATCTGAATCCACTGATGACCCCAGGTGCTGTTGCTATTGTAGTAGTAGCCAACACTCATCTTGCGAGCCTCAGGGTTCAGGATATTGGCGCGATGGCCTTCGGAGTTCATCCATGCGTTGACGACCTCTTCAGGAGAGACGCTGCCCCATGCGGCATTCTCGCCGGTGGGGGTATCGGTAACGCCGTAGTCCTTCAGGACGGTAAAGCACTTGGAGCCATCGGGGCGGACGTGAGAGTTTACAACGGCGATCTCCTCGGCGCGGGTCTGTGCAGCGGCGGTCAGATTATCATCGCCCATTTCCAGAGCGGTCAGACCGTACTTTGCGCGCTGAGCATTGACCAGATTCAGAACTTCCTGACGGTAGTCCTCGGTGTGAGAATTTTCAGGGTAAGAGAAGATCAGCACCCAGTAGTTGTTGTAGGCGCCGCCCTCGTAGTGGCCAACGCTCACGGTGGTGGCATCGGCGTTCAGGATGCGCTCGCGGGTAAAATCGGTAGCCATCCACTGATCCATTGCGGAATCGGGGGTGGAGCAGCCGGCCATGTAGTTCTCGCCGGTGGAAACATCGCTGATGCCGTTCTCTGCCAGAACGGTGAAATCGCGCTGACCGTTGGGACGAACGTAGGAGTAAGAAACTGCCAGCTCCTCGGCACGCTTCATTGCAGCGGCGTTGTGGCTGCTGTCGCCCAGAGCAACGGGAGCCAGACCAGCCTGTGCGCGCTCGTTATTGATCAGGGTCAGGAAGCTGCGCTGGTAAGCGTCTTCCTCAAAGTAGGAGTTCTCTTCCTCCACGGAAGCGGCAGCAGGCACGGCAGCCTGTGCTGCGTTTGCGGTGACGGGCTTGAAGCCTGCAAAGCCAAAAACCACAGCCAGCGTCATAGCAGCTGCTGCGATATTCTTCATGGTACTCATTGCACACTTCATAAGATTGCCTCCGGTCTGCTGCCTTATACAGTGTGATGTTGTATGCTGCAACTTGTTTGCAACTCTGTCGTATCACATCTGCAACTCTTGTGTCACAAGAGTATCACAAAACCATACAGACGTCAAGAGGTTCAAAGGCTAATTTGCAGAAAAAATACAGATTTTTTAAAATTTTCCCGCTCTTTTACCGCAACTCAAGCGTAACAAAAGTTCCGAAAACGTTACAGTTATGTTGCGCTTCTCTTCAAAATCAGCCAAGTGCAACAGCTTCCGCACACTTTCCGGGCTGTTCCGATGCCCACCAGAGTGTATATTATCGGATTTTTATACATTATTTTGCATATCAATGCTTTGTGTACGCTTTTGTGGCGCTTTGTTGCGTTCCTGTCTGCATTCTCTTCTTATAAGGAGATTTCGTTTCAAATAAGCACACAAAAAAGGGGCTGCTGCACATCACTTTGTGCAACAGCCCCTCCGGGTTGTATTTTACTGTTTTTCCTTGCGGTCTCCCACAAGCTTTTTCAGTTCATCAAGAAAGCTTTCCACATCCGCAAACTGGCGGTAGACCGATGCAAAGCGGATATAGGCCACCTCGTCGATCTTTTTCAGTTCCTGCATGGTCAGCTCGCCGATGCGCACACTGGGGATCTCGCGGTCGTAGGAGCTGAACAGAGACTGTTCGATGCTGCTGACGGCGTGCTCCAGTGCTTCATAGCTGACAGGACGCTTGGCGCAGGCACGCAGCATGGCATTGAGCAGCTTCTGCCGGTCAAAGGGCTCGCGGGAGTTATCCTTTTTAATGACCACCAGCGGCACCGTTTCCACCACCTCATAGGTGGTAAAGCGCATATGGCAGTTCAGGCACTCGCGGCGGCGGCGGATGCGCTCGTTGTCTTCAGTCGGGCGGGAGTCGATCACCTTGGATTCCTCCGCACCGCAATAAGGGCACTTCATCGTTTGTTCCTCCGCCTCAGTTTTTCTTTTTGCTGCGCTCGCTCCACAGCACCCATGCCGAGGTGGAAACGCACAGAGAGGTGTACACACCGCTGATCATACCCATCATCAGCGGGAATGCAAAGGTAAAGATGCTGTCCAGACCATACAGCTTTGCCACGATGCACATGACGCCCAGTGCCATCACGGTGGTGATGGTGGTGATCAGGGTGCGGCGGGCAGACTGGTTGACCGACTGGTTGACCAGCTCTTCAAAGCCAGCCTTTTTACCCATCAGGGCGCGGTTCTCGCGGATACGGTCGTACACCACAACGGTATCGTTGATGGAGTAGCCGAGGATGGTGAGCATCGCGGCGATAAAATTGCCGTCCAGTGCGGTGCGCAGCAGCACAAAGGTGCCGAACACCACCATCAGGTCGTTGACCAGCGCCAGCACTGCCATCATGCCGCCGGTCAGACCGCCGATGTTCTTGAAGCGCAGGGCGATATACAGCAGAATGAGCACCAGTGCAAACAGCACAGCCACCAAGCTCTTCTGCAGGAACTTGGTGCCCATGGCTGCGCTGACGTTGCTCAGGGACAGCTGGGTGAACTGGTTATCCGGGTAGTTCTCGTTCAGGGAGTCCAGCAGGTTCTCCACCTGCTCGGTGGTCACGGTCTCGGTGCCGGGCATGGAAATCTTCAGGGTCTGGTCGCCGGTGGCTACGTTCTCGCCGGTCTGCAGGGTCAGACCGGTGTTTTCCAGTGCCGCTGCAGCGGTCTTTTGCACAGTGGCTTGGTCAAAGCTGCCCTCGTAGGACAGGGTGATCATAGCACCGCCGGTGAACTCGGTATCCAGATGCACACCGAATACCACGGCGCACAGCAGAATGGCTGCCATCAGGCAGGCGGAGATGGTCAGGAACTTTTTGCGCAGGGACACGAAATCCACCGGCTTCTTTTCAGCCTTATCCTGCCCGGGCTTTGCAGCACCGTACAGCCACGGATTGCGCAGTGCCTTGATGGCGGCTGCACCACGGATCATCACACGGGTAGCGAACACACCGAACACGAAGTTCAGCAGCACGCCGGTAAGCAGCGTATAGCCGAAGGCGTAGATGGTGCCTGCAGTAGAGGGGCCGAAGGCAAAGAACACAAAGTGCAGTGCCTTGGCAAACAGGCCGTCCGAGGGGCCGAAGGCACCCATGAGCACGATGGCCACGATGACGATAGTCACGTTGCCGTCAATGATGGGGGTCAGACCGCGGGCAAAGCCGCTCTTCAGGGCGCCGTCCAGAGATTTGCCGTTTTTCAGCTCCTCTTTGATGCGCTCGGCGGTGATGACGTTGGCATCCACGCCCATGCCGATGGCCAGAATGATACCTGCGATACCGGGCAGGGTCAGGGTAAAGCTTTCAAATACCGGGAAGTAGCCGGACACAAAGGCCAGCGTAGCCGCCACCTGACCGGCCAGCGCGATGCAGGCCAGAAAGCCCGGCAGACGGTACAGCACCGTCATGAACACCACGATGAGGGCAAAAGCGATCAGACCTGCCAGCACCATGGCACCAAGGCTGTTTTCGCCCAGACTGGGGCTTACGGTGGAGTAGCTGTCCACGCTCAGGGCAAAGGGCAGCGCACCGGAGTTGATCTGGCGTGCCATCTTGACCACGGCATCCTGCGTAAAGGGATTAGAAGCCGAACTGGTGATGATGGCCTGTCCATCGGTAATGGCGGTGTTGACGGTGGCGGTGCTCACGTTCTCGTCGTCCAGCCAGATGCTGATGGTGCCGCCGGTCTGATACAGGCGGGTGGTCGCGTCGCCGAATGCCTTGGCGCCCTCATCGGTAAACTTGAGCGCCACATAGTACTCGGAGCTGCTGCCGTTGACGGGGCCGTACTGGGCAGCTGCGCTCTCCACCATCGAGCCGTCGAGAACGAGCTCTCCGTCTGCACTGCTCCCCTCGCGGAAGGTCAGATAGGCGGTGGTGCCGATCTCCTCAATGGCGGCTTCGGGGTCGAATTCCGTCTCGCCCGACTGCCACGGGAACTCGAGGATGAGGCTGTCGGAGTTGTTGTCCACATACAGCTCATAGTCGGTCACATTGAGGGCGACCAGACGGTTCTCGATGACCAGCTGAGCAGCCTCGAGCTGGTCATCGGTGGCGTCATAGCCGTCGGAAGGGACGAAGGTGACGTTGACGCCGCCCTTGATGTCCACACCAAAGCGGATGTCTTTCGCGCCCTTGATGTAGGTTGTGGTCACATCACCGTACTTGACTGCGACGCCAAAGAATGCCGTATAGACGAACGCCGCGATCAAAAGCACAGTGAGGACAAGTTGCCATGCTTTGCCTTTAGTTTTCATATGAATCGGGAAACCTCCAAATATAATAAGAAGCTGTTTTCATAACCATTGCACACCGCCTGAACTGCCTTTTGGCGCACTCTGGCTATGAAAACAACTTCCAAATCCCCGCTGCACCGTCAGAGCGGCAGCACAGCGGGGATCTTGTGCGATGAATCAGGCTTTCTCAGCCAGCAGCTTCTCGACTGCGGCCAGACGGACGCAGACACAGAGCAGGTCGGACGCAGTTTCCACTTCGTCCAGGCTGGGATAAGTGGGCGCGATGCGCAGATGGGCATCGTCCGGGTCCTTGTGGTAAGGGTAAGCGGAGCCTGCGCCGGTGAGGGTCAGGCCGCAGTCCTTGCACAGCTGGGCCACACGCTTGGCACAGCCGGGCATGACGTAGAGGCTGATGAAGTAGCCGCCCTTGGGGTTCGTCCAGTGGGCGATGTCGCCGCAGGGAGTCAGCTCCTCGTTGAAGGCCGTCTTGACGGCATCAAAGCAGGGTACCAGACGGCGGCGGTGCTTTGCCATGTGGGCCAGAACGCCTTCCTTGTTCTTGAGGAAGCGGACGTGACGCAGCTGGTTCATCTTATCATAGCTGATGATCATGACCGAGAAGCGCTTGCAGATGTACTTCATCATGGCTTCGCTGCAGGCCAGTGCAGAGACGCCTGCGCCCGGGAAGGTGATCTTGCTGGTAGAGGTGAACATGAAGACGCGGTCCTCAGTACCGTACTTCTTGCACTCGTTCAGCAGGACGGGGGTCTCGATGATCTCGTCCGTCAGGTGGTGGACGATGTAAGCCTCATCCCAGAAGATCTTAAAATCAGGAGCAGCGGTCTTCATCTTGGCGAACCGGTCGATGGTCTCATCACTGTAGGTGTAGCCGTCGGGGTTGGAATACTGAGGCACACACCAGATGCCCTTGATGGTATCATCCTCGGCTACCAGCTTTTCAACAACGTCCATATCAGGGCCGGTCGGAGTCATGGGAACGCTGATGAGCTCAAAACCGAACTCCTCGGTGATGGCGAAGTGGCGGTCATAGCCGGGTACCGGGCAGAGGAACTTGCGCTTCTCCACCTGCGACCAGGGGCAGGGAGACTCGGGGAAGCCGAAGCAGTAGCCCATAGAGATGAGGTTGTACATGATCTGCAGGCTGGAGTTTCCGCCCACAAAGACTTCCTCGGGCTTGACGCCCATCACGTCGCCGAACAGCTCACGGGCCTCGTGCAGGCCCTCAAGGTCGCCGTAGTTGCGGGCATCGGTGCCGGCGTCGGTGGTGTAATCGGTCATCTGCAGCAGCCCCATTGCCAGGTCCATCTGGTGAGGGCCGGGCTTGCCGCGGGCCATGTTCAGCTTCAGGCCCATTGCCTGAAAATTCTTGTACTTTTCTTCCAGAGCTGCCTTCTCAGCAGTCAGTTCGTCGCGGGTCATCTCAAAATAATTTGCCATAACACACACTCCTTTATCGTACTTTCTGTTTCCCACAAAATGTCCGGCGCTGCCATCCGCAGAGCAGTCCCATGCCAGTGGACCGTCCCGGTATTCCCCTTGCAATTCCAGACTTTTATAGTTTACTACAATTTGGTCTCAGAAACAAGTCAGATGGCACAAAAAAGCCCCGCCAAAAAGCAAAAAGCTTTCAGCGGGGCTGCTCTTCCCTGCTGTGCGCTGACGCTCAGCTCAGGGAAGTCTGACTCTTATAGCGCTTGCGCACCGCACCGTACTCCATGTGCGCTTCGCCGCCCTCCACGGTGTCCTCGTCGATGGTGACGCGGATGATGGTGGGGTCGTTCGGCACATCGTACATGATGGGCATGAGGATGTTCTCCATCACGCTGCGCAGGCCGCGGGCGCCGGTCTTGCGCTCAATGGTCTTGCGGGCGATGGCATGGAGAGCCTCGTCGGTGATGTCCAGCTCCACATTGTCCATCGACAGCAGCTCTTTATACTGCTTGACCAGACTGTTGCGGGGCTCTTTCAGCACGCGCACCAGCGCATCCTCGTCCAAGTCGTCCAGCACGGTGATGACCGGCAGACGGCCGATCAGCTCGGGGATGAGGCCGAACTTGACGAGGTCGTGGGGTTCGACCTTCCGCAGCAGGGCCTTTTCGGCTTCGCTGGAGTTATCCTTCAGCGCACTGCCGAAGCCCAGTGCAGACTTGTCGGTGCGGCGGAGGATATACTTGTCCAGACCGTCGAACGCACCGCCGCAGATGAAGAGGATGTTGGTGGTGTCGATTTGGATGAACTCCTGCTGGGGGTGCTTGCGGCCGCCCTGCGGGGGAACATTGCTGACGGTGCCTTCCAAGATCTTCAGCAGAGCCTGCTGAACACCTTCACCGCCCACGTCGCGGGTGATGGAGGGATTCTCACTCTTGCGGGTGATCTTGTCGATCTCATCAATATAGATGATGCCGATCTGAGCCTTCTGGACGTCGAAGTCTGCGGCCTGGATGAGCTTGAGCAGGATGTTCTCGACGTCCTCGCCCACATAGCCGGCCTCCGTCAGGGTGGTGGCGTCTGCGATGGCGAAGGGAACGCCCAGCATCTTGGCCAGCGTCTGGGCCAGCAGGGTCTTGCCGACACCGGAGGGTCCCAGCAGCAGGACGTTGGACTTCTGCAGTTCAACGTCTGCGCCCTTGCCGCTCAGGATGCGCTTATAGTGGTTGTAGACCGAGACGGCCAGCACACGCTTGGCCTCGTCCTGACCGATGACATACTGGTCCAGACCCTCCTTGATCTCTGCGGGGGTCTTGATGTTGATGGCGAGATCATCTGCGGGCTGGATACGCGCCCGGCTGGCGCTGCCGCGGCTGGGGCGGGAGCTGTTGCTGCCCGGATGATCCGGCTTGTCCGAGAGCAGGTCGGCGCAGAGGCCGATGCATTCGCTGCAGATGTTCACGCCGGGGCCGATGATCATCCGCTCCACTTCGTCCTGATGTTTGCCGCAGAAGCTGCAGACCAGATCCTTTTCGTTTTTATCTCTGCCGGAATTGTTATTAGCCATAACCGTTTTTCCTTATCCTGGGTGTATTGCTTTCTGCCGCTCAGCGGTGGGTGATGACCTCATCAATGAGGCCGTATTCCTTAGCCTCCTGTGCAGAAAGGAAGTTGTCGCGCTCGGTATCCTGCTCCACCTTTTCCAGCGGCTGGCCGGTGTACTCGCTGAGCAGCCGGTTCATCTTGGCGCGGGTGCGGATGATGTGGTCCGCGTGGATCTTGATGTCGGTAGCCTGTCCGGACAGACCGCCGCCCTGACCGCCTGCGATGAGCGGCTGGTGGATCATGATCTCAGCGTTGGGCAGAGCGAACCGCTTGCCCTTGGTGCCGCTGGCCAGCAGGAATGCGCCCATCGAGGCAGCCATGCCCATGCAGATGGTGGAGACATCGCACTTGATATACTGGATGGTATCGTGGATGGCCATACCCGCGCTGATGGAGCCGCCGGGGCTGTTGATATACAGGCTGATGTCCTTATCGGGGTCCTGCCCTTCCAGATACAGCAGCTGTGCCACGACAAGGCTGGCAGAGGTGTCGTTGACATCCTCGCTCAGCACAATGATGCGGTCGTTCAGCAGACGGGAGAAAATATCGTAGGAACGCTCCCCGTGCGCCGACTGCTCGACAACGTAAGGAACAAAACTCATAGGGTTCGCCTCCTGAATGAAAATTATTGTATTTGCAAAATTGACCGATACGGCAAGCGCACATGGGCCGTAGCCGTATCGGTCAATTTCAACAACCTTCGCTTACAGAGCCGGGATCACTCCCTGCCCTGTGTGACCTTGTGCGCCAGAATTACTGAGCGTCCTCGGTCTTCTCGGCCTCAGCGGCCTTCTCCACGACGTTAGCGTGGCTCTTGATGAAGTCGATGGCCTTGTTGATGGCCAGGTCGTGCTTCACCTCATCGACATTGATGAGCTCACGGACCTTGTCCTCTTCCATCTTGTACTGGTCAGCGATGCGCTTGACCTCTGCGTTCAGCTCGTCCTCAGAAGCCTCGATGTTCTCGGCAGCTGCGACAGCCTCCAGAGCCAGACGGATCTTGACCTGCTTCTCAGCCTGAGGCATGAAGGAAGCACGGAACTGGTCAACGGACTGGCCCATATACTTCAGGTAGTCCTCGAGGCGCAGGCCCTGCTGCTCCATGCGGAAAGCAAAGTCGTTGACCAGCTCGTCCATGCGGACATCGTACATAGCCTGGGGGATCTCAGCCTCCATGCCGTCGATGACCTGATCGACCAGAGCATTCTCGACAGCCAGGTCATCCTGCTTGTCCAGCTGCTCCTGGTTGTTCTTGCGGATGGAAGCCTTGAACTCGTCCAGAGTGTCGTACTCGGAGACGTCCTTTGCCAGCTCGTCATCCAGAGCGGGCAGCTCCTTGTACTTGACCTCGTGCAGCTTGATCTTGAAGACAGCGGGCTTGCCAGCCAGCTCAGCAGCCTGGTACTGCTCGGGGAAGGTGACGTTGACGTCGAACTCCTCGCCAGCAGCGTGGCCGACGATCTGGTCCTCGAAGCCGGGGATGAAGCTGCCGCTGCCCAGGGTCAGGCTGTAGTGCTCAGCCTTGCCGCCCTCGAATGCGACGCCATCCACAAAGCCCTCGAAGTCGATGTCCACGATGTCGCCGTTCTCAGCAGCACCCTCGCGGGTCAGCTCACGGGCGTTGCGCTCCTGCACACGCTTCAACTCGGCCTCAACAGCCTCGTCAGAAACAGTATGGACAGTCTTCTCAACGGTCAGACCATTGTATGCGCCGATCTTGACTTCGGGCTTGACAGCGACCTTGACGGTCAGGGTAGCGCCCTCAGCCTCGCTGGCGGAGTCAACGCTGACCTCAGGACGGCCGACCGGCTCGATGCCGGCAGCCTTGACAGCCTCTTCGTAAGCTGCGGGGAACAGCTCGTTGATGGCGTCGTAGGTAAAGACATCAGCGCCGTACATCTTCTCGATGACGGATCTCGGAGCATGACCCTTGCGGAAGCCCGGAACAGACATCTTCTTGCCCTCGGTCTTTGCGACCTCGGAGAGTGCTTTGTTGAAATCTTCAGCGGAGATTTCGACCTCCAGCTCATACTTGTTGGTTTCGGTTTTGTTGGTTGCCTTTAAGTTCATTTCCTTCTATCCTCTCAAAAATAAATTACAATTTTATTTGGAACACGCGGGCGGATATACCCGTAATGCGCGATACCTTTTGACATTATAGCACACCTGTGCCGAATATTCCAGACAAACCTTTGAATTTTTTGATATTTTATAATTTGTTAAAAATTCAGCCGATTTCTGCGTCTTTTCGCACCAATTTCGGGGTGAAACGGATATAATCACACGAGACAAGGTGCATTTTTATGCCCCCATATTCACCAAGCGGCGCTTTTTTTGCGGCGTGATCGCCGTGAATGTGCCCGTAGTAGCACTCCTTTACGCCGTATGCCTGCATCGTATCCAGC
>ENA-OROZ01003201-OROZ01003201.1-human-gut-metagenome-genome-assembly--contig:-NODE-3201-length-10938-cov-52.405587_pt1 | contig 10938 bp, 9 predicted proteins | sample MGYA00242138_ERZ509066 | MGnify/ENA primary metagenome ERZ509066 (study PRJEB26280, sample SAMEA2338691) | human gut metagenome | biome: human gut; feature: human-associated habitat; material: faeces...
AGCTTACAAACAGTCGCAATGGGGTGATGGTGTGCTGAAAACCGACCTTGATGCCACTTTCCCTACGGCATCTTCACTGTCTTTCACCTGAATGTAGGTGATGCCGGCCTTAAGCTCTTCCGGCAATTCTTCACACAATACTGCAACAGCCCCTTTATTGATGGCAGCCGGAATATAGGCATGCCCGTCGGTCTGCGTACCACGCATGGCCATGAACAGATGTCCGGTTCCTATCAGGCGGGAATCTATATTCACCCCCGTTATCTCCATGCTTGTACTTCCGGCAATCCGGACCGGCTGTATTGTTTGCAACAAATCACTTAATCTCATACCTTATTATATATAGTGTATATCCAAATCTTGTTTATTCTCATGTTAACGTAGTGTCAGGGCTATGGTTTGTCCTTTCACTATCCGGCTACCGCTTGCTATGGACTGGTTCCTCACCCGTCCTACGCCGTTTAGCCTTACTTTCAGTCCTTTGCTCTCTAAAAGGTAGACAGCATCTTTCGCTCCCATACCGACCACGCTGGGCACGGTGCCCGAGGCCGGTTCCTGGTCTTGCAGGATGACTGCCGACGGAGCTGCTTGTGTATGCCCCCACTGTTCCTTTTTCTTTTGTCCGGCGAACTGTTTCTGAACGGGCACTTTCAAATCATTCAGTACAAGGAGTGCTTCGTTCATCTCTCCGGCTTTCACGGGAGGAATCACATTGGTGGTACTGTCTATGGCACTGCGTATGTCAAAACGCAGGTCTTTGGCATACACTCTTTCTGCTATTTTCCCGAAGACACTACCTGCCATCAGACCGCCTGAAGCTGGTAACCCAGGCTTCTGGATGGAAACGATGCAACTGTATTTGGGTGCTTCCGAGGGGAAATATCCGCAGAAACTTACAAGGTAGTTCACCCGTCCCGACTTATATCCGGCGGCTCCTTGAGAAATCTGTGCCGTACCCGTCTTGCCCGATACGGAGAACTGTTTGCTGCCGGCAGGTTTTGCCAATCCTTGCGATACCACTTTCCGAAGGATTTCGCGGATTTGTGTCAAGGTATGGTCGGAACATATCTTGGGATTGATTACTTCCGTAGGATATTCTTTCACTACCTCACCGTCCTTTACCGCTGCTTTCACAAATTTGGGGCGTACCATGACTCCGTTGTTGGCTATGGCATTGTAGAAGGTCAGTATGTTTATGGGAGGTACCTGGGTTTCGTAACCGATACTCATCCACGGCAAAGTCGTTTTGGCAAAATAACGCTCTTTAGGCCCTTTGATGTTGGGTTTCCCTTCACCGGGTATTTGCAGATGAAGCGGCTGGTCGATGCTCATGCGCTTCAAACCGTCCACGAACTTCTGCGGATTATCCTTGTAGTGCTTGTCGATGAGGTAGGAGACACCCACATTGGAAGAAACTTCCAGAATACGTGTCACATCTATCTTTCCGTAACCTCCCCGGTGCCAGTTGTGGTCCCTCATCTTACTGCCGTACATATTCATAATACCGTTGCCCGTGTCTACCTCGGTATCCGGGGTTATCTTGCCATCTTCCAGTGCCACCATAATGGAGGCTGTCTTGAAGGTGGAGCCCGGTTCCAACATATCGCTGATGGCATTACTGTTCATTTCGTAGTAATTGCCGTCTCCGGCTTTCATCATGTTGACAATGGCCTTTACTTCTCCGGTAGCCACTTCCATCAGTACGGCTACCCCGACGTTGGCATTGATTTCCTTCAACTTGTCCACCAAGGCTTTTTCGCAGATGTCCTGCATGCCTACGTCGAGGGTGGATATGATGTCACAACCGTCTACCGGGGGAAGGTCTACGATATTCAGGTATTTATTCATCACCTTCTGACGGTGGGTAATACCGTTTCGTCCTTTCAGCAGGGTGTCGAAGGCCAGTTCAATGCCGTTACGGGCTCCCATGGCTGTATCGGCATAGAGACGGCCCAGGGTTTGGGCTGCCAAAGAACCGAACGGCTTTTTACGCTGGTTGTATATCTGTTCGTGGAAACCGCCTCGGTATTTGTTCATCTTGAATACGGGTAACCGTTTGGCTTCCTTATACTGAATGTAAGAGATGCGCCGGTTGCGGTTGGGAAGAATGTTGTAGTTCCGGCTCTTCATCTCCCGCCCCTTGCGCAGATGGCTTTTGAAGGTGGCGGCACTGATGTCTGGAAAAATCTGATGAAGCCCGATACAGATAGAATCGAAATTGGCTTTCCAGATAGAATCCTTGCGCTGCTGGTCCTTTTTGCGGCGCTTCTCGTCCCTTTCGCCGGACATGAAGTCCATATATATTTTATATTCCGGCAGCGAACTTGCCATCAGTTTGCCATCCGAGGACAGGATATTTCCCCGGTTGGGCTTCACCGTTACATTCTCTTTTACGAAGCGGTCGGCTACATCGTGCCAGTACTGTCGCTCAGCAAACATAATCATGGCGCCTTTCACAACAATAGCTATCCCCACCAACCCCATGAGTAGGACGACGAAGAAGTAACGGGTCATTATGTTTTTTTTATTTACAGCCAATGTTATTTACGATTTAACGATTTACGATGTACTATTGAAATTACTTTAATCCTCAATTCTCCATTATTTTAGTAAGTACGGTGGATTAGTGGAAGTCTGCAAATCGCTTTCTTTGGTGGCGATGTATTCCTCGATGCGCGATTGGCGGCTCCGCTCCATCAATTCCGAACTGCGTGTCAGGGCATCGTACTTGATGTCTATCAGCTCTTTTTTAAGATTGTCTATCTCTATCAGTTGCAGTTGGCATTCGTAACGGTTGTTGATGTAAATAATGATAAGCACCATGATAAGGAACAACAATCCGGCTTGGCGGCGGAAGAAGTCTGTGGCCAGAATGTCGCCTCCGATAATGTTCTTCAGTGAGGTGCGTTTTTTCACCTTTTCCGTATTCTTTTCTTCTTGCTTCTTTTCCATTGCTAGTCACTAATCATTCATTACTCTTTCTGCAATTCTCAGCTTGGCGCTGCGCGAACGCGGATTGCGCTCTATCTCTTCCTCGTCCGGTACAATCACTTTGTTGTTGACTAGCCGGAACGGGGTCAATACGTTCCCGAAGAAATCTTTTTCGGCCTTGCCTTCCACGTTACCGGTTTTCATGATATTCTTCACCATACGGTCTTCCAGGGAGTGATAGGTTATCACCACCAGGCGGCCTCCCGGCTTTAGCGCTTCTGTTGCCGCATACAGCATTTCTTTCAGTGCTTCCATTTCCTGGTTTACCTCAATGCGCAATGCCTGGAATACTTTTGCCAGTTCTTTCTTCTCGCGTTCGCGGCCGAAGAGTGGTTTGACGATTTCCAGAAATTCGCCGATGGTGGCAATTCTCTGCGTAGCCCGTGCCTTAACGATGACAGATGCCAGTTTCCGGCTGTTCTTCAGCTCGCCGTACAGATAAAAAATATCGGCCAGCTTTTCTTCTTCGTAGGTATTCACGATGTCGGCAGCGGTCAGGCCGGCACGCTTGTTCATACGCATATCCAGTGCCCCGTCGAAGCGGAAGGAGAATCCCCGTTCGCTGTCATCAAAGTGATGGGAAGATACGCCGAGGTCGGCAAGTATGGCATCCACTTTTTCGATGCCGTGATAGCGTAGGAAGTTGTGCAGGTAGCGGAAGTTGCTGCGTACGAATGTAAAATGCGGGTTGTTCACAATGTTGCGTTCCGCATCCTCGTCCTGGTCGAAGCTCAGCAGCCGGCCGCCGTCTTCCAGGCGGGACAGTATCTCGCGCGAATGTCCTCCTCCACCAAACGTTACGTCTACATACGTGCCGTCCGGACGGATGTTCATTGCATCTACGCTCGGCATCAGCAATACGGGGATGTGATATGTTGTTTCTTCTTTCATCATCTGTTGTTTATAGCTTATTTTCGTCACAACAAATATTTTCGTCTCCCAGCAGTTCTTCAAGAGCCTCGCTGAACTCGTCGGGGTTCATGAATGGTTGGTCGGCACGTTCCTTAGCCCAGATTTCTATTGTGTTGTCCACACCAATGAAGCGGACATCACTTTGTATACCCGCCATTTGCAGGTAACGTTTTGGGAGCAGGATGCGTCCGTTCCCGTCAGGGGTCATGACTTCCGCGTCACTTACGAACTGGCGGAAAATCATTTGTTGTTTGGCGTTCCATTTATTCAGTCGGCAGCGAAGTTGGTTTTGAGTGGCAAACCATACACTTTCCGGGTAGAGCACCAGGCAATCCTGATACACGTCCTTACGCAACACGAGTCTTTCTTCAGAAGCGGCTTGCAGCTGTTTCCGGAAGGTGGCCGGGATGAAAACTCTTCCTTTTGCATCCGCCTTAGCCTCGATATTACCTAAAAATTGTATCATTTCTCACCTTATTATAATAAGCGACGGTAAAAATACACATTTCCCCACAATTCCCCACAATCTTTTAACTAAAATCTTAGGAAGAAGTTTTCAACACCTTGTTGATAGCTTATTCATTTGATAATGAAGCTGCTTTTGAAACGCTTTGCTGGTGGGGGATTCGTGTAGTCTCTTTTGAAAAGATTCAGTTGAGGATGACGGTCTTTGGTTTGAAAGTCGCTTGTTGGTGGAATGGTGTCTTGGGTGGGAAACTTCTTTCCCAGCTTTGCGGATATCTAAACCAAGACTTGGTTTCTCTATCCCCAGGCTTGGTTTGGAAAAACCAAAGTTTGGGATAAAGCTCTTTCTTAACTCTTTCTTGTTTTAGTATTAACTTCTGAAACTTTTTTTGTTAACTTCCCGTCTATTTTGTGAACGTTACTACTTACCGGAAGATGATGGGAGGGAGGAGTGATAATATTCCCCCTGGAGTGGTTGATTATTACATTCATCCACAGAATCCAGGGGGGATAAATGTTTTTTTACTGTATGCTGTTCAGCAAGTCTAGCTTGCCCTCGTTCACCAGTTTTAGAATGAGTTCGCCAAACAATGTGTTTTGCCATGCAAACCAGGCGCGGGTGAACTTGGCGGGATTGTCTTTGTGGAAAGACTCGTGCATAAAGCCGGTTCCGGCTTCTGTATCCATCAACATCTTCACGCAAGTTTTAATCTCTTCATCGTTCTGGCTTGTGAAGGCTTTCATCATGATGCTCATCGGCCAAATCATGTCGTAGCCGATGTGCGGACCTCCAATGCCTTCGCCTGCCGTACCTTTGAAGAAGTATGGGTTATCCTCGCTCCATACGAAACGACGGGTGTTCTGGTAAATAGGATCGTTGATGTCCACATCGCCCAGATAGGGCAGTGCGATAAGGCTCGGTACATTGGCGTCGTCCATCAGAAGGTGGTTGCCGAAACCGTCTACCTCGAAGGCATAGATGGTGCCGTATTTGGGATGGTTGTAGGTAGCGTATTTTCGTAGGGCGGTTTCTACTTCTCCAGCCAGGTCGGTACATTCTTTTGCAAGCTCCGGGCGGTTATTGACTTCAGTCAGAATCTCGGCTGCCTTACGCAGCGAAGATACGGCGAAGAAGTTGGAGGGTATCAGGAATTGGAAGGTGGTGGCGTCATCGGAAGGGCGGAAAGAAGATGCAATCAGTCCGACCGGTTTCACCGGATTGCCCCAGCCGTCGTTGGTCATCGTGTCCAGTGCGCGTTCAGTTACCCGCTGGAAATGGTAGGAACCGCGTCCGTCACGGCGCTGTTGGTCGCGGAAGGTGGTCAGGATGTTTTGGATTGCTTTTATCCACTCGGCATCGAAGATGCTTGTATCACCGGTCGTTTTCCAGTAATGGTAGGCAAGGCGTAGCGGATAACACAGTGAATCGATTTCCCATTTACGCTCGTGCACCTCGTCGTTCATGTCGGTAAGGTCGGTTTTCCAGTGTCCGTCGGGGATGGGGCCGTCGTTGAAGGCGTTGGCAAACGGGTCTACATTAATCAGCTTGAATTGGCGGTTGATGACTCCTGCAAGCATCGTCTTCAGTTCCTTGTCTTCATTGGCCAGCTGTACGTAGGGCCACACCTGCGCACCTGAGTCGCGGAGCCACATGGCATGGATATCTCCGGTGTAGACAAATGTGTCGGGCTTCCCGTCTTTCTTGTCCTTGCGGAAATGGACGGTGGTGTCCAGCGTGTTGGGAAAGCAGTTAGTGAACATCCATGACAGCTTCTGATTTTTCAGCAGCTGCTGTATCCGTTGAATTTGTTCTTCTACGGCTTTGGAACGGAACAGTCGTTTTGATTCTACCGGTCGGTTGTCTTTCTTGATAGCGTCGGAGGCGCATACGTGGTTACTCATGGCCGGCTGTACGGCAAAAACGGCAGGAGTAGCCATTGTCATTGCTGCAAATGTGCAGGCTGTAATGATTGTCTGTTTCTTCATGTTGTTTATTAATTACTCGGTTTTTCTTTAGGTATCTTGGTTTGTGTCCCATGATTGCCCAAAGATAAGCATATTTACTTTTTTATCCGGCCAATTAATAAACAATTCTTAGGTTGCCGTATTCTCTTATCTGAAATCTTTCAGGTCCTGCTGCAGTTTCTGGCGGGTAAAGAAGATGCGGCTCTTTACTGTTCCAAGTGGGAGGTTCAGCTTTTCTGCGATTTCACGGTACTTGAAACCGAGACATGCATGGAGAAAGGTATCTTGTACTCACGTGGCAAGGCATTGACAATGCGGTGCATTTCCTTCAGGTCGTAGGCGCCTTCTGTGCTGTCGAGTGTGAGGTCGTGCGGCGTGTTCAGATGATAGAGATTGTCTGTGGTATCTACAAATGTCTGGTCACGTACCACTTTACGGTAATTGTTGATGAAAATATTACGCATGATGGTATATATCCATCCTTTAAAGTTGGTATCAGGTGTGTACTTCTCTTCATTGTCCAGAGCTTTCAGGGATGTCTCTTGAAGCAGGTCGTTGGCCTCTTCGCGGTCGGAGGTTAATTTATATGCAAAGCGTAATAAGTCGTTTTGAACTCCGAGTAGGTCTTGGGTAAATGTTCTATTATTCATAATGGATGTTTTTTAAATTATTGTTCGTTTTATTGATGATGCAAAGCTACGGATGATTTCTCTTTTTGATAGACGGAAATCAAACTCTCTTTGGGGTAAAATCTAACAATTGGCAGTTTTCGGGTGGCTTTGGTTAGCTTTCAGTGCCTCGGATAGGTGGAAAAGTGGGATGTAGCCAGAGATTGCTATCCTGATTTTTGTAAATAATATTGTCGCAAAGCGTAACGGCTTGAATGAGTTTGTGTACGAAATACAAGGGGCGAGACCATGAAAGGCAGACGCGGGATTGTCCCGGCCTGCCTTTCTCTCTTTTGATACAACTAAAATCTGTACTCTTCTTAATTTATGGAAATCACTGGTTTTATATGCTGAGTGCTTAAACAAAATCCTTCAAGTCTTGTTGTAGTTTTTGGCGGGTGAAGTAAATGCGGCTCTTTACCGTGCCTAAGGGCAACCCTAGCTTCTCTGCAATTTCGCGGTATTTGAAGCCGGAGACATGCATGGAGAAGGGAATCTTGTACTCCCGTGGAAGGGCGTTGACAATGCGGTGCATCTCTTTCAGGTCATATGCGCTTTCTGTGCTTTCAAAAGCGGCGTCGCGCGGCAGGTTCAGGTGATAGAGATTGTCCGTGGTATCCACGAAAGTCTGGTCACGCACCACTTTGCGGTAATTGTTGATGAAGATATTGCGCATGATGGTGTATATCCATCCTTTGAAATTAGTATCGGGCGTATACTTCTCTTCGTTATCCAGAGCTTTCAGGGATGTTTCCTGCAAGAGGTCGTTGGCTTCTTCACGGTCGGAAGTAAGTTTGTATGCAAAACGCAATAAATCGTCTTGAACTCCGAGCAGGTCTTTTTTAAATGTTATATTGTTCATATGTGCTATGTTTTTTTTCGTTAATCTTGATATTGCAAGTTTACGGAAGTTTTCTCTTTCAGGCAGACGGATTTCAAACATACTTTAGGGGAAAAACTATCAATTGACAGTTTTTAGGTGCTATTTGATAGATTTCGGGTGCAGTTTTCTGTCATTTTTTTGCGATTAATTAAAAAGATGAGTTAATTTTGCGCATTCATTTCATCAAAAGAAGAATGGCTGACGACTCTTTATTTTTGATTGACATAGACAAGATACTTCGGGAAAAGGCTCCGAAGCAGTCTAAGTATATCCCCAAGTTCGTGGTTTCTTATTTGAAGCACATCGTTCATCAAGAGGAATTGAATGTCTTTTTGCGGGAGTCGAAAGATAAAGTCGGTGTAGATTTCCTGAAAGCTTGTCTGGAGTTCCTTGATGCCAATATTGTGGTAAAGGGGGAGGAAAATCTGCCTAAAGAAGGGCTTTATACTTTTGTGTCCAACCATCCCCTGGGTGGGCAGGATGGAGTGGCACTGGGTTATGTCCTGGGCTCCTTTTATGGTGGCAAGGTGAAATATATGGTCAACGACCTGCTGATGAACCTGCACGGACTGGCGCCGCTTTGCATCCCCATCAACAAGACGGGAAAGCAGGCCAAAGACTTCCCCAGAATGGTGGAGGCGGGATTTGCTTCGGACAATCAGCTCATCATGTTTCCCGCAGGGCTTTGTTCGCGTAGGCAGAATGGGGTCATCCGTGACTTGGATTGGAAAAAGACCTTTATCGTGAAGAGTGTCGAAGCCCACCGTGATGTAGTTCCCATCCACTTCGAGGGGCGGAACTCCAACTTCTTTTATAATCTTGCCAATTTTTGTAAGATGTTGGGCATCAAGTTCAATATCGCCATGCTTTACCTGGCAGATGAAATGCTGAAGAATCGCCATAAAACATTTACCATCACCATAGGGAAGCCTATCCCCTGGCAAACTTTCGACAAATCGAAAAGCCCGGCCGGATGGGCGCAATATGTGAAGGATATTGTATATAAATTGTAGAGAGACCGTATTTATATTAAAGAAGAACTACTAACAGAAAAATATGGAAGATGTTATTGCACCGATAAGCAAGGAGCTGTTGAAAGCGGAGTTGACTGAGGAAAAGCGTCTGCGCATGACCAATAGAAGTCATAATCAGATATATATCATTACTGCCCAAGACTCTCCGAATACAATGAAGGAGATCGGCCGTTTGCGCGAGATTGCATTCCGTGCTGCGGGAGGAGGAACGGGCAAGTCTATGGATATTGATGAATATGACATCATGGACAACCCGTACAAGCAGTTGATTGTCTGGAATCCGGAAGCAGAAGAAATTTTGGGTGGATACCGTTATATCTTAGGTACGGATGTGCGTTTTGATGAACATGGTGCCCCTATTCTGGCAACTGCCCATATGTTTAACTTTTCGGATAAGTTTTTGAAGGACTATCTTCCTACGACCATCGAGTTAGGACGTTCGTTCGTTACGTTGGAGTATCAGTCTACGCGTGCAGACAGTAAAGGTCTGTTTGCGTTGGATAATCTGTGGGATGGTTTGGGCGCACTGACCGTAGTCATGCCCAATGTGAAGTATTTCTTCGGAAAGGTGACTATGTATCCCAGCTATCATCGTCAGAGTCGTGATAAGATTCTTTATTTTCTTCGGAAACACTTTGCGGATAAGGACAACCTGATTACTCCGATGAAGCCGTTGCTTCTGGAATCGGACGAGAATGAATTGGCGGCTCTCTTCTGTAAAGACTCTTTTAAGGAAGACTATAAGATTTTGAATTGTGAAATCCGTAAGGCGGGGTATAATATTCCCCCGCTGGTGAATGCCTATATGAGTCTCAGCCCTACCATGCGTATGTTCGGTACAGCCATCAATTACGGTTTCGGAGATGTGGAGGAAACGGGTATCCTAATTGCCGTGGACGAGATTTTGGCAGAAAAGCGCATTCGCCACATCGAGTCGTTCATAGCGAGCGAACCGGAGGCGTGCAAGCTTACGTCGGGAGCAAATAAGGTTGTATCATAGGACTATCCGGAGGAATGTTTGTCGTCTGTTATACCGCTGGCAAGCTATTCCCGTTTATTTTCCTATATAAATCGAGTGCAAATACATCCGTCATTCCGGAGATGTAATCCAATACCGCCTGTATTCTTTCGTAGAGTGCAGGCGCTTTTATGTTGTACTGGCCCGATACGCGATTGATGAGCAGTTGCGAATATGCCTTTTCCGGAGAACGCACGGCGTCAATCATCAGTTCGAGCAGGGTACTGATGATGCGGAAACCGGCAAGTTCAATGTCCAGTACATCGCGTGAACGGTAAATCCTCTTCAGGGAGATGTCTGCACAGTGCTTGTAGGCATTGGCTGGTACCTCGGATATATGGTTGATGAGGCTTCCTTCAAATTCTCCTTTCAGAATCTTTTCTTCATTGTCTACAAAGGCTTGCACGCATTCGCCGATAAGCAGTCCGATAACGCTGGAACGCAGATAGGCTATTTGTTCATTGGTGTCACTTACTATCTCCATCGTTTTGAGCCGGTGTGCTTGGCGCTCTTTCGAGAAATAAGAAAGAAGCAACTCTTTGGTTTCTTGTGTAGTCAGAATTTTCAGTTTGTGAGCATCCTCAATATCCATCATCTGGTAGCAGATGTCATCGGCGGCTTCCACCAGATAGACCAGCGGGTGGCGGGCATATTTCAACGGGGCATCGTTCTGCTTCTCCATACCCAACTCTTCTGCTATGCGGCGAAAACTTTCTTCCTCTGTGATGAAGAAACCGAATTTTGACTTTTTGCCTGCAAGACTCGATGAAAAGGGATATTTCACGATGCTTGCCAAGGTGGAGTAGGTGAGTACAAATCCTCCCTGTCGCCTTCCCTCAAACTGGTGGGTAAGCAGGCGGAACGCATTTGCATTCCCTTCAAAGTGGGTAAGGTCCTCCCATTGGGAAGGTGTCAGTTGGCCCTTCAGGGACATTCCTTTTCCTTCAGAAAAAAAGGTGGAAATAGCTCGTTCTCCCGAATGTCCGAAAGGAGGATTTCCCA
>ENA-OROZ01003216-OROZ01003216.1-human-gut-metagenome-genome-assembly--contig:-NODE-3216-length-10890-cov-2.411444_pt1 | contig 10890 bp, 10 predicted proteins | sample MGYA00242138_ERZ509066 | MGnify/ENA primary metagenome ERZ509066 (study PRJEB26280, sample SAMEA2338691) | human gut metagenome | biome: human gut; feature: human-associated habitat; material: faeces...
CATGCAGAACCATAGGCTACAACGAAAGCTTTTTTTCATACCATAAACATTATCATGTGATATACTTCTGCCAATTAAATCTCAGATTTTGAAAAAGGGACAGATATTGATAAATTTACTTAGTTCCATTCTGGGCTATGCACGGAACATTACAACCACATGATCAAAAGGCGGTAAATCTGATATTCTAAATGTACATTGTGATCCTTTTTTAACAAAATTAGCTTTTTTATCATTTATGTTATCAACTGATACTATTATACCATGAACTGCATCACCAACCAAGTGTTCTTTTTTGCTTTTACAGCGTTCGTACAGTGCTTTTACAATTCATTGCACATCTGTAAAGGAAAGAGACTTCTTGCTATATATTATGTTAAATTCCTGAAAGTATTTTCTTTGCGTTCTCCAGGTTATTTTTTCCATTTATTTTTAGATATACTTTACTGATTTCAGAAGGCTCTCCTATTTCTCTGCAGAGATCCTGTGCCTGGGAAATGGGTATGTAGATTTCGTTGCCTTCTGTTACTACAGTGGCTTTACAGGGCATATATGAGGTTTGCGGTCCTCTTGCGGAATTGCCGGATAAAGTGGTAAGATCATCCGTGGCTTTGGAAGTATCCTTCTCTTTTTCATCCAGGGAATAAAAAATATTCAGGTTTTCACCCATCTCTAAAAATTTTTCCTGTTGTTTTTTTGAAATGGCATGATTATTATAGTCTTTCATATCCCGTAGGGAACCATTTCCCAGCAATAACAACGGCATCTTCCCCAGTTCATTCTGAGTTGGATTTTTTCCAAACGCATTCATATCAATTCCTGAAAAAGTCGTTGTTTCCGTATAATCTTCAATTTTGATGACAACCGGGACTTCTATGACTGGCCAGATTTCTTTTATACCTTTTATCTTCTTCGCTTTCTGCAAAAAATCTTCATCATAAGCCAGATCTCCAAGTGGGAGCAGCACAGTAAATTGCCGTTTTTCTTCTTTCATGCCTGCCAGCAGCATTCCTAATAATGTAAGTGTCAATGCCAGCAGAAGTATGACAAATAAGGTAAAGCTGTCTATTTTTTTTCTTTTCAATGAGAAGCCGCCTTTCTCGCTTCTTCAAGAAGGATATTTTTCTTATGAAGCTTTCTGACCAGAATCAGGATTATGGAAATAAGCAGTACTGCAACAACTGCAGCTATGGAATACCACCAGTTATTGGTTTTCTCCTGGTCATCTTCAACCTTTAAAGATTTTATCTGGGTTTCTTTGATTTCAGAATCAAATTTTATTTCTTCCTCATATGATTTGCCATCTGCATCCTCATACGTAAGAATTAATTGACCTGCACATTTTCCTGTTTTTCCTTTTACATATATGCGAAGACTTCCTTGGGATAAATCTCCGGCCTCTATGGTCCCTAAGAATGCAGTATCGTTTGAGCTTAATTCATCAGCCTTTAAGCTGACACTTGCATTGTATATTTTGTCTCTTCCGAGATTCATTGCTTTTACCGGGATCTCTACTGTATCCATAGTGTATAAAACAGATGGAATATCTGAAGCTTCCAGCTTAACACGAACCGGTTGGATGATCTGAAAAGACAGTAATTCTGTACCGGTAGTTGCCGTTGCTTTCGAATCTTCATAATCCAGAGAAAAAGTAATGACAGCCTGACCAGGATCACAGTTTTCTGTTATAGTAATCATCTGTTCCAAAGTAATTGCTTCACCAGGAGCCAGGACTTGTACATAAAAAGAGTTTTTCTCAAATTCAATTCCTTTGTTCTCTGTAGAAAGGGAAATTTTTAAACCAAATACATTTTGACTGCAGCTTTTATTTCGAAATGTCAGCGACATTTCTGTTGTAGAACCAGCCTCCAATCGTCCACCCGAAAGATTGCTGTCTTCTAATAATACCTGCGGTTTATGTAATATTTTTTCACTTGATGAGTCTGATGTTGAATTACCTCCTCCCCCACCGCCCGAATACCCTCCGTTGTCTATAACCGGATCTGTTATCTGCGGGGCGTCACCGTCTTCCGGATTATCACTGTCTATTACAACATGAAAAGGATTCGATTTAGAACCATCACCAAAGTCATCTCCTGATGTAAAAATATCCGGATCCGGATTTTCTTTATCGGTATCAGCTTTATCAGGAGTCTTTTCATCCTCTGCCGGAGGTTCGGTACTCGTAGAATCATCCTCTTTTTCATCAAGGGTTAACGAGTTGTCATTCTCATAAGATACGGACGGATCTGAGTCCGTAAATCCTTCTTCAGCAGATGTAATCTCCGTGTTTTGAGGCTCTGTGGCAAAAACGGTAGCTGGAAGAAATATTATTGTTGTACACAATACTAATGCCGTTTTTACAAATAAATTTCTCATTATCAGGCAGTCCTTTCTCTTAAGATTCCTCCATCCATTTCATATACGTGGTCACATAAGATTCTGATGTCCTCTTCATTATGGCTTGCCAGCAAAATGGTTTTTCCTGCTGCCTTTAAATCCAGCAGCAGTTCTCTTATTTCTTCCACGCCATGTTTATCCAGTCCATTAAACGGCTCATCCAGAATCAAAAACAGAGGATCTTCCATAATGGCCTGTGCAATACCAAGGCGTTGACGCATTCCAAGGGAATATTTTCCGACTGGTTTCTTCATGTCCGGATCCAATCCTACCCTTTTTAAGACTATGCGGATATCGGCCTTCGAAATCCGGCCATTCATGTCTGCCAGGATCTCCAGATTTTTAAAGCCCGTATATTGTGTAAGAAAACCGGGAGTCTCGATAATAACTCCAAGACTTTCAGGAAAATCCACATCATGGCCTATTTTTTTTCCAAATACAAAAATAGTGCCCGTAGTTACAGGAAGAAACCCACAGATGCATTTCATAAGGACGGTCTTTCCTGAACCGTTATTTCCAACAATCCCATAGACGTTCCCTGTTTTCAGGGAAAGATTTACTTCCTGTAACACGATGTCTTCACCGAAACGTTTGGTCACGTGTTCTATTTTTACGCAGGTGTTCTGCATCATTCCACTTGCTCTTTCCAGATCACAGGCCAGATTAAATGTCCCTTCAGATTTCTTCCAATCTTCCATATAAAACACCTCCCAGAATTCCCAGCATTACTAATAAAAACAACAGTAGAAATAGCCAAACTCCTATTTTGTCCGGTCCCCAATTTTCATCCGCCAGTATCCATTCTACTGGATAAAACCATATCTGATTCTTAAAATAGCGGTCATGAAGGATAATTCCGAAATAAAAGCTTACAAAAGGGATTCCATATGCCATGTAAGCAGAATCCCATAAAATCCCGCAGCTTCCACCGAAAGTACTTATGATACTTCCGATAAGTCCTGTCCGAAATGCCTTCATGAGTAAGTCCAGAAGTGCTTCTCTCTGAATAGCACCCTTTATCTCCAGCGGATAGAACACAATAAAATTGATAAAAAGTACCGTTAGTATAGATAACGTCCAGACCATAAAACCAGATACCATAATGGAAAAGACTTTACCTTCGATATACTGTCTGCGAGTCGTTCTGGGAAGTATCTCCTTTAAAAATCCACTTTTATATTCTTGCAGAATGGAATCACTCCATGGCAATACGGCTGCTACCGGAAGGGCAAAAGATACTGCCTGGCTTTTTAAGGAACCTTCCAGTATACTGATAAAAGTACCACATGTCAGTGCTTTTTTTAAGCTGGGATAAGTCTGTCCAATGGCTATGGAAATGCAGGCTATCAGCCATGCTGCCAGAAAATTCTTATTAAAAAACATACGTTTTGTTTCACCCCACATAGGTTTTCCCCCTTCCGATCATGTCTTTTCTCCAAGAAATTCAAAGGTATATTTTTTCATCCGGTTAATTGCAAAAACTGCAAGAAGAACTAAAATACCCAGAAAAAACATATAGGAATGCGAGATTTTCGGGAGCAATGGGTCATAACCCAAGTTATGTTTTCCGTATACTGCCTGGTTCAGAGGACTGATCCAGCAGATTAATACATTTACCTGATACATTTCGTATTTTTCTTTATGTAAAATTGCAGCCAGTACTTTCGGGTCCAATAAAAAACCAAAGACACTGTAAAGAAGGCCAAAAATCATCCCCTTAGTCTTCCCTTTATAGAGATTTCCTACAAGGATTACAAAGCTTAAGGTCAGCGAATAACAAAACAGAAGGAAGAAAACCTGCAGCATACAGCCATAGGGTGAGATACCTTCCATGACCCTTACTGTAGAAGGGACCTGCAGGTTTTTTCCTAATTCTGAATAACCAAGCATGGCCGCAGTTTCGCTCCACAGGTTACCTGGATAACTCTTTTTCATACACAGCACGGCCGTAAACAGCAGCATCAAAACCGTATATAAAACAGTTACAAGAATAACATAAATGAATTGACCTAAAAGCCATTTCCTCTTGGTTGTCCGGGTCAGCTGGTATGGAGTAATAGGTGTCATCTTCGGCAGGTCAGAAAACATAAGAAGCAAGAGCAGCGAACTGGACAGTACTGCTATCCCATCCCCAAATGTCCAGATAAATGGTTCAATGGCCTGTACCGGTGTATCGTAGGTCTCCATTACAACCATGATTCTGCCTGTAAGCAGGAAACTAAGTACAAATTCTAACAGAAATATAAAAATAACTTTGGGATTGCGTAAAAATCCGAAGAAATTGTACCTTACAATTCCAAATACCTGTCTCATGTCAGTAACCCAGATTCCGGTCTATGATACTGCCATCCACGGCATTAATGGTAAGGAAACTTTCATTTGGATCTTTACTGGTATTTGATTCTGTTTCTCCGTTATATTCACTTTCTGAAGTCATGCTGCCGAAAAAATCCCAGACGGGAATCAGAATACCTGTGTGTGCGTCAGTAGACGGCTCATATATTCTGGCATAACCAAGAACGATCCGATCAATATTATAGACCCTGGAATTTTCATATTGCATATTATCAGCGTTTGTTACCACCATCATTTTTTCATAAATTTTCATAACCTCGCTGAATGAAAGAAGATTTAAATTCTCTGTCTTTATTTTACCGATTGTGTAGGGATTTGAATAAGTCATGCTTTCTATGCCATCTTTATCGACATAGAAACAGAGACTTTCATAAGACCATGTTTCCATTGTGCTGTCCATATCTTCCAATGCCCCACCGTCTGCAATTGTCTGAGTGACCGGCACACCATTTATGGTACGTGCATAATCAATTCTATATCCATTTCCAAAATCACCTGAACTATTATCGTCTTCAAAACTTTTGCACACCGCGTAATTCCAGTTAGAAAACTGCAAATCTGTGATGCCCATTTTTTCAACTTTTTCCTTTACAAGTTTTTTTGCTTCATCCAGGGACAGCCCGATAGATTCTTCTGTGGGTTTTTCTTCCTCTTCAGAATATCCGTAATCACACCACATTGCATCCTCCGGTATTTTTTCCCCGCCCTTGTTTGCTGCTTTCTTGATCTTGACTGACAAGGTATCGGAGCCATCGGAAGATATCATATAGTAGTATTGTGAATCGTCTGGCATTTGTGCAATACAACTGAAATAATTTCCGGCAACAGGTTTTGCCTCTGTCAGGGTTTTCTTTTCCGGAGCAGTTTCGTATTCCTGTTCCCATGTCTCAATATCTTCATAGATATCATAGACATAATTCCCATCATCATCTGTTCCATAGTTATACGGATCCAGGTTTCCGTTAGCAACGTCTTCTTTTAGTTCATCCAGAGTTTTTTTAATTTCATCCTTTGTCTTCACATAATAACTATCCATGGTATAAAGTTTTGCCTCTGAGAAGAATGCGTTTGTAATACGGTCGAGAAGCTCCTGGGTAACTTCTGCCGCGGTGACAGAAATAGCAGATATCTTTTCCACTTCCGGAATTTCTACGCTTGCATCTGTATTTACCACGAGCTTGGCACTGTCATCTTCCACATGGCTTTTATAATTTTGAGGAGCATCAATGAGATTCCTGATGGTTGTCTTTGACTCTGAACCGTCATCGTTCTTGCTTTCAAATGCTTCTCCTTTAGAACCGCTAACATCATCCGCTTCCGTATAAGCATCTACAGCCTTGCTCCCCTTCGGCTTTACCAAAGAAGAATCCGGGGTCTGTGCGCATCCTGTAAACATTCCAATACAAAGCACTATTCCTGCAAACTTTTTTATGTTTTTTCTCATTTCTGGTAATATCTCCTTTCTAAGATTGTTATAAGTATATCATCGAGCATTACACCAAATCTTTCGCGATTTGTAACTGATATGTAAACGTTAGTGTGATTACCAGAAAACAGAGACGGTAGTTCCTTTTCCCGGATTGCTTTCAATCTTCAGTTGGAAATCGTGCAGTTCTATAATTTTCTGACATAAAGAAAGACCGAGCCCTACACTTCCTTTTGCCCTGGAACGAGATTTGTCTACCATATAAAATGGTTCCGTCACCATTTCCAGATCCTCTTTCGGTATTCCCTTTCCAAAATCCTGAACCATCAGATGGTCTGGGGTTGCCTCAAGCACAATTTTAGATTCTTTCCTGGAAGCTTTGACTGCATTATCAATTAGATTTGTCACTACACTTATCATTAAGTCCTGATCAAACTTCTTTACCAATTCTTTTGGTTCACAAAATACATCAAGAGAGATGTTTTTTTCTTGAAGCCTGCAATCAATGAGTTCTTTTACTTCTTTCAGGAAATTATCCACCTGTATTTCAGCTGGATTGAATGAGTCTTCCGAAGCTTCGTAGAGTCCGGTTAATTCCAGCATTTTCATAGAAAGTCTTGACAGCCTGCGACATTCATTTTCAATATAAATCAGAGCCTTCTCCTGCCTTTCCGGGGTTAGGCGCACAGTAAGCAATGTATCTGCATAGCCTATGATTGCAGTCATTGGGGTCTTCAGCTCATGAGCCAGACTTCCAATAAGCTGTTTTTGTGTCCGGTTTATGTTAGAAAGACTTTCAATTTGTTCTTTTATTTTACCTGTCATAAAATTAAAGGTTGCACCTATCTGCGCAAGTTCTGTATTTCCCTCTGACGGTACTTTAAAATCATAAATACCTTCAGAAACAAGAAGCGTAGCTTCTCTTAGGCCTGTAAGCGGTGCTGTGATTTTTCGAAGGCTCAAATAAAGGATAATTCCCATCACCACGATCAAAGATAAAGTAAATCCACCCGTCTGAAAAAACAGCAGATGACTTTTTTCTATTACATCTGTTATATCTTTATAAGTAACAATCTGATATCCCATATTTACATTGCCATAGTAAAATAACAAAAGTGTCCTTCCATTTATCTGACTGATCATAGGGCCATGACCATCACTGTTGCTGCCATGATCCACCATGTTTGCCTTACTTGCACATAATTCTCTTAACTTTTTTACATCGAATTCATAAACAGTTCCATTATAGGTCATTTTTCCATCAAGATATAAAACCGCGCTGTCATGAAAAACCTGCCGAAAAGCATAAGTAACTATTTGGGGGCGCATTTCGTTGTCGGCATTCTGTTTCTGATTGTCAGAAAGGCTTGTTTTATTTTCAAACTGTAAGATATTTGTTCTGAATATACTGCTTTCATAACTGTTGATATTCTGTATACTCTGATTTTTCCAACAATAAGTGGTATAGAGAAAGATCCCTGACGATACCAACAAAATGATACATGTAGTCTGAGAAAAGATCTTTATTAAGAGTTTCATAAATCCACCTCAAGTCTGTAACCGATTCTGGGAATTGTTTTAATCTTATCCTGCCAGCCAAGTTTTTTCCTGATACGACCCACATGTGCATCCACAGTTCTTGTTTCTCCGCAGAACTCTTCATTCCACAGTTCCTGCAGAATCTGATTCCTGGTCAGTGCTTTATTCGGATTTTTGGCGAACACCATGAGGCAGTTATATTCCATTGGCTTTAAATAGATTTCCATGCCCATTTTTGTAACAGTACGACTAGCAGTATCAATGATGACATCACCAATTTGAATCTGTTCTTGTACAGTGCCATTACGTTCCAGTACTTTTTCAAGACGGACCATCACTTCCAGCATTTCAAATGGTTTTACAATATAATCTTCCGCACCGTCTTTTAATCCCTTTATCTTGCTCGCGATATCTCCCTTTGCAGTAAGAAATATTACGGGAATTTCATATTGCTTCAATTTCGGTAACAGGCTATAGCCGTCTCTTCCGGGAAGCATGATATCTACAAGTGCACACTGAAACGCATGATCTTGAATAATTGCTTCATATGCCTCATTTCCATCCAGATATCCTACTGTTTCATACCCTGCAATCTCCAGATTCATACATAGCAGGTCATTGATTGACATTTCGTCTTCTATCACAAGAATTCTTGCCTTCATAATTATTACCTCACATGTTTTTATAAATATCTTTTCACAGGTTAATTATACATTAAATTCTGTATTGCAGTTGTAACTGATTTGTAACAGCAAAAAAGGAAACCAAAACCATTCTGTGAGAATAGTTTTGATTTCCTGTATAAACCGTTATTTTCTGATCGTTTATAACGCTGGTGAGAACATTTATTATTATTTTTACTCCATTCCAGAATCATTCGAAAGAGAGACAATGCAAATACAAAAATTATTAAGAACACCAGAATTTTCATACGTAGCGTGATTCCTTTCATTTACCTTTATCAGATCGTGTCATTCAAATCACATCCACTGATGATGCGATTCCATAAGTTCTCCCGCTTGTCCATTCCTTTGGTAAAATAGGGAAGTCTTTCCTCTTCCAGCTCTTCCAGACGAAGCACATTTCCATTCAGATAATTGTCAATCCGGTATCCTGTACTTTTAAGTCTTGTAATCACGCCACCGATTTTTATATCCAGGATCTCATAACCAAATGGCTTTGCATCGTTCATCCAGATTTTTTCTCTTGATGATTTCATATCTGTCAGATTGCAGATGATCCCAGGAATAACATTCTGACTGATATCTTTCAACGCTGCCCTGTCCAATCTGTCATATGCTGATTTTATACACATACCCAAATCGGCTTTATCAGCTAATACCGCCGCCAGTTTTTCATAAAATGAAAATAAAAGCTGATATTTTCCTGTTTTTTTTGCACATTCCTTCATACATTTCTGTATGTTTTGGTAGTAAGATTTTGTATTGACACCTGATTCTTTCACATGATAATCAAAAATGCCTAACATTGGATCCTGGTATAACAGATATTTTGAAGGATTTTGAGCCTCTTTATTCTCTTTCGTATTTAAGAATAAGGAATCAAAATTGTCAAGTGCCATAAAATCATCAAATTCTCCGCCTGTGCAGTTCCTGAACTCCTGCTTAAGGATTGTTTCGTCATAGTCTCTGTGAAAATCAAAGTGTGCAAAAAGTACAAGTCCCGGAAGCAAAGCATCCACCGGGGTTTCTGCACCATTATCCATCCATGCTGTACAGAGAACCTCTTTTATATTGTATTTTTTACAAGTAGAAAGAGCTGCTTTGGTACACGCATAGGTCTTAGAATAATTGGGGGAAATTCCGTTCCAAATCCAAGAACCTCCTGCAAAAATAACGTTATCCGAAAGCTGCGCATGGATATCCAGCATTTTTTCATAGGTTCTGGTATCATCATGATAATAGTCCCAATATACTAATCCTAGATCTTTTTTCGGTTTTTCCCATTTGGAGCAGTCCGTGTTTTCGGGCAGATCATAGTATCCGCCTGTAGAATTTGCTGTAATGTACATGTCACTCCATATCATAGGCTTTAATTCTAATTTTCTGCAAATATCTACGACCCTGTTACAATGTTCCCTGATTATCAGTGACCCTTTTTTATATCCATTTTCTTTTAGATAATTTCCAAGTCCCAGCATGACAGCCTCATCCATTCCAAGATGTACCCTGTTAGTAGAAAAACTCTCTTTTACTGAGCTGAGCAGCTTTTCAATAAACTGATAAGTTTCCTCTTTTTCAGGCTGGAGAATGTCCGCAGAATCACGAATCTTATCCATTTCCGGCCACTTCAGCGCATTGTGCAGATGAGCCAGGGTCTGAATACACGGAACAAGCTCTACCCCAAACATGGAAGCGTAAGCATCCAGCTCTTTTATTTCGTCCTTGGTGTATTTTCCGCGATAAGCCCCAAAATAAGGCTGCCCCTCTACTTCATAGGTATCTTCTGTATAAAGCATGAGTACATTCATTCCAAGTTTTGCCAGTGTCTTGATCAGGAATTTCACCTTTTCAACTGTAAATACAGCATTTCTGGAACAATCCAGCATAAGACCGTTTCTTTCAAAACAGACATGCTCTTGATATTGAAATTCATCCTCTTCCATATGATGTATGGCATAATTAAGTGCGCGGTAATAATGAGATATTTCCCGACAGATGATATGAATCTGGTTTTTTCTTTTATTGATCAATATTTCTGGTCTGTCCTGAAATTTAACAAACCTTATCATATAATTTTTATTCACTATACACCTTTTATATAAAAGAGTCCATGTACAAAATAAGGGAATATATAAACAAAATGCATCAGTTAACAAGTATCGGCAGAGGGGCATATCATTATTCAGTACCACGTCCTGTTTCTATGGCTGAATCAGGTTATTAAGAATGTTACTGTTAATTGTATTTATATCTGCTTAATGCATGAATCAGTTTTTCTGACTCCAGTGGTTTGGTAAGATATTCGTCCATTCCGGCTTTCAACGCTTTACTCTTGTCTTCTGCAAAGGCATTTGCTGTCATGGCTATAATCACAACAGCAGATGCATCACTTCTGTTCATTGTGCGTATTTCTCTGGTAGCTTCCAGGCCATCCATAACTGGCATCATAATATCCATCAGAATTACATTGATCTCACCAACACCTGA
>ENA-OROZ01003217-OROZ01003217.1-human-gut-metagenome-genome-assembly--contig:-NODE-3217-length-10889-cov-3.842440_pt1 | contig 10889 bp, 1 predicted proteins | sample MGYA00242138_ERZ509066 | MGnify/ENA primary metagenome ERZ509066 (study PRJEB26280, sample SAMEA2338691) | human gut metagenome | biome: human gut; feature: human-associated habitat; material: faeces...
TACGATTGAGATTCAAGGCGGCAATATCCGTGCGGTTGGTGGAGATTGCTGGCTTAGAAAGGGATCGGTACATTTAGGGGGTGCGGGAATCGGAACAGGTATGTATGGCATTGGCGGAACGGTCCGGATTTTGGGCGGTACCGTAAAAGCGGAAGGCGGAAGAGAGACCGGAGCTGGAATTGGAGGCGGAGACAATGGAGCCGTAGATTCGATCCAGATTGGCGGGAAAGAAGGAGAAGCACCGGAGGTTGAGGCAAGCAGTTGGAATGTAAAGTACGGTGCTGCAATCGGAAGCGGACGGAATGCTCTGCTCGATTTAAAGCTGCCCTGTGGCACGATAAACATATTCAGTGGAAATCTGAAGGTTAAGGGAAATATCGGGTACGGAGGTATCGATAAAAATGGAGACAATAAACAAATAGGCGGAAGCGTTGATATTTCAGAGCAGGTGAAATTAAAACTGACAGACGGAACGATAGAACCGCGTGGAACAACGTGTACATTTGGTAAAAAAACATTCCAGATGACCGTCTATGACAATCAGTTGTCAGATGGAACATACTCTGTAAAAATTCGTTTCTATCAGGAGGGAGATACCGCTCGAAGCACGCCTGTTTATGAAACAGACGCAGAGATGATTGTTAGAGAATTCAAAGGCACGATACCGGCTGTGACAGAGTGGCTCGGATTTACGGGAGAGATGTCAGTTGTGGCGGAGGTGACAGACTCCCAAAACAATACGGTTACAGAGACAGGAACGGCTGTCCTGTCTGCAGGAAAAGATGAGAACGTTCCTGTTACGCTGGGAAAAGAGGCATATAAGAAAATGCTGGATTTAACCATTTATGATGGCCGTTTGAAAAATAATCAGAATTATACGCTGACCGTTCAGGTAGGCGATCAGGATGAAAGCGGAGTTTTGCCGGATATTCTGAGTTATTCGGATACGAAAGCGTCTAACTATCAGATTTCGGCAGGAAAGGTCAGCTGGTATTCCTCTCTACATGGAGATGAGATTCCGGTTGTAGTTACGATTCAGGAATCTGGAGAAAATGGAACGGCGTACCAAGTGTCCGGAACGCTTACCTTAGAAAATAAAGAAGAAACGGCACTTTCTCTTTCCATTGGTGAAAAACTGTATCCGGTACGCTTTGTATTCTTATCATCACAGGTACAGGATACCGATCAGGTGAAACTGCGGGCAAAGCGGACAGATGCAGCTGGCACAGGAAACCCTGTAGAATTGAGCAAGGAGCTGGGACAGTTTGCTTTTGATGGGAAATTGGTAAAAGATGCTTCAAATGAAAATAGTGCAGTTGCAACGGCATATCTTCCGACAGGCGAATATCAGTTTGAAATTAAGACGGGAATAGCGGGACTTGGAGAGTCGAATGGTCAATTTACATTGAACCAGAAGAAAGTGAATGCAGATGAGGCAGGGACAGAGATAGTGGTCCTGAATGAAATACAGACCTTTGAAGGTGTGCTGGATCTTTCCCAGGGCGATATCACATTCTCGGAACAGGGAGGAAATCTGGTCATTTCGCATTATCAGAAGGAAGCAGATTCGACCGGGAGCACGTTAAAAACAATACCGGGGCAGTCGTATGAGACAGTCTATACGATTGTGACAAGTGAAGAGAATACGACGCATTTTTTAAAAATCAATACATCAGCAGCGCAGAATGTGAAGCTGGTTGTAAAAGGCATCCATCTCCAGGCATCAGAAACCGCAGCACAGGATGCAGCGCCAATTCAGATTAACGGTAGTTCCCACGTGCTCATGTATCTGGAAGGAGAGAATAAGATTCAGGTTCAGAAAACGGAATCAAAAGCTCCGGCGGGGATTAGTGTGGCTGAGAAGGCACAGATTACCATAGATTGTAAGCCAGATGCAGACGGTTCGCTAGAGGTGGTAAGTCAGGCTAGAGGTAACAGTGGAGCAGCGATAGGAGGCGCTCCGGAAGCGGATGCGGGTACGATCATCATCAATGGAGGAACGGTTACGGCTAAGCTTTCAGGGAGCTCTTTTGCAGCGGCAATCGGTGCTTCGTTTTGGAAAAGTGTACAGAAAATACAGATTAATGGAGGAACTGTTACTGCTGATGTAAAGGAAAACAGTGGGCTAGGAGCAGCAATTGGTTCTGGTTATTCGAATAGGCTGGGTGTTTCAACGGCTCAGATCCATATTACAGGTGGAAAAATTAACGTACATGCGCAGTATGGGGCTGGGATTGGAAGCGGATCCGGATCCGGATTCGCGAGTAATGCACAGGTGAAAATCGATGGCGGAATGATTACAGCGTACTCAGGGAAAGGGGCTTCTGTTGGAAGCGGTGAGTCTGGAAGCTCACAGATAGAGATTAATGGTGGAACGTTTTGCCTGGATAAAAGCAAAGATACGGATTCTAAAATATCAGATATAGGATCGGGAGCATCGGGCAAGGAGACAGAGGTTATTATCAATGGTGGAACGTTTTATATGGTAAACAAGGGAAACTTTTATAATAGTGCACCTCGGGTTCGAAGCCTGAAAGCAGATAGTTCGGGAAATTTGAACCTGGAAAGTCCATTGAATGGTACGGGAGTTCCTGTTTATGCCACGAAAGCCGATTTATCCAGCGTTTATGGAGCAGATGGTGTGATAAAAAATGCCAGCATCGACGTTCCTTCTTACAACTATGGTTTTAAGGATGCTCAGACAGCTCCAAACGGCGTTGTGTATATGTACCTCCCAGCCGCCGATTTAGTGAAGGCAACCTTTTCCGGCATCAACTACAAAGGAAAAGTGGAGGCGGGTTCAGCTACGAATGAGTTAGAACGTGAACTGACTTCTGTTGATTATGAAAAGGAATTATTGAGAAACAATTTACAGAGCGCAGTGGAATTTGCACAGTCAGAAACGGCATCGTCCTGGACGGAAATTCCGGTGAATGGTGCGGCATCGCTGACAGAGATTCTGGATAACCAGCCAGAAGGTACAAATGAGATTTCCCTGTATGTCCGTAAGAAAGCGGGCACTTCCGGCGCTGCAGGCGAAGCAACCGAGATAAAGATTCCGGCAAGACCGGCAAAACCGGACCAGATACAGGAAACAGATATAACGAAAGACAGCTACTCTATCAAGGTAAAAAGACCGGTCGGTTCCCGTTACGAGTACGGAATTGCCAAATCTGAGTCTGGTGAGCCTAAGTGGCAGTCGGAGAGGACGTTTACATCGCCGAAGCCGGCTAACACCTATTATATAACCCTTCGTGTGAAAGCAACAGACAGCAGTTTTGCATCGAAGCCGGCTGATCGTTTGAAGGTGACAACACCGGATGCATTACTGATCGACGGTCCCGCTGGCGCTGTATCCTTTGAAGCGAAAGGAACCTATGGACAGACGCTTGCTCAGATTCAAGTACGGCTGGCAGAGAAATTTAAGGTTGTTAATTATGGTAGAACGGAGGTTTCTGGAAATTGGCACTTCATTGAAAGGCAGGGCGGAATGTCTGCTTCCTCCATTTATCCGGAGGTAAAGGGAAGCACTGCATATCAGGTCGAATTTATACCTGATAAAGCATCGGAAGGGCAGTATGGAGAACCTTTGACCCAGAGTGTGGTTCCGGAGATATCTCCGAAAGAGTTGACCGCAGTTATTACGACACCTATTGTAAAAGACTATGACAGAAGTACAGATATCGCATTAGAGGCGACGGTGGAGATAGAAACTCCGGGTCAGAGCACGGGGCATAGCTATAACATCCGCGGTCTGAAAGGCAGATTTGAAGATGCCAATGCCGGAACCGATAAGACGGTAACCATTGATTCTTCAGAGGCAGTAATTGAGACAGGTGCGAGTGGAGTGAATCTGCAGAATTACCGTATCATATATCCAGCTCAGACCGGAACGATCCGTCCGATACAGGGTTCGGTTTCAATCGACCAGAAAGCATGGACCGGAGAAAAAACCTATGGAGATGACAGCTTTCCACTGACTGGTGTGACTGTAGTGGGAGATGGAGCTCTGAAATATGAAAGCTCCGATGAAAAGGTTCTCACCGTGGATGCACAGGGACAGGTGACCATCAAAGGCACGGGTTCCGCAGATGTAATCATCACCATGGAAAACGGAAGAAATTATTTCGGTACAACTACACCTGTAAAGAGAACCATAAACATTCATAAAGGAACACTCGCCCTTATTTTAACGGCTGTGAACCGGACGACCGGGGCTAAGCTTTCGAAAGGAATTCTGGGAACAGAGGAAGAGGATTTTGATATCATTGCCAGCGTGCAGGGAGTTTACCAGGACAAGCTGCAGGGTTATGTTCATTTCTTTGATAATGAAAACCCGGATGCAGATATAGTTTCGGTAGGGGAAGATGGAACCGCTGTACTTAAGTGGACGAAGCCAGGAGAATCATTGGTAGGCACCCACACAATCAAAGCCGAATTTGGCTTTGGCGAATTTAATACGTGGGAATCCAGATACAACACACCAACTCCGGCATCCCTTACATTTGAAATCAGTAAGGCAGCTCCACCGGCAGAGGATAAGCCAGAAGACTCCGACAAGCCAGATAACTCCGACAAGCCAGGCCAATCAGGCAGCCAGAGCTCTTCCTCCGGACGTGACAAGTCTTCCGGCAGCGGAGCGACCAGGCAGGATCCGGTGAAGGGAAGAACCAACAGCACCATAGGTATTCTCACAGGAACTGCCAACAGCACTGCCAATGACGGAAAGAGTCACTGGATGCAGGATGAACACGGCTGGTGGCTGCGGTTTGCCGACAGCAGCTACCCGAAGGCAGAAAAACGCGGTACAAATGGCATTGCATATGCATGGGAGCAGGTAAACGGCAACTGGTGGGCGTTCGATGAAAGCGGCTATATCAAGACCGGCTGGATGCGCGACGAAGACTATGGCGGCTGGTTCTACCTCGATCCGGAACACGGCATGCAGACCGGCTGGGTCTTGATTGACGGCAAATGGTGCTATTTCCACCCGACATCCGATGGAATGAAAGGACTTATGTATGCCGGACGCAGAACACCGGACGGCTATTATGTCGATGAAAATGGCGTCTGGGACGGGAGAGAAAAGCAGTAAAATGACCAAATAGGTCGAAGTTTGACCGTTTGCGTCGATGTGGTTTTCATGAAATGTTCTATTTGGTATCTTTATACTAGAAAGGTACCAGGTAGGACATTTTGTGATCTCAGGGAAATATCGAATATGAGATAATTCGAAATGGTTAATAATACATAGAGAAAACGGGATTGGAATAGTTGAGGAAGGTGGGGAAGACGATGAAAAAGACTTACAAACGCATCCTGGCAGCCACATTGGCATCGATATTGGTTTGGAATACGTGTGAATGGCAGCCGCGCGCCCTGGCGGGAAGCAAGATTTATCAGATCGAGGAGGTAAAGGGACTGCCGGAAAGCGTGCTGCATCAGGAAGTGGCATACGGGACGAAATATAAAGATTTGGAGTTGCCGGATAAGCTGAGTATGCGTATTTGGGCGGAAGAGGAAACTGGAACAGATGGGGAGGAGGATGCAGCGGACAAGGGCGGAGGCGAAACGATAGCCACGCCGTCCCAGATTTCAGACGCAGATGAAAAATCCCAGCCGGATGCTTCGCTTGAAGTGAGTAAAACAGTCCGGAAAGATGCTTTATCAGCGTCCCCATCGGAGGCAGATGCAGCGGAAAAATCGGAAGCAGGCACGGATGACATCGCGCAGAAAGCATCCCCGTCCGAGGCCGACGGGACGAAAGACGATAAAAACTGGAAAGAGGTCAAAGTCCGCTGGGTTCTCGACGAGACATTCAGTGAGAAGGAAAAATACGACGGAAAAACACCGGGTGTCTATGTGTTTGACGCGGAACTGAAAAGCAGCCGCTATGAACTGGACACAGGTTTTCTGCCGCGCATCGAAGTGACCGTATTGCCGGAAGAGGCAGCACCGGAGATTACAGAATTTTTCGAATTAGAGGAAACAATTCAGGTTCAGAACCTGGCACTGGGAGCGAAAGAAAGCGATATCATCCTGCCGGATACGCTCGATGTGCAGGTGGAAAATCTGGATGAGGGCGGTGCAGATGAAGCGGATGCAGCGACAGAAGATGACAAGGCAGTAGATGGCGAGTCAACGGAAGAAACGGTCGGGGAAGAGGAAAATGTTGGGGATGAGACGGCATCGCAGTATCAGCTGACAGGAATTACCTGGAAACTGGATGAAAAACAGAGCGATCTTTCGGAATTTCACGGCGGTATTTCCGTACAGGAGTATTTCGATGAGTTCGACGAAGACGGCGAGCCGATCGAGAGCGAGGAGAAAACCTGGGCGGGTTATGCGGACGCGAATCAGGAATACAACGGGCGAACCTATGTCTACATACCGGTTCTACCAGAGAACCTGGGAGAACATTTGATTGGACTTGACGGCGAAACAGCAGAGAAGGTTGAATTGGCGGAAAAAATCGAACTTCCAGAAATTTATGTATTAGTTGGTGAAATGCAGCTGATGACCTTGGCGAGCAAGTATTATGATATTTCTGAAAAGAGCATTATAATTGACAGTCCAAGTGTAGCACAGCAGGTATACAACGGTTCAACGATCTATGGAAGTACAGATAAGAATAATATTATCATAAGCGGCTCTGGTACGGTCGCATTCCTTACCATTCAAAATCTGGATATCGAGATTGGTACACAGTGGAAACCGGCGATCGGATTGCGGGATGGCGCGACCTTGCATTTGACACTGTCGAACAAGAACGTCTTAAAAGGCGGGGAAGTCTATGCGGCGATTGATGTGCCGGAGGGATGTAACCTGATTATTGATGGAAATGGAAGTCTGGAGGCAACCGGAGCGGACTCCGCCGGAATCGGTGCATCCAGACAAAGTGGCGGCACACTGGGAGAGATCACGATCCATGGCGGCAATATTGAAGCCTACGGATCTGGAATGTCTGCCGGGATTGGCGGAACCAAAGAGGGAGATACGGGAACCATTACGATTACCGGAGGAATTATCTATGCAGAGGGAGGAACCGGAAGCTACAGCAGTGAACGCCTCAATCGTTATAGTGGGGCTGGAATCGGCGGCGGAGCTTATGGATGCGTAGATAAAATCTATATACGCGGCGGGGATATCACAGCACAGGGTGGATATACCACATGGGGACATGGCTATCCTGCGCCGGGAATCGGTTGTGGCTAAAGCCTATAGTAGGCGGCTATAAATGTGGTGATATTCAGATTACCGGAGGAACGATTTCTGCAAGCGCAATCAACAATGAGGTCAATGCCATTGGCGTCGGTGAGCGTGCAGCTTGGAGACCAGCGGAAGATCAAAAACTGGAAGGTTCGATTAGCATCAGCGAGGACGCAGAGGTAAATCTGAACGGTGGAACGTATTATCCGGAAGATGCGAATGCCAGCCTGAAAAAATATACATTTAACTGTATGGTATACGATGGAAGACTGACGAAAAGCTCTTATCCGGCGAAGATAACCGTTGGAACTGTGACCTGGGATGCGGGGACGATGAAAGTTGGTGATCGTGGCGCGTATACGGGAACGGTTTTTCCAAGCAATTATTTAAAACCATCGGAAGAACCCCAGCAGGTAACTTTAAAAGCAGGAGACTATACATACGATTTGGGAATTGTGACGCTGGATGATAACAGTTCGAAAGATATAATGACAGGAACTCCGCTGTATAAAACACGCTTAAAATTCGTTTCTCTGGCGATCAATCAGGTAGATGAGCCACTGACGGCCAGTGAGATTGTGGTAAAGCAGGATGGCGTGGAACTGATCAGCGGAGAGGAAGAAAGCAATACGATCGCAGTTCCGTCGAGCGAAATCACATATGATAGCAATTATACAGGTTATATAACCGTATATCTGCCAGATAATGCCGGACAGACAGATATTTCTGTGACGGTACCAGGACTAAATAATGGAGCACCGATTACGGTGTCCGGACAGACGATATCTAAATGGAATCAGGTAACTGAAATTACAATGTATGAAGAAGATATCAGCTGCCGACATGAGAATTTCGATACAGATGGATTCTGCGTGGTTTGTAAAAATGGATATCAGCCGGCAGAAGAAAGCGGTGGATATTATCAGGTTCGGAATGCGGGACAGCTGTTCTGGTTTGCGGAGCAGATCAATCGAAATGAGATTTCTGATCATAGTAATCTGAAACTGATGAAGGATATTGAGATTCCAGACGGGCATTACTGGAGGCGAATCAAACCATCTGGTGGGAAGTATTATGGAAATATAGATGGAAATTATCATATTATTTCGGGATTGAGATATGCGAAAGATAGTTCTGGAGAGGGAATAATATACAAAATATGGAATGCCTCAGTAAAGAATCTTGGAATGAGTTTTGAGAAATCGGAAACGGGACAAGTTTGGGAGTATGGATTATGTGAAGATATTTATGATTCAGCTATTGAAAATTGTTTTGTGGCAGGAAAAATTAGAACTGCAGGATTCTTTTATAGTGGAGGAAGTACTGCTGTAAAAAATTGTTTTGATGTCTCGGATTCATCTGGAATATACAATACCAGTGATAGCAATTATCCTCTCACAATTCAGAATGTTTATCAAAAAGGAGAAAGAGGACAAGGACATCAAGTTACAGAACTCCAGTTTCAGAGCGGCGAAATTGCCTACAAATTAAACGGCGATGCAAGCGAAGGCGTCTGGGGACAAAATTTGGATGAAAACGGCGGAGATGCGTATCCGCAGTTTAGAAAATACAGCCGAACAGTCTATAAGAATGGTGAAAGCTATTCCAATAACCAGACAGTTACGATTCGTTCTGCGGTAGTAAGAAGGATTACCTCAACGACGGCTGAACTTCGTGTGCAGGCTGCTTCAAATATGTATTTCTATTATAAACAGGGAGAGGCAAGTAGTGTTTCAGAGATCTGTGCAAGCAATCTGAGCTGTCGATTTGGAAGTGATGGAGTTATAATAACTAACCTAAGTGGTTTATCTCCAAATACTGAGTATACATATAGTTTGGTAGTATCAAAGGTTGAGAATGGTAAAACGAAATTTTCAGATGTGAAATTCGTTACCTTCCGCACAGCCCAGGCAGCACCAGAGATAACGGACATTTCCATCGACTACGAAAAAGAAGAACTGAAAAACCGTGCATCCGAGCCGCTGGAATTTGCCGAGTCAGATAATTCCTCATCCTGGACGACTATTCCGGTCAAAGGTTATATTTCATTGACCGAGATTCTGGACAAACAGCCGGACGATACGACAGAGATTTCCCTGTACGTCCGAAAAAAAGCAAGTGGTTCCAATGCAGCCAGCGAGGCGGCAGCGATTCCGATTCCGGCAAGACAGGAAGTTGAACAAGAGAAACAGCCGGTATTGTCTTATGCCGATGAGACGGTTACAGTTCCAGAAGGTGTACAGTATGTATTCGGAAAGACATCCCCGACAGACTGGAAGTCAGCGGAAACAGGCACAGGAGCAGCTGTTTCGATTACTAAATTTATTATGAGCTCTAGGGCAACCAGCGAACAGCTGTATAAAGTTTATTATCGGGGTGCTGCAAGCAATACAGATGGAAAATTTACAGGAAAGCTTCAGACACTCGACATTCCGGCAAGACCTCAAAAACCGGATAAAATAGACGCAACATCAATCATAAAGTCATATAACTGGATTGGCGTGGTAAAGAATGAACAGTATGAGTATGGAATTGTAGATGAGGAGTCTGGAAATGGTGAGCCGCAATGGCAGCAGTCATCGAAGTTTGAAGGCTTACAACCGGCACATACATATACGATAGCGGTTCGAACCAGGGCAACCGACAGCCAGTTTGCGTCGGAGCAAAGTACTGCCGTGCTTGTAACAACGCAGGATATTTTAAAAATCGCAGGAAGCGGCGAAAAAGAATTTGTCACACAGGGAACCTACGGTCAGCCGCTGAGTCAAGTTTCTCTGAGACTGGCAGATGGCTACGGAGTTTACAATTCCCACAACGAGCCAATTCAGGGAACCTGGACCTGGAGTACGATGCAGGACACAACTTCTTCGAACCAGATTTATCCGGAGGTAAATGGAACAGAGGAATATTATGCAGAATTTACACCAGATGATCCAGATGTGGAAGGAAAGTATGGGTACCAATTAGGAAAGAGCGTATATCCAGATATTTCCCCGAAGGAACTGAAAGCGGCGCTCACGCTGCCAGTTAAAAAGACCTACGACGGCAGTCCAGAAGTTGCAGTTGACGCCACCGTTGAGACAGGAATCGCCGGTCAGACGCTTACAATCAGCGGTCTGAAAGGCAGATTTGCAGATACAAATGCCGGAACCGATAAGCAGATAACACTGGATTCGTCCGAAGTGACGGTGACGGCTGGGGAAAATTCAACCCATCCGGGCAACTATCAAGTTGTGTTCCCGACTGAGACAACCGGAACCATTTATCAGGCGCCTGCACCGTCGATCATCTGGGCGGCAGCAGCCAGCGTAGAGGCGGGAAGACCTCTGAGTGCATCCGCCCTGACAGGAGGAAGTACCGAGTACGGAACCTTTACCTGGAAGAACCCGGCGCAGCTGACGAAGGCCGGAACCCATAGCTACGAGGCAGTATTTACGCCGAATGAGTGGGCGGCACGGAATTATGAGATTGCGCCGATGACGGGAATGGTAGAGCTGACCGCCACCGTTCCGCCAACGAACGATAAAAATGATACTGACAATAGCGGAAATAATAGCAACAGTAGTAATCGTGGATCTTCCGGCGGCCGTTCTTCTTCCAGCCGTATCACAATATCTGCTACAACAAGAAACGATTCTGTCAAAGGAAATGTGAGCAGTGACAAGGGCATCCTGACCGGC
>ENA-OROZ01003222-OROZ01003222.1-human-gut-metagenome-genome-assembly--contig:-NODE-3222-length-10866-cov-2.427805_pt1 | contig 10866 bp, 7 predicted proteins | sample MGYA00242138_ERZ509066 | MGnify/ENA primary metagenome ERZ509066 (study PRJEB26280, sample SAMEA2338691) | human gut metagenome | biome: human gut; feature: human-associated habitat; material: faeces...
GGCATCCGTTCTTCCTGCATATCCCGCAGCATCGCCAGCATGAGACTTCTCATGTATCCCTTGTGGCGCTCAGCAACCAGTGTGGAAACGCCGACGATATAGTCGCACACGGCCTCACTTCCCCGCATATAGATCTTATAAGGGTTCCGGTGGAGCATGGACACGATCTCGCCATTCTCCTCCCGGACAAGTACCTTGTTGTCCTTCATTTTTTCCTTGAAATAATAATCACAAAATTCCGTGGAATCTTCCGGGAACGCCTCTCTCCAGAGATCCAGGCATCTTCCCTTTTCTTCTGTCTCCAAATACCGTATCATACTTTACTCCGCGCTCTGTGCCTCAAAATCTAACTGTTTAATCCGATACTTTCTCGCGAAATCCATCGGCGCATAGGACATCTTCGCCTGACGGAGTCCCGGAAGTCCCATATCATCCTCGCGGTTTACGATCTCCGCCTCCGGGAATTCATGGATCAGGAACTGTTGGTTGATCATCTGGTAAAGGCCTCGCATTTCCGGGTTCGCCTTTTCGATATGGATGATCGCCATCTTTTCCTTATTATTATAGCTTCCGATGGAGAACGCCTCCAACTGGTCATCCACATAGATTCCGCCCATGCGGACTGACAGCATCGAGCAGTTCCTTAAGATCTCGTGGATTCCTTCCACTTCATAATCTAAGTGTCCCTCGACCTCCTGGCCTTTTCCCTCTCTCCATTGATCCAGAAACTTCCAGATCTCGCAGCCGTCCGAACAGCAGAGCGTCCGGTACTCATATCTTCCTTCATATGCTTTTTTGAACGCGTTCAGGTTGTTTTTCTTCTTATGAAGTGCTTTTCCGGACAATGTCTTCAACGCCTCCGCACTGTAAAGGTAGTCCTTTGCATCCGGAAGCTCCGTTACGGAGTAGCGGTCCGCCGGAAGCTTTAAATAATCCACCGCCTCCTGGTCCGCCAGGTAGATCTCAAGCGGCAGATGAAGATTCTCGTTGAAATATTGTTCGATCTCTTTAAAGTAGTGGGGCATATCCTCGATGGCGCACACAGGAAGAGATGCGTACATCTTTCCTAAAATCTTCATAATCCAGAGAACTGCCTTGCCATCTCTCTCGCAGAAGTGGACATGATAATAATCCGCCCAGAGAAAATTGTCAAGCATCACACTGTCACATGTATTGTCGTGGCGTCTTCCATAATACTTACTGAGTTCCGCAAAATTCTCGGCGCCCAGCTTCTGAAACTGTATATCCATATAATTGTTTTTTCCTTTCTAACTGCCGCTCATCTCCGGCAGCCGTTCCCGGTCTTTCACAGGAAATATTTTCTGCTCTTATGGTTCCCTTGTTTTTTACTTTTTATAGTTTACCACACTTCCATAATAAAATGAAGCGATTTGTTTTTCGGCAGTTTTACTCAGAAAATCCAGTAAAATTAGGCTTTTTCGCTATTGACAATTCGAATCTCATGAGTATAATCTAATTTAGATGATACCGCAATGCGAAACCTAGTTCCGCATTATGAAACCCGGTATTAAAACTCAATATGACTTGATTATTGACTAAAACTGAATTTCCTAAATTTATAAAGCAAAAAGGAGACAGGAATCATGAACGAAGTTTTAGAGAAGATCCAGAAAATTGGTATTGTTCCAGTTGTTGTACTTGACGATGCAAAGGATGCAGCACCGCTTGCAAAGGCACTTTGCGAGGGCGGTCTTCCGTGCGCTGAGGTTACATTCCGTACAGCTGCAGCAGAAGAGTCCATCCGTATTATGGCAAAAGAATTCCCGGAGATGTTAGTTGGCGCAGGTACTGTTCTTACAACTGAGCAGGTTGACCGTGCAGTAAACGCAGGCGCAAAATTCATCGTAAGCCCGGGCTTAAACCCGACCGTTGTTAAATACTGTGTAGATAAGGGAATTCCGGTAACTCCGGGTACTTCCAATCCGAGCGATGTTGAGATGGCGATCTCCCTTGGCCTTGATGTTGTTAAATTCTTCCCGGCTGAGCAGGCTGGCGGAATCAACATGATCAAAGCTATGGCAGCTCCGTACACACAGATGAAGTTCATGCCGACAGGCGGAATCAACGCCAAGAACATCAACTCCTACCTTGCATTCGACAAGATTCTTGCTTGCGGCGGAAGCTGGATGGTTAAGAAAGCCCTCGTAGCTGCCGGTGAGTTCGATAAGATCCGCGACCTCACAAAGGAAGCTGTTCAGACAATGCTCGGTTTTGAGCTTGCTCATATCGGAATCAACTGCGACAACGAGACAGAAGCTGAAAAGACTGCTGACGCATTCGACGGTCTGTTCGGATTCACAAAGAAAGTCGGCAACAGCTCCGTATTCGCAGGAACCGCTGTTGAGGCTATGAAGTCCAAAGGACTTGGCTCCAAGGGTCATATCGCCGTTGCTACAAACTCTGTAGTAAGAGCTAAAAACTACCTTGAGATGATGGGCTACAAGTTCAACGAAGAGTCCGCTAAGTTCAAAGGCGACAAGATGACAGCAATCTATCTCGCAGACGAGATCGGCGGCTTCGCAGTACACCTTGTACAGAAATAAGTAAAATTGCACGTTGTGCAATTTTACGCTACGCAAACGTAGCGGAGCGGAGTTCGCGGTTCCCGTCGCGCTACATTATCTGATCATAAATTATATTAAAATTTAAGGAGAATCCTCATGTCCAAGAGAGTTATTACATTTGGTGAAATCATGCTCCGTCTCGCTCCGGAGGGATACTATCGTTTCGTTCAGGCTAACAACTTCGGCGCTACTTACGGCGGCGGCGAGGCTAACGTAGCTGTTTCCCTTGCAAACTACGGTTTTGACGCTGCATTCGTTACAAAGCTTCCGAAGCACGAGATCGGTCAGGCTGCTGTCAACGAGTTAAGAAGATACGGCGTTGATACTTCCACTATCACACGCGGCGGCGACCGTGTAGGTATCTACTTCCTTGAAAAAGGTGCTTCCCAGAGACCGTCCAAGGTTATCTATGACCGTGCACATTCCGCAATCTCCGAGGCTACTCCGGAAGATTTCGACTGGGCTAAGATCTTCGAGGGCGCTGACTGGTTCCACTTCACAGGTATCACACCGGCATTAAACGACACTGTTGCTGCTATCTGCCTTGAGGCATGTAAGAAAGCAAAAGAACTCGGCATCACAGTTTCCTGCGACTTAAACTACAGAAATAAGCTCTGGACAAAGGCTAAAGCAGGCGAGGTTATGGGTGAGCTCTGCAAATATGTTGATGTCTGCATCGCAAACGAAGAGGATGCTTCCGATGTATTCGGTATCAAGGCTTCCAACACAGACGTTACAAAGGGTGCTGTAAACCACGAGGGTTACAAGGACGTTGCAAAACAGCTTGCTGACCGTTTCGGTTTCCAGAAGGTTGCTATCACACTTCGTGAGTCCATCTCCGCAAACGATAACAACTGGTCCGCTATGTTATACGATGGCAAGGACTACTACTTCAGCAAGAAATACGCAATGCACATCGTTGACCGTGTAGGCGGCGGCGACAGCTTCGGCGGCGGACTGATCTACGCTTGCTTAAGCGACATGGATGCTCAGAGCATCATCGAGTTCGCAGTAGCAGCTTCCTGCTTAAAGCACTCCATCGAAGGCGACATGAACATGGTTTCCGTAGACGAAGTTAAGAAATTAGCTGGCGGCGATGGATCCGGACGTGTTCAGAGATAATTGATCCCGCATTTCATATAGTTGCCCCATTTGCCAATAAGGGCAAGTTTATTCCTCAATATATACCATAAAAACAAGGACCTCAGCGGCTGCCAATCGCTGAGGTCCTTGTTTTATGTACAAAATGTTGAGTTAAGTCTCTATTGTCAAATTTCTCTTACTAAACAATACTGCTTTAGTCCCATCCCCTTCTCGACAATCCCAAACACCTTAAATCCAAAATGCGCATAAAACGCCACATTCTTCTCATTATGTGTCTCCAACGAGATCATCATCCGATGTTCCTCCGCATAGCGGATCGCATCATCCATAAGCTTCTCCGCAACTCCGTGGTGCTGCACATTCGGGCTCACCGCGAGGTAGATGATATGTAAACGGTTCTCCTGGTGGAGCTGGGCGGTCCAGTGGGAGTTTAAGTAATCACGTCCCCTGATAAAATTCCACAGCGTCTTTAAGCTCTTATCCTCCTTGATCAGATACTCATCTGTCTTCAAGGATGCCCACGCCTCCGTCAGGTAAAAGCGGACCGGATCATACTCCTCCGCCTCATCGGAGACGACCAACAGTCCGTTTAACTCCGGGCTGTCCGCAAAGATCTCACATGTCTCATAAAATTCGTTCAGATCACACTCAAAAAGCTCCGGCATCAGCCGTTTTCTCGTCTCGACATCCGGGATCAGAGTCTCATAGAGCGGGTCCCTGGCAAAACATTCTACCAGCATCTTCTGGAGCCTGGGCAGATCTTCTCTCTGTACCCGGTACAATATCTGGCTGTCCATAACTAAAAATCCAACACCTCTTTCGCTTTTTTTAACCCCGCCGTCAACGTATCCACGGCCTGGGTCATATATCGTATATCATCGTCAAAGCAGACAAGCTGCTCTTCTTCCATTTTTCTGAGAGCGGCAAGTTCCTCCGACACGTCATTTCTGCCTTCCGCGATCTTCTTTTGGAGGCTCTTGACCTCCTTCGAGAGATCCACATGGTGGACGATCCGTCCGGCACCCCACTGTAACCGGTCACAGTCCTGATTCAGGACATATTCCGTAAAGTAGTGGTACACTTCATCATCGAACTGGAACGCGTACTGGTTGTTGTCCACCAGGTACAGGGCATCCAGGGCCCCCTGCGCATCCCTGTTCTCCAGGCTTCGGACCGCGTCGCAGATATGGCGCAGATTGCTCTGGGCAGCCTCGTGGGGGAACAGGACCTCATCGTGCCAGTTCAGGCGGACGAAATAGTCCTGGCATTTGCGGAATAAGTAAAGAAGCTGTTTCTGGAGCGCAGTGTTTCTATCATTCGCTTCTGTATCCGCTGCATTTTCGCCACGTTGAACAGTCGCACTTTCCGCTGCATCCGCCCCATCGGCCTCGGATTTTTCTTCTATATGAGATTCTTGATCATCTTTATGTATACAGCATGCAGCATCAGCATTCTTCACATCATTAATTTCTTTTACCTTCCGGTACACCTCATCCGCAATCTTCTTCGCCTCAGCCGTCCGCTCCAGCAGAACCCGGATACTCTTCTCGTCCTCCCGTCCCGTAACCGGTCTGACGCTCTCCTGGAGCGCCTGGAGTGTTCTTCCAACATTCACCGGCGCAACTTTCACCCGGTCGAATGCCATGACAAGAAGTCCATACAGCTCATGGTGGAACCGGAACACATCCGCGTTGTAATACTCGTCGTTGTCAAACTGGGAGTGATAATGGGTCTCCATAAACTCCGCGCTGCTGAATTCATTCACCATGGACGGAATTCCTGAGATCGCAACGGAGAAATCATCCGACCACGTCTCGATCGGACACTGGACCCCGAGACCTTCCGGGTAGACCTTTCTCGCGTCCACAGGAAACTCTTTCACAAATTCCGTCAGGAAGTCTTCATATTCGTAGGTGGATCGGATCGCGTCCCAGGGATTGTGGGCGTAGGCCGGGAGCTCGAAATTCAGGTCCGCGATGACCTTTCCCTGCCATTCCGGCCGGAGCTTAAATACCTGCTGCCATGCACCGGTAGACCAGTCATACTTGGAGTTCTCGATTCCCCATTCTTCCGCCGCCATACAGCAGAAAACGATGGTCTTCTCCGGTTTATATCCAATTTCTAAAAGCGTCCTGGCGATCCCAAACATCAGCGCGATAGCGCAGTTATCATCCTGAAATCCATCAAAATAAGAGTCATAATGGCCACTGAGCAGGATCATGTCCTCCGACCTTCCGGGAATGGTTCCCCAGACATTATAGGACGGCATATTTTCCTTTACTACGGATTTTGCGTCAAACTGTACCGTGATCCGCGGTGTCTCCTTTAATGCCGCTTTCAGGATCTCCGCATCCTTTCTCGACATGGAAAACGCCGGGGCGTCCTTCGGTCCTGCGATATCCTGGGCATTTAACGCCTCACTGTTGATCTCTCCATAGCCGTTGTCCTGAACCGCGATCACCGCCGCCGCGCCCTTTAAGTGGGCCTGATATACCGGATAGTTGATCCACCACTCATCTCGCTGGTTGATATCCACCATCACAAGGCATCCTGTCACATCCACTCCGTCATAGTCCGCTTCCTTTCCGCGTCCGGCGTAGACAAGTGGATACTCTTTCCATCCATCCGTCACAAACTCTGTCTGGTAAGCACCAAGCTGGAATTCATGTTCCTTTCCGGTCCGGTCTGTAAAGCGCATGATTGCTTTCTCGAATTCCCAGGAATCCAGACAGAGCTCATCCTTATGGATATCGGAGAGCCCGATCCGCTTCATCTCCTCTTTCAGGAATTCACCGGTGTCAAATTCCGCCTTCGATCCCGCCGTGCGGTAGCCGAGAACCGGATTGCTCTTAAATTCCTCCATCTTTTTCGCAAGGCGGTAGGAGTATCCGATATCCACTGCCTTCAAATATATTTCTTCGAGCTTCCTTTTGTCACTCTCCAAAGCTGTCAACCTCCTTATCCCACCTCTGCGGGCCTGTTCCCTGAGACCGGGAAGTATTACAAACTCCGCCGTATCCTGCTCACTGTTTTCCGTGATGCGGACACGCCGGAGTTTCATAATTTTTCTTTAGTTCTCTGCCTTATTCCCGGCTCCGCTCTCTTCCTCAGCGCCTGCTCTCTCATGAGTCGCGTTGACCTCGACCTGAGTTGCCTGAACTGCCGCCTGGGCATCCGCATGTGCTGCAGCTTCCGGGTTCGGAACAGTACGCTTTGTGATCGGCATCTGGAGATTAACGCCAAATGGGTTTACAACCACTCCCTTTGCCTCTTTTACGAGGATGCTCGGGATCTTACCGCGATCGCCTTGAACTGGTTCTTCGAGTTAAATTTTCCGAACTCAATGATGTCCGTAAAGATCGGCTGGTACGCATCACCGTTTTTCTGTTTTAATAACGGAACGCCCGCACCTTCCTGAAATGCGGTGATGTATGTTCCGCGGGTAAAGTCTGCAAGGATCTCCTCCTGCATCTCCTTTAACTCATCCGGCATCTTCTCGAATTTCTGTCTGCGAAGCTCCTGCATAAAGTACAGGGCGGTCAGATGAAGGCTCGGGTTCTCGATCCAGGTTTTCTTCTCTTCTTCCGGTGCATCCGGCTTATTCTGGCCCGGACGGTTCACAAGCTCCGAAAGCTGGATCCGGCACTCGCTCTCCATATACTGGTCTACCATCAGGCAGTTTACACCCATCGTGTAAAGGTTTCCATAAAAGTGAAGCATCTGGTTCGCGTCGACTTTCGCGATCTGTACCGGGATCTTCTCCTCGATGAGGCGCTTGCCCTCACGTCTGATATCTTCTTCCTTAAAATAGAGCAGAACTTCGTCATCGAATGTCTCTTTGTCGCATACCACATACGGCATTTTTGTGCACAGAGACATGATAACATAGATCTCCTTTGCGTTTCTTAACTGATTTAAAACCTGCTGTTTATCCATTTTTTCTTTCCCTTTCGGTATTCATGCTGCGGCTTTTGTCACCTTTTCCGGTGCATATCTCCCTCTGATGAATATTCTTTCCATAATTATTTTTCGTAAATGCGCAGCCATACTGAACAGTTACTTTTCATCCTTTTTGAGATCCGTCCCCGCTTTAATTGCAGCAGATGATCGGAATTCCCTTATATGCGTTCTCATACACCTGTGCTGCTACCTTCGGCGGCAGGTTGATGCATCCGTGGGAACCGTTTGTCTGGTAGATCGTTCCGCCGAACTTGCTTCTCCAGTCCGCGTCATGAAGTCCGATCCCACCGTTGAACGGCATCCAGTATTTTACAGGGGTCGCATAATCTTCTCCCTTTAATACACGGTCTTTCTGTTTATAATACAGCTCAAAGAGTCCCGGAGGTGTCGTGTAGTTCTTTGACACGTTTCCGGATACGAACGGGCTGTCGATGATCACTTTTCCATCTTTATAGAAATAGAGATGCTGTGTGGCAAGATCCACCTCGATATAAGTCTGTCCGAAATCATAACCATCGTGGGTCGCGCCGCGGCTCTCGTAGATCGGCTCGCGCTCCGTTGTCTGGCACGCTTTTACTGCCTCCACGAGGGCATCTGTCTCGGCTGTCTGGTTGATCTTCCAGCCATACGTTCCGCCGCTTACCTGAATCGTGGAACCATACGATGTTTTCAATGTTTTCGCTTTGTTTGAAGTATTGTGTGCTTTCGCCATCTCAGACACGTACTCCGACACCTTGGAGGAATCTACCGAAACACTTCCGTCTGCATTGGCAATCAGCCACGCATGAATCTGATCTCCATTTAAGGTCTCCGTCGAATCGCCAAACTGGTATGTCACGCTCATTTTCGCGTATTTATTCATCTTATCCAGCTGTTCTGCCAGAGATGCATCGTCTTTCAATACCGTCGGCTTCTTATAGACATCTGCTTCCTCCAGCGATAAATGATCCTGCAGATTCTCGATCGCACCCGTTACCGCCTGTGTCAGCTTCTCCGCCTCGACTGCCGTTCCTTCCTGTTCGGGCTCAATCGAATATCCCTGTCCGGACACATACTCAGAAATCTTTGCATTGACCGGTTCTACCGCTTTCTCCGGGTCTAAACACGATAAATTCCGGATCTGACTTTCCAGCGCCGCATCGTCATACGCCACCATCGTTCCGATCGTATATTCTTCCTGTTTCATATGCCACAGCCATGCGAACGGGTTCTGCGCCGCTACCATCTTTTCCAGGCTGCCGTCAAACTCCGCATGCAGCTTGATATCGGTTCCGGCGATGGTTTCTGTCTGATTATTTCTCTCATCGATCGTCAGTGTATAACCATTCACACCTTCCGCAATCAGTTCCTGCACCTCTGCCGCTGTCTTTCCGGACGCGTCAACACCGTTGATCTGCGTATTCGGAAAGAACCGGGTCTTATATTTCTGGGACATTCCCACATAGACGCCTCCGGCTGCCACGAGCAGAATGCCCGCCGTACAGGCAGCGATCCACGCCGCCTTTTTACCGTTTTTTCTATGCTCAGCTTTCAGAGCTGCCTTTTCCGGGGTAGCTTCCGTCCAGGATGCCGTCTTTCCGGAATCCTGTCCCCGCTGCGGCGCCGCATGGGCTGCCTCCCGCCCTGTACCCGCGCTCTGATTTCCACGGGCGCGGCTGCGCTTTCGACTGGCTGTCTCCTCCGGCTCTTTCTCCGGCAGGCGTTCCGGCTCTTCCCACCGGTTCTGATCCTGACGCTCTGGCTGGTGTATGTTTTCCATGTCCAGCTCTGCTTCCCTTAGGATCCGTTCTTCCATATCCCGGTCGAAATAATCATCATCCAAATAGCCCTCATCCGGCTCATCCAGATAATCTTCATCTTCCAGCATAATCTCCCGGCTGTTCATCGCCGTATTTCGTCTCACCGGCTCCCGCCCATCTTCGCGGCTGCCGGAACGTGAATTTTTATTCAAATTCCCGTTTCTATCTGTCATCTTCCTATTCTCCCTTTAAAAATCCAATACGGGTTCCTATTCCCGGAAGGACCTGCCATTCAAGTAATGATTTTATCATTTGGCATATTTTTCTGACAAAAATCCATGCTATCTGTGTTGCTGGTCCTCCATCGTCCTATTGTATATAAGTTTTAAACGGAAGTCAACTTACAAAACTCTGTCATTTTCTGGTATATTCTGTTACAGAACGCGTAATGGGACGTAATTTTCTATGAAACAGAAACAAAGAGCTGCCGCGCCGCATTTTTATGTCAGCCCGACAGCTCTTTTCTATTTTTGTCCTGTCCGTATTCTATTTCTCCAGCTTTCCGAACAGTCCTTTCTTCTTATGTTTCTCGCCCTCCGGTACAATTCCGTTCATGGCATCGTCAAACTTGCGAAGCGCTTCCTTCTGTGCCTCGGTCATGCGCTCCGGAACCTGTACCACCAGCGTCACGAAATGGTCGCCACGCACGTTGCGGTTACGCAGGGACGGAACACCTTTTCCTTTCAGACGGACTCTCGTATCTGTCTGGGTTCCCGGTTTGACCTCATACTCTACCTCGCCGTCCACCGTCTTGATGCGGATCGGACCGCCGAGTGCTGCTTTCACGAAGGAAATCGGCACAGTTGAGTAGATTGTTGTATCCTGACGCTTGAAGACCGGGTGCTGGGATACCACTACTTCTACCAGTAGATCTCCGCGCGGACCGCCGTTGGTACCCGGTTCGCCATTGCCGCGGTCACGCAGCATCTGACCGTTGTCAATACCTGCCGGGATCGTCACTTTGATCTTCTTTCTCTTCGCTACATAGCCGGTTCCGTAGCAATCCGGGCATTTATCCTTGATGATCTTTCCGGTTCCGTTGCAATCCGGACAGGTCTGTACATTCTGAATCTGACCAAAGAACGACTGCTGCGTGTACATGATCTTGCCTTTACCGTTACATTTCGGACAGGTCTGCGGCTGGGTTCCCGGTTTTGCACCCGTTCCATGGCATTTCTCACAGGTTTCCTTTAAGTTTAACTCCAGCTCTTTTTCACAGCCGAAGATCGCTTCTTCAAAAGTAATCCGCACACTGGTACGCACATCCGCGCCGCGCATCGGTCCGTTGCTTCTGCCGCCGCGGCTGCGTCCGCCGCCAAAAATATCTCCGAAGATATCTCCGAAAATGTCTCCCATATCGCCGCCGTTGAAATCAAAACCACCGAATCCGCCAGCGCCGGCTGCACCGGCGTCAAAAG
>ENA-OROZ01003237-OROZ01003237.1-human-gut-metagenome-genome-assembly--contig:-NODE-3237-length-10814-cov-6.149363_pt1 | contig 10814 bp, 10 predicted proteins | sample MGYA00242138_ERZ509066 | MGnify/ENA primary metagenome ERZ509066 (study PRJEB26280, sample SAMEA2338691) | human gut metagenome | biome: human gut; feature: human-associated habitat; material: faeces...
GATCGAGCAGCTGTCCAGCCTGTCCATTTCCAGTTTTGACACCATGGAGCTGCGGTACTACCCCAACACCATGGACGAGAAGCTGGGTGAGCCTGTCCGCACCTACATGGGCGGCCTGCTGGAGGATCTGCGCAGCTACGCTGAGGAATTCGACCACAACAGCGAGAGCCTGATGCTTTTTGGCAACGCGGGGCTGGGCAAGACCCACGCCGCCCTTGCCATTGCGGGCATCGTGCTGCAAAAGGATTTTGACGTGATCTACGTTTCCAGCCCAGACTTCTTCGGCAAGCTGGAAAACGCCCGCTTCGACTCCTCCGAGGATGCCGAGACCCTGCTGCGCACCGCCTCTGCTGCCGACCTGCTGATCCTGGACGATCTGGGCACCGAGTTCGTCACCCCCTACTTCATCACCACTTTTTACAGCCTGCTGAACAACCGCCTGGGAGCCGGCCTGCCCACCATCGTCACCACCAACATTGCGGATGGTTCCCTGCTGGAAAAGCGGTACACCGAAAAGATCTCCAGCCGTCTTTCCTCCTTTGTCCCCTGCCTGTTTGCGGGCGAGGACATCCGGGGCCTGAAAGCGGCGGAGTAAGACAAGGAGGTTTCCCCCATGAGCTTTGAGCGCACCACACCCTGCGGCGTGATCTCCGGCACGGCTTGCCAGTGGCCGGGCATTGCCGCCTACAAGGGCATCCGTTACGCCACCGCCGGGCGGTGGGAGTTTCCCGTCCCCGTCACCCACTGGGACGGTGTCTATGATGCCACCCAATACGGTGCCTGCTGTTACCAGCCCCGCGCCTTCTATGACGAAGCCGCCGCACCCGGAAAAGCCTTCTACTACAACGAGTTCCGCAAAGGCGAGACTTACACTTACAGCGAAGACTGCCTGTTCCTGAATATCTGGGCCCCTGCCGATGCAGCTCCCGGGGACAGTCTGCCGGTCATCTTCTACATTCACGGCGGCGGCTTTACCGGCGGCTGCGGCCACGAGAAGCACTTCGATGGCCCCGTCTGGCCCACCAAAGGCTGCGTGGCTGTGACCATCAACTACCGGCTCGGCCCCATGGGCTTTGTCTGCCTGCCCGAGCTGGCTGATGAGGCCGGATCCACCGGCAACTATGCCTTTCTGGATCAGCTGTCGGCTCTGCAGTGGGTGCGTGCCAATATCGCTGCCTTTGGCGGCGATCCCAACAACATCACCATCATGGGCCAGAGCGCCGGTGCCATGAGCGTCCAGCAGCTCGTCCTCTCCCCCATCACCCGGGGGCTGTTCTCCAAAGCCGTGATGAGCAGCGGCGGCGGCGTGAGCCAGATGCTGACGGCCAAGCCCGCTGAGGCCCACTACCCGTTCTGGAAGCAGGTCATGGAGACCGCCGGGTGCAGCACGCTGGCCGAATTCCGTGCCCTCGCCCCCGCCCAGCTGTTTGCAGCCTGGGATGCCGTCCGCACCCAGCCCCAGTTCAAGGGTATGGGCTGTGAGCCCGTGGTGGATGGCCGTTTCCAGGTCAAGACCGGCCCCGAGACGCTGGCTGCCGACGAACAGCACCATATCCCTTACCTCATCGGCTTTACCAGCGAGGACATCGTTCCGCCCTACCTCTACCAGATGGCTCAGGACTGGTGCGCCCGGAACGCCGACAGCTACGGCTGGTTCTTCGACCGCCAGCTCCCCGGTGATGACCGTGGTGCCTGGCATTCCAGCGACCTGTGGTACTGGTTCGGCACGCTGGCTCACTGCTGGCGGCCCTTCACTGAGAAGGACACCGCCCTCAGCGCTCAGATGGTGGATTACCTGACCAACTTTGCCAAGACCGGCGACCCCAACGGCGCAGCCCTGCCCCAGTGGCAGACTGTTACCGCCCAGCAGACCGATTTCCTCCGTCTGGGTGAGGAGCCCACCCACATGGGCAGCGTGGATGTCCAGAAGCTCCTCTGGACGATGCAGAACGTCCCCGCCGTGGGGGAATAAGCCCCCGCCCGAATCACCTCAAACCCTAGAAAAAACAATATCCCCCGCTGCTGACGTGCCATAACACGCTTTGCAGCGGGGGATATTTTATGTTCTCTTCTTCAAATAATACCCAATGCCGATGGCATCTGCCAGTGCCCAGCCGATGGGCACACTGAGCCAGATGCCGGTAACCCCCAGCGGCAGGGCAAACAGCAGGATATTCTTTGTAATGGGTCCTTGGGTCAGACTGTGCTGCATGGGGATCATTTTCTCCTATTCCTATCTCAGACATTTCAGCAGAATTTTGCGCGGTATTCCTTGGGTGTGCAGTGCTTGATCTCCCGGAAGGTCTTGATGAAGTAGCTGCCATCTGCAAAGCCGCACTCCATCCCGATCTCGCCCGTCTTGAGCCGGGTGGAACGGAGCAGCTCGGCGGCCTTTTCCACCCGGAACTGCTTGACATACTGGATGGGCGTGATGCCCAGCATCTGCCGGAAGCTGCGCAGGCAGGCGCTCTCGCTCAGGGCCACGCTGGCCGCGATGCGTTCCACGGTCAGCTCCTCGGCATAGTGCTCCTCCACAAAGCGGAGCATCTGCTTCATCCGCTCGGCGGCGATCTGCTCCTGCTGTGAGACCTTGGTCCTGCCGCCCACGCACTGGGTGCTCAACAGCCGCAGTGCCGCAGAGAGATAATAACGCACCCGGTTCTCGTAATCAAAGGGCTCCACGGCAACCGCCTGCCAGGCTTCCCGCAGGCAGGCAAGCACCTGCGCCTGCCAGGGCACAGCCCCATCCAGCAGAAAAAACGCCGGGGCATCCGGCTGGAGCATGGGTCGGATGAGCTTCTGCCAGAAGATGGTGTCCATTCCACCCACCAGCCGGGGGTGGAACACACCCGAGTGAAGCAGGGCCTCCCCTTTTTCCGCATGCTCCACCGCGTGGAGGATGCCGGAGTTCAGGAACACGCCCTGATTCGTCTGCAGGGTCACCCGGGTCTTGTTCACGTCCACCGTCAGGGGGCCTTTCATGGCCAGAATGTACTCAAACTCCTCGTGCCAGTGCCAGGCCACCGAATAGCTTTTCAGGTTCTCCGCGTAGCAGGCAATGGGGAACAGGGCGCTGCCATGCTGGACCATTTCTCGCCCCTCGGCATCGGCCACAACATCCTGCTGGAAGGTCAGCCCGGTAACGATATTGGCAGCAGAGACACAGCTTGTCTGAAACGCCATATTGAACAATTCCTTTCCGCAATACTTTGAATATTTTTTGTCAATGCCGATTTTGTTGTACAAATCGGGTGTTTTTGTTCTATCTATCGTGCCGGTTTCGTGGTATTATTTCATCAGAACCAGCAAGCACAGTATAACACCGCAGGGGGCGGAAAACAACCCCCGGCACGGCTTGATCCGGTTCCCAAGGATCGTCCCGCATGGGCAGCCTGGCCCGGGGGACTCTTCCAGAACAAAACATTTCTTTGTGGGAGGTATTTTTATGCTTCGCATCCAGTATCTTGATAAAGACCGTTTCATGCAGCAGGTAGCCGCCAGCCGCGGCAGTGTGCTCCTGCACCTGGCCAATGGCGAGACCTGTGACCTGAAAAAGGACAACGCCGCCACCGAGCTGTTCCAGATGATGGACGCTCCCTCCAAGGGCTTTGACATCTCTGTCACTGACCCTGCTGATGTCACCGGCTTCCTGCACTACATGCTCGAGGCCGGCCGCAGAGAGCGCACCGCCTGCTGACCCTTCGACATTCTCCTTTTTTCGCATATTACAGCAATGTAAAACGCCCGCTCCGGGGTCAGAAGCCGGAACGGGCGTTTTACTTTTTCTCTTTTTCTGTTACAGGATGCACCGGCTGATGGCCCGTGCCACCGCCAGCAGCTCATCCTGCCCGATGAAGCCGAACTTCGCCTCGTGCTCATCCGCAAAGCAGACCGTCAGCTCTGAGGTCTGCAGCGGGTCGCCAAAGCCTGCCGTCTTGATGCCGTAATGCAGGATCTTGCGGTAGGGCAGCACAAAGATCTCCTGCCGGGTACCGGTCATCCCCTGCATATCCACCATAAAAATGCGGTGGGTGGTGAACACAGCCTGATCGCGCACGGTCTTGTAAGCGCCCACGATCTGCTCACCGTCCAGCAGCAGCTCCTGCACATTTTTGCAGATCTCCTTTTCCTTGATGCGGATGAGGTTCTGCATCGGCTTGTCCCGAAATTCCATAACACACTCCCCTTTCGGCTTGTCCGGATGTTTGGTCAGACCCATTGTAGCATCTCAGGCGGCGGTTGACAAGCCTTTGCGCTCCCTCTCGCCTTTTTGTTCCGGATGTGCTATACTGGGCAGGAACATCACAATCACCCGGGAAATGAGGTTTTGACCCATGGAGATCATCATCCATCAGGCAATTTTGCATGTGCTGGACACCACGCTGGACGCGCCGGTGCTCAGCGGCGGCGGCATGGAGCTGACTGCCGAAAAGACCGCCTACTTACAGAATCATATCGAAAAGCTGCTGGCCAGCGATGAGATCCGCCAGTGCCGCCCCCTGCCGGATTCGGCTTTCCGGAACGAGCTGGAGCACAATCAGGATTTCATTGATCTGTCCTGCCGCATTGCGGGGGTGCTGTTCGATTACATGCACGCCCACACCACCATCCCCGGGGCGGACCTGGCCGTGGTGGATTTCACCCGGGACGGCGCGCCCTGGCTGGGCATCCTCAAGCTGAACTATAAAAACGGCTACACCCACTACACCGAGACCGTGGAAGGTGCCCCGGTCAACTCCATCATCCAGCAGCGGGCCTGCCTGCCCACCCAGAGCGGCAAGGTGGAGGAAGGCGCACTGGTGGACCTGACCGACTACTCCATGAAGCTGCTGGAGAAAAAGTTCGACATCGACGGCCACAAGGAGTTTTACCTCTCCACCGTCGTTTTCCAGTACACCACCGCCGAGCCGGAAAAGAAAAAGCTGCAGGCCATTCAGGACGCCGCCGTCCAGGCCGTGCAGGAGAACTATCAGGACGAGCCCCACGTAGAGGCACAGGTGGCCATGCTCATTGCCAATCAGGCCGCTGACAACGACAACAAGGTGACGGTCGAGCAGGTGCGCCAGCAGCTGGCTGAGGAATACCCGCTGGCGGCTGTCCCCTTCGACGACTATGTGGAGAAAAGTGACGTCCTCGAGCCGGCGCAGGCCCAGCAGCCCGTCACGGTCTCCCCCGCCCGCATCCGCCGGATGGAGAGCCGCAGCATCCACACCGCCAGCGGCATCGAGGTAAAGATCCCTACCGAGATCCTCTCCGAGGATTCTGCGGTGGAATTTCTCCACGCCGAGGACGGCAGTGTTTCGCTGCTCATCAAGAACGTCATCCTGTAAGGAGGGGAGCTTATTATGGACCTTGCTGTCATCACCGCCCAGCAGGTGGCGGAGCTGTTCATCCTCATAGGGCTGGGGGCTCTTGGTGCCAAGACCGGCCTGCTCCGCCCCGAGGGCAAGCAGACTCTCTCGAACCTGCTGGTCAACCTCGTCGTCCCGGCCATGATCATCAACTCCTACCGCATGGAGTTCAGCGCAGAAATTCTGCACAACCTCATGGCCGCGTTCGCCCTGAGCACCCTGTCCATCCTGCTGGGACTCATCATCACCCTGCTGTTCACGGCCCGCAGCAGGGACAGCCGGACGCCCATCTTCCGGTTCGCCTGTGTTTTCTCCAATGCGGGCTATATGGGCCTGCCCCTCATTTCGGCGCTCTTCGGCTCCGAGGGCCTGCTTTATGCCAGCGCCTTCTTTACCATGTTCAATCTTCTGCTCTGGACGGTGGGCTACAGCATGGTCAGCGGCAGCTCCGACCCCAAAAAGGTCGCCCAGAGCCTGCTGCACTGCCCGGCCATCTACGCCATCGTCGTGGGTCTTGCCATCTACCTGCTCCAGATCCCGCTGCCCGACCTCATCGTCCAGCCCATGGAGCTTCTGGGCGACATGAACACTCCCCTCTCCATGCTCATCACCGGTATGCTCATCGCCTCGGGCGACCTGCACCGCACCCTCACCGATCAGCACATCTGGAAACTCACCGTGGTCCGGATGCTTTTCATTCCAGTGCTGACCATCGCAGCTTTCGCCGCGCTGGGGCTCTTCCGCTACGGCATGGTCACGCAGGTCATCGTGCTGCTGGAATGCTGCCCGGCTGCATCCATCACCTCGGTGTTCGCCGTCCAGTTCCACCACGATGAGCAGTTTGCCGCCGGCAGCGTCGTGCTGACCACCCTGCTCAGCATCCTGTTCCTGCCGCTGTGTGCGCTCATCATTACGATGTTCTGAGGAGTAGAAACCATGTCTGATATTACGATTCGCAACGCCACATTGGCCGACGCACCCCGCATTCTGGAGATCTACGCCTACTACGTCGAGCACACAGTCATCACTTTCGAGTACGATGTGCCGTCGCTTGCCGAGTTCGAGGGCCGGATGCGGGACATCATGCAGAAGTACCCCTATCTCGTCATCGAGCGGGATGGCCGCATCGAGGGCTACGCCTATGCCCACGCCTTTGTGGGACGTGCCGCCTACGACTGGGCCGCAGAGCTGACCATCTACCTCGACCACGACGTCAGGCGCGGCGGTCTGGGCCGCGTCCTCTATGAGGCGCTGGCCGACCGGCTCAAGGCCATGGGTGTCCTCAACCTCTACGCCTGCATCGGCTACCCGCAGGTGGAGGACGAATACCTCACCAAAAACAGCGCCCAGTTCCACGAGCATCTGGGCTTCACGCTGGCCGGTATCTTCCACAACTGCGGCTATAAGTTCGGGCGCTGGTACGACATGATCTGGATGGAAAAAATCATCGGCGAGCACCGCCCCGACCAGCCGGACATCGTGCCGTATCATTATTGAGCCTATGCAAAAAAGCAGGCGCATCCGCTGGATGCACCTGCTTTTGCTTTACTGTTTATCCATCTGCTCTTTGTGGTATTGCAGCGTGTACAGCTGATAATATCGGCCATGTGCGGCGAGAAGCTGCTGGTGAGTTCCCTGCTCCAAGATCCTGCCGCGCGACAGCACGATGATGTTATCTGCGTGCTGGATGGTGGAGAGGCGGTGTGCCACGATGAGCATGGTGCCCACGCTCCGCATCTTTTCGAGGGAGTCCTGAATGAGCAGCTCCGTCTCTGTGTCGATGTTGGCGGTGGCCTCGTCCAGAATCATGACGCTGGGCTTATGCAGGATGGTGCGGGCAAAGCTGAGCAGCTGGCGCTGGCCCGCTGAGAAGTTATTGCCGCGCTCCCGGACTTCTTCGTCGAGGCCGTGCTCGAGTTTGTTGATGAAGTGGTCGGCATTGACATACCGGCAGACCTTCATGATCTCTTCGTCCGGAATGTTCTCCTCCCGGAGGACGATGTTGCTGCGGATGGTACCCGAGAAGAGGAAGACGTCCTGCAGCATCTGGCCGAAGTGACGGCGGAGGGAGGAGATCTTGATTTTTCGAATGTCGATGCCGTCGATCAAAATCTCGCCCTTCTGGAACTCGTAGTTGCGGCAGATGAGGGAGAGGATGGTGCTCTTGCCCGAGCCGGTAGATCCGACGAAGGCCACGGTCTGGCGGGGCTCCACATGGAAGGAAACGCCCTGCAGCACCCACTCGCCGGGGATGTAGCTGAACCAGACGTCCCGGAACTCGATGTCGCCCTTCACTTCGTCCAGCTCAACGGCATCGGGGGCATCCACCATCTGGGGCTGGATGTCCATGATGGAGAAGACCTTCTCCGACGATGCCAGCGCCGACTGCAGCCAGTTGAACTGCTCGGCGAGGTTCTGGATGGGGGTAAAGAACTTGGAGATATACATATAAAAGGTGACGATGGTGCCGCTGGAAATGGTCTGCCCGAGGAAGGTGACATGGTTCAGATGGCCCATGCCGCCGAGATAGAACAGGCAGAGGATCGAGCTGATATACAGCATATACACCAGCGGACGGAAGACGCCGAAGACGAAGATCTGCTCCTGCGTGGCCTTGGCGAGGGTCTGGCTCTTCTGGCGGAACTCCTCCATCTTCTCGTCCTCACGGCCAAAGATCTGGGTGACTTTGATGCCGGAGAGATTCTCGGAGAGGTAGGTGTTGATGTCGGTGGTCGCGTCCTTGACCTTGCGGTAAGCGCGGCGAGAGAACTTGCGGAAGATGACCGTGAACAGGAGGATGAAGGGTACGAAGCAGAGCACCATCAGGGTCAGCTCGTAGTTCAGGAAGAGCATCGCCACCAGAATGCCCAAAATGACGAAGGCGTTCTTGGTGAGGTTGACGAAGAGGTTCGTGAACATCATCGAGATGGCGTTGGTGTCGTTGGTCACGCGGGTGACGAGCTTGCCCACCGGGATGTCGTTCAGCTGGCCGTGGGAGAGGCTTTCAATGTGGGTGAAAAGGTCTTCACGCAAATCGGAGATGATGCGCTGGCCCACACGCTGCAGAATGACGGCCTGCAAATAGGTGCTGGCCATCGAGAAGACCAGCACACCCGCGTACACGGCCACACTGACATAGAGGCTTTTCAGTTCGAAATCGCCCACCACAAGCTCTTCGATGTAGCCCACGATGAGGGGCGACGCGATGTCGTAGGAGATGGAGAAGAGGACGAGAAAGCCCACGACGACGAACTGCCTGAGGTAGGGCTTGGCGTAGCCGAAGAGGCGGCGCAGGATCTCGCCGTCGGCCATGCTGCGCTCGAAGCCCATAGCCGTTTTCTTGTCTTTGACGCAGGCGTAGGCGATGAGCAGCAGCACCGACACGGTGCCGATAACGCCGCCCACGAGAAGAAGCGGATTCAGACTTATCATGCGTTGCCACCTCCCACTTCGTCTTCAAGCTTCTGCAGATCGACCATCTTGCGGTACTCCGGGCAGGATGCATAGAGCCGGTCGTGGGGGCCGACGGCCTCCACTCTGCCATCCTCGAGGAAGATGATCTTATCCAGTCCCTCCACCGTCGAGATGCGGTGCGCGATGAGCAGAGTGGTCTTGCCTGCACGGCTCTTTTTCAGGTTGTCGAGGATGATTTTTTCCGTCCTGGTATCCACCGCCGAAACCGAGTCGTCGAGGATCAGGATGGGCGCATCTTTCAGCAGGGCGCGGGCGATGGAGATGCGCTGCTTCTGACCGCCCGAGACGGTGACGCCGCGCTCGCCCAGGACAGTCTCGTAGCCATCCTTGAAGTCCACAATGTTGTCCCGGACGTCAGCAAGGCTGGCCGCCCGTTCAATGTCCTCGGGGGTGGCGTCATCCACGCCAAAGGCGATGTTGTGGGCGATGGTATCCGAGAAGAGGAAGTTCTCCTGCGGGACATAGGCACATGCCTGCCGCACCGAGTGGATGGAGACGCCGTTGACGTCCTTCCCGTCCACGAAAAGGGTGCCGTCGGGGACGTTATAAGTGCGCAGGAGCAAATCGACCAGCGCCGTCTTGCCTGCGCCGGTCTTGCCCACGATGCCCACGCTCTCGCCGGGCTGGATCGTGAAGGAGATGTTTTTCAGCACATCGAACTCGCCGTCCGGGTAGCGGAAGGTCAAATCGCGGAACTCAATGCCGCCCTTGGGGTTTTCGAGGTCCGGCACACCGGCGCGGTCGGCCACATCAATGGGTGCGTCCAGCAGCTCGGTGATGCGGTTGAGGGAGGCTTTGCCGCGGGAGGTCTTTTCGATGAGCATTGAGATCGCCATGATGGGCCAGACGATCGCCTCGAAATAGCCGATGTACTCCACCAGCTGGCCCGCATTGAAATTTCCCTTGTAGACGAGATAGCCGCCGTAGCCAAGGATGACGCAGATGACCGACTCCACGAAGAACGTCACCATTACTTCGAGCAATACCGAGATGCGGGTATACTCCACGTTGACCTCTTCGTTGTCTTTGTTGAGTTTGCGGAAAGCGATGAGCTCTTTGAGTTCCTTGACAAACGCCTTGATGACCGCGATGCCGGAGAAGTTCTCCTGCGCAAAGTCGGACAGGTCAGAGAACGCCTGCTGGCGCTTCTCCCACGTTTTGGTCATGGTCTTGCCCATCACGGTGCCGATGGCAAACATGAACGCTGCCGGAATGAGGGCCAGCATGGTCATGCGTCTGTCCATGCACCACATCCGGTAGAGGGCCAGCAGACCCAGCACCAATGCGTCAAAGAACATCAGGATGCCGTCGCCGAAGCACTCCTGGATGGTGTCGAGGTCGTTGGTGTAGAGGCTCATGAGGTTGCCGACCTTGTTCACCTGATAGTACTGCTGGGACAGACGGCGGCTGTGGTCGAACATCTTCTCCCGCAGATCCGCCTGCACCCGGATGCTGGTGCCGAAGAAGCAGATGCGCCACAAAAAGCGCCCCACCACCATGAACAGCACGATCCATATCATGGGCAGGCAGATGTGCTGGAACAGCACCTCTTTCGTGAAAGGCATCGTCTCGCCCCTCACCACCACCTGTCCGAGGTTGACGCCGTTGATGACCAGACGATAGAGCTGCGGCACAAGCAGCTGGATATAGTCCACCATCAGCAGCGCAAGGATGCCCAGCAGCAGCGCGGGCGCGTGGCGCAGGTAATAGCGGTTGATGTACTTGCCGAATATCACTGGTTTCCCCTCCTTTTCCCATAGCACAGAGGCGAGCCAACGCCCGCGGGCCGAACTCCCGCAAGCGGTCAGCCCGCCTCTGTTTGTTGCACGATAGTCTCAGTATACGGCCCGGAGCATCGAGTTGTCAACATTTGATGCAGTTTCTGTTGAAAAAAGCCATCGTCGTGCATTTCTGCACAAACGATGGCTTCATGTTGGAGCGGCCGACGAGGCTCGAACTCGCTACCTCCACCTTGGCAAGGTGGCGCTC
>ENA-OROZ01003246-OROZ01003246.1-human-gut-metagenome-genome-assembly--contig:-NODE-3246-length-10792-cov-2.200522_pt1 | contig 10792 bp, 10 predicted proteins | sample MGYA00242138_ERZ509066 | MGnify/ENA primary metagenome ERZ509066 (study PRJEB26280, sample SAMEA2338691) | human gut metagenome | biome: human gut; feature: human-associated habitat; material: faeces...
AATAAATCCCGTATCTTTTCAAACTTCTGTTGCATAACTTAACGCTATATATTATTTCGTCCCACTTTTCACGCACTAATAAATCCCGTATCTTTTCAAACTTCTGTTGCATAACTTAACGCTATATATTATATAGACACAAAAGTTTAAAAAACGTGCAAAAGGAAACGAAAAAATATAAATTTATTTGAGTAATATTTCTATTCGCTGTCTATCCATTTCCCGAAACGCCCCTGACATATCAGAATAAACAAACTCAACCCCAATGCCGCTGTCAACTTCCGCCGGAGGATTTCCTTTCCCCGGCGCAATTGGCTGCGCACGGTTTCTTCTGTGATATCCAACTGACGGGCAATGTCGCGGTTGTCCGCTCCATCCAATTTCAAGATAAAGATGTCACGACAACGGGCGGGCAAACGGCGGACGGCGTCATAAAGTTCGCGATATACTTCCTCCTCCATCATCCGACCGACAAAATCATCTTCTTTCAGCATATCCTGATCCTCTATCGGAATCCCGCGCCGGTCGCGCAAGTAATTCAACAGACGATTGTGTATTGAACGGTATAAATAAGTTGTAAACGAATGCATTTCTGCCAATTGCCGGCGTTGTTTCCACAGATAACAGAAGAACTCCTGAACAATATCTTCCGCGATCTCCCGTTCCTTGACAATACGACTGCTATAGACCACCAACGGAGCATAGTATTCCCGAAAAACAGCCGTATAGGCCTCCCTATCTCCTTGCGATAATCTTTGTATGACAGACGCGTCTATTTTCATACTTCCCAGTTCAACGCATATATTTTAAATTCAAGGCATACATCACGATAAAGATAACAGCAAAAATAGCAGAAAACAACATACCGGCAAGTACCATAAAATTAAAACCGGCAAAATAAGGCAGCACAAACAACATCAGGATTTGAGCCGCCGTATAGAAATAAAAACCGATACGGCGCAATTGAAACATCAGAATAGCTCCCAGCAAACTAATCACACTCAACACCAGGTTTATGACAGCAATCTCTTTAGCATGTACAAAAGTGGCCTGTAAACTCGCCATGGTCGAACTCAGGATATCGGAAAGCACGGCAGAATCGCCCCCCTGGTCCATACCGTTCAGCATGGAAGAATAATGTTCCATCTGCATCGATGAGTTGGTCAATCCGGCTGTAAATACAGAAAATAAATTGGATAAAGTTCCCCAACCACTACCGATAAAGGTAAGAATACACAATACCAATAAAAAAGTCGGGCGCTGAAACTGGTTCTGCTGTTCTTCAAAAGGATTTTCCATGTTTTTCAATTCTGTTTGTTCACATTATATTTTCTGCAAAGATACGAAACTCAAAAGAATATCAGACCGATGACCATCACTTTCAATTCAAAACTTTTCAGCAAATAAAAGTTTGAAATGCTTTGCTTTGGAAAAGGATTTAATTTAATTTTGACAAAAATATTTTTAACTACTTAACTATGGAAAGAGATACCGTTATATTTGACCTGATTAAAAAGGAGTGCCAGCGTCAAAAAGAAGGAATCGAACTGATTGCTTCTGAAAATTTTGTGAGTGATGAAGTCATGGAAGCCATGGGTTCGTGCCTGACTAATAAATATGCAGAAGGTTATCCCGGAGCCCGTTATTATGGTGGTTGCCAGATCGTCGACCAGACCGAACAATTGGCGATCGACCGGGCATGTAAATTATTCGGTGCCGAATATGCGAACGTGCAGCCTCATTCCGGAGCACAAGCCAATGCTGCCGTATTTTTTGCTTGTATGAAACCGGGCGATACTTACCTGGGACTGGATTTGGCTCACGGAGGTCACCTGTCTCACGGATCACCTGTCAACCTTTCAGGAATCAACTATAAACCGATCGCTTATCATGTAAAAGAAGATACCGGTCTGGTAGACTATGATGAAATGGAACGCCTGGCACTCGAACATAAACCGAAAATGATCGTTTCGGGAGCTTCTGCTTATTCCCGTGACTGGGATTATAAACGGATGCGTGAAATCGCCGATAAAGTAGGTGCTATATTGATGTATGATATGGCTCATCCGGCCGGTTTAATCGCCAAAGGCTTGCTGAACAATCCGTTCGAATATTGCCACATTGTAACGACCACCACGCACAAGACCTTACGCGGACCGCGTGGAGGTATGATTTTACTTCCCAAAGATTTCCCGAATCCCTGGGGATTGAAAACGCCGAAAGGAGAAATCAAGATGATGTCACAAGTCATCAATTTTTCAGTATTCCCGGGACAGCAAGGCGGACCGCTCGAACATGTCATCGCAGCTAAAGCTGTTGCTTTCGAAGAAGCGTTGTCTGATTCTTACACCGAATATGCAAAACAAGTGCAGAGGAACGCAAAAGTTTTGGCACAAGCTTTCATGGATAAAGGATATAAAGTGGTTTCAGGCGGTACAGACAACCATTGCATGCTGATCGACCTGCGGACTAAATTCCCGGAACTGACCGGTAAAAAAGCTGAAAATACCCTGGTAAAAGCCGACATTACGATCAACAAAAACATGGTGCCTTTCGACAGCCGTTCTCCGTTCCAGACTTCCGGTATCCGTGTCGGAACTCCGGCTATTACAACCCGTGGTCTGAAAGAAGAGGATATGAAAGTGATCGTCGACATGATCGACCGGATCCTGTCGAATATCGACGATGAAAACGTCATTGCAGAAGTGAAGAAAGAAGTCAATACGATGATGAATCCCCGTCCGATGTTCGCCTGGTAATAGGAAAATATAACCCATTAAAAGCTGCCTTAAGGGCAGCTTTTTTGTTTTCCTCTCACTCCAGGATCTTAAAAGCAATATCGAGATAAGCATCCATATCGATCGTTTTCTCCCGGATATATTCGTCACTGCGTTTATGCCCCAAACGAATCACGATAGCATTTTTCTGAGGAATGACGAACATATACTGTCCTCCTAGCCCCCGAAACGCAGGAAACCGCATCTCTTTGTAATGCATAATCCAGATTTGAAAACCATAATAATCCAATGATCCGTCTCCGAACTCATTTTCCAGATATCCGGCTGGAGTTATCGCTTCATTCAGATAAGTTTCGGAGATCAGCTGCCGGCCGTTCCAATTTCCTTTATTCAGAATCAAACGTCCGAGCCGCGCCAAATCCCGGGCCGTCGTATTGAAACAACAATATGTTTTCTCATCCCCGTCTTCCCGGTCCAGGTTCCACAAAGCGTCGTTGCAGGCTCCCAGGGGTTTCCATAATTTTCTTTCAGCATATTCACTGATACTCACCGGGCTATGGACTTTCACTTCTGTCTTAAAGATCCCCCACTCATATTCCTTCTCTTTATGCACCTTATCTAAAGCTGCTTCGAGCACAAATGAAAGTAATTGAGTATCACCGCTTTTATAGGAATACTTTTTTCCAGGTTCTTCGACTACTTTCAAATCCATAATCAAATCCCGGATCCGATCACCATAGTAAGCCTGAGTGGTTTTCGAAATCAGGGCGGTATAGGCTTCATCCCAGTCCAATCCCGAACTCATCGTCAAAAGATTGCGGATCGTAATTTTATCCCCCTCCCCGAATTCAGGCAAATATTTGCTGACTTTATCATCCAGACTTTCGATAAATCCTTCGTCATAAGCTATGCCGACCAGCAGGCCGACAATACTTTTGGTAGCGGAAAATATATTGGAAAGCTTTTGCGGTGTCCAATCTTCCCGGTATTCCTCATACCGGATACTATCGTCCTGAATGACGAGATAAGCCACCGTTCCGTATTTTTCGAGATACGCCTCTTCGTCGTCGGTCATCCGGTATCGATTGGCGTCCCTGGCCACCGGCCATTCCCAGCAGGAATCAGCTTTTCCCACCGTATCCGACGGAAAAATATAGGTATCCGAAATATCCGGGAACCAGTGAATCAAAGCCTCCTGCATATAAGTCGGCATCAGCAGAAACAGCAGGGCAATCCCCAGAAACAGCAGGGCACTGATTTTTTTCCATTTTCTGCTCTTCATATTCCGCCGAACTTTTCTTTAACCTCCCTTTTCACATTCCCTCAAATCCTCGGTTGTCAAACGTTCCGGTAAGAAACGGGTGACATCCCCGCCGTTCAAATAAATATTACGGACAATCGTCGAACTTACAAATGTATGCTCGGTCGAGGTCAGCACAAAGACCGTCTCGATACGTCCATCCATGGCCCGGTTAGCTTGTCCGACAGCACGTTCGTATTCAAAATCGGCCGCCGTCCTCAGGCCCCGGATAATGATGTGGGCATTCACCTGCCTGCAAAAATCTACGGTCAAACCGAAATAAGGTTCTACCGTCACCCGATCGGTATCTTCAAAAGCCTTTCTAATCAAACGAATACGACAATCCGTATCGAGAAATTCCTTCTTAACGGGATTGACACCGACAGCAATAATAATCTTATCGAACAATTTCAAGCCCCTTCTTACGATCTCTTCATGCCCGACCGTAAAAGGATCAAAGGATCCGGGAAATACAGCAATTTTTTCCATAGTCGAATAAATCAATTCGGCAAACATAGCGAAACAAACGTTATAAATAAAAGAAAAAGTCAAAAATATTGCCATTCACTTACAATTTAGAAGCAGAAACAAATTCTCACAAACAATTAATGAATTTTTTCTATATTTTCTTGCCACTTTATTAGAAGTTGTCGTTTAAATTTAATATGTTTGTACAAATCAAAATAACAAAATACAAACACTCAAGTTATGGCACAAAAATTATTAATCAGAGATCTTACTTTGAGAGACGGCCAGCAATCTTCTTTTGCAACCCGTATGACTCAGCAGCAGATCGACAGGGTATTACCGTTTTATAAAGATGCAAACTTCTATGCAATGGAAGTTTGGGGAGGAGCTGTTCCTGATTCAGTAATGCGTTACCTGAATGAAAATCCATGGGATAGATTGGAAAAAATCAAAGCCGTAGTGGGTAATGTATCCAAATTAACAGCATTATCCAGAGGTCGTAACCTATTCGGATATGCTCCTTACACAGACGAAATTATCGAAGGTTTCTGCCGCAATTCGATCGAATCGGGCTTAGGAATCATGCGTATTTTCGATGCATTGAACGATGTGAACAACGTCAAATCGACCATTAAATATGTGAAGAAATACGGTGGAATTGCCGACTGTGCAGTATGTTACACCATCGACCCGAAATATCCGAAACTGGGCTTACTCGACAAATTGAAAGGTAAAAAGAATCCGGAACCTGTATTTACCAACGCCTATTTCCTGGACAAAGCAAAACAAATGGCTGCCCTGGGAGCCGACATGGTGACCATCAAAGATATGAGTGGTTTGATCCAACCTTCACGGATTGCAGAATTAATTCCGTTATTCAAACAGAATCTGTCTATTCCGGTAGATTTCCATACTCACTGTACCCCGGGTTATGGATTGGGTGCCGTCCTGATGGCTATCATCAAAGGCGTAGATATCGTCGATACCAATATCTGGAACTTTGCCGGCGGAACCGGAGCCCCTGCTATCGAACTGGTTTATATATTCTGTAAGAAATTAGGTGTCGAACTGGACGTCAACATGGAAGCCGTTGCTAAAATCAACAAAGAGCTTTACGGCATCCGTAAAGAACTGGAAGCGGTAGATGCCAGCAAGCAATTCCCGAATCCGTTCAACCCGTTGACAGACCAGTTACCAGCTGAAATCGACAAAGAATTCGATAAAGCGATCGAAGCTGCCAAAGCAAACAACGAAGAAGCTTTATTGAATGCTTGTCATGCTATCGAGGCTTATTTCAATTTCCCGAAACCCAATGAATTGGTAAAGAAAGCCGAAGTTCCCGGTGGTATGTACAGTAATATGGTCGCTCAGCTGAAACAATTGAATTCTATGGATATTCTGGAAAAAGCTATGGAATTGATTCCGACCGTACGTTTAGCAGCCGGATTGCCTCCTTTGGTAACTCCTACCAGCCAGATCGTCGGTGCACAAGCGGTTAACTGTGCTCTGGATATTAAAGCCGGGAAACCGATGTACAGCAATGTTTCCAATCAATTTGTGAACCTGGTGAAAGGGGAATATGGAAAAACTCCGGTCCCTGTAGATCCCGAATTCCGTCTGAAAATAGCAGGTACCCGCGAGGAAATCCCTTACGATACCAGCAAATACCAAATGCAGCCAAACCCCGAATTACCGGAAGCAGGCGGAGTGAAACTGGCTGCCAATGAGAAAGAAGTATTGTTGCTCGAACTCTTCCCGCAGGTAGCTAAAAACTTCCTGACTAAACAGAAAGTAGCTGCTTATGAAGCACAGCATAAAGCTGACGCACCCCAGGCAGAAAAAGTGGTTGCTGAAGAGAAGAAAAACGAACCGATCACCGGTAAGACAGTAAAAGCACCGATGCCGGGTAGTATTTTACGCTTCACCGTAAAACCAGGCGATACGGTAACCAAAGGTCAGACTGTAGTCATACTCGAAGCCATGAAAATGGAAAACAGTATCGCAACCGACTATGCAGGTACTGTAAAACGTTTGTTGGTAAAAGAAGGTACTACTGTAGCTGCCGATGCTCCGATGATCGAAATCGAAGCTTAATCATTATAAAGTCCATGAAAAATTCTTTCATGGACTTTTTTTATATCCATTCGTCCCAAGCTTTACAAGCCCAATTTGGGAAACATAACCTTTTCGTCCCCCTCGGCCAAAACAGCATCCAGGTCTTCCCCTTCCTGAAGGTAGAGGTTAATATTATTGATCCGGGCAAACTGATGACTACTACGAAAATCCTCATATCTTTCGTCCAATAATTCATTAAAACGGTCTGTCCTTTCTTCCGGAGTCATCTCCTCCCACTCTTCTTCTTCCAGGATATCCAGCAAAAACTCTGCCGCCCAACTTCCCAATTCCTTTTCTTTATTCCAATCCGGCTCGTAACTGTCTAAAACTTTAAAAAGTTCCTGCAAATACGCAGAATCCCCCCACTCTTTATAAACCTGGACCAGATCTTCCTGATCCGGATAAGCTACGGCCAATTCTTCTAATTTTATTTGATCCATACTTAGAATATTAATTACTGATTCAAAACTCCGGAAACCTAAAATCCCCCTTCCTATCCTACAGGTAATGCTTCGAATCTTCAAATTCACAATCATTTTGATTTATCAAAAATAATTAAAAATACAGAAATACCAAGACAAAAGATCGGAATTTAAAAAAAATCATACCCCCGGGACGATTAGTATTCAATTCAAAACTTTAACAACTTTTTCGGTATATGAATTTAAAATAGAAACACATACATTGGCATATTATTTGTATTTTTGTATGAGTTATTAAATTTTTCATTTCTACTATCCTATGATCATCGACACAGGCAATATCCTATTGATAGGAGCTGTTCTCCTTTTTTTCAGTATTATCGCCGGTAAGGCCGGTTTTCGTTTCGGAGTTCCCGTTCTGTTATTATTCCTCGGTGTAGGTATGTTATTCGGTAGCGACGGCTTGGGAATACAATTCAATAATCCTCATGGAGCGCAGTTCATCGGTATGATTGCTCTGAGTATCATCTTGTTTTCGGGTGGTATGGATACCAAATACACAGAAATCAAACCTGTACTGGGCCAAGGAGTCATACTCGCCACCCTCGGGGTGGCACTGACAACAGCCATTACCGGTTTCTTTATTTATTGGATTACCGGTCTCGTATCCGATTTTTCTGCTCTCACGCTGACTGAATCTTTGCTAATGGCAGCAGTGATGTCATCTACCGACTCGGCGTCGGTATTTTCCATCCTGCGAAGTAAAAAACAAGGATTGAAAGAACAACTCCGTCCTATGCTCGAACTCGAAAGCGGAAGTAACGATCCCATGGCTTATATGCTGACGTTATTGCTCATCCAAATTATACAAACTCCTGCAGGTGAAACAAACCTATGGTATTCCTTCCTGATGTTTATCGTTCAGATGAGTGTCGGAGCCGTAGCCGGTTTCTTACTGGGAAAAATGGCCGTATGGCTGATGAACCGGTTGAATATCGGCAACCAATCTCTCTATCCCATTCTACTGTTAGCCTGTGTATTCTTTATCTTCTCTATCACCGAGCTGGTGAAGGGAAATGGCTACCTGGCCGTATACATCGCGGGGTTGGTCGTAGGCAATCACAAGATTCAGCACAAGAAAAGCGTCACCACCTTCTTCGATGGATTCACCTGGCTTTTCCAGATCGTCATGTTCCTTACCTTAGGCTTACTGGTCAATCCACGTGACTTGCTGCCCATTGCAGGACTGGGTTTATTGGTGGGTTTTTTCATGATCATTCTGGCACGTCCCATCAGTGTCTTTTTATGCCTGGCTCCTTTCAGGCAAATGAGTACCAAAGCCAAAGTATATGTTTCCTGGGTCGGTCTCCGGGGCGCCGTTCCGATCATTTTCGCCACCTATCCGCTGATCGCCCAGATTCCCTATGCTTCCCTGATTTTCAATGTCGTATTTTTCATTACGATCGTATCTCTGTTGATCCAGGGAACCACAGTCAGCTCTATGGCTAACTTGTTGAACTTATCGGAAAAAGAACCCAAACAAGGTAATGATTTCGGCATGGAACTACCGGAAGAAATCAAATCGGCCATGTCAGAAATCGAAGTTGCGGACAACCTGCTGGTCAACGGAAACCGTCTGATGGACCTGAGTCTACCGGACAAAACACTGGTAGTTATGGTTAAACGGGGAAATAACTTTTTTATCCCAAGAGGAGGTACCGGTTTAGATATCGGTGATAAACTTCTTGTTATCACAGACAATGACGAAGAATTAATGAAAACCTATAAAAATTTAGGTATCAACGAATATATGATTCAAAAAAATTCATAAGATAGTCCGGGCATGATGAGATATATTCTGATCGGATGTTGTTTCTTTTGCAGCCTGTTCCTGTCTTCCTGTAACAGCACGAAACGACTCGGCCAAACGGCGACTCAGACGAGCCAACTATCCCACCAACTGGGTTTTAAAGTCAATCGTAAAGACGATCTGCGTCTTTTTTCGGAAGCGGCCCGATGGCTGGGAACCCCTTACCGCTATGGAGGTAGCACCCGGAAAGGAGTCGACTGCTCCGGGTTGGTGAATCAGATTTACAAACAAGTCTATCATCGATCCCTCGAACGTTCCAGTAGTGGTATAGCCACCCGCAACTGCCGTAAAATCATGAAAAGCGATTTAAGTAGCGGTGATCTCGTATTTTTCAATACTTCCCGGAAAAAAAGAAAAGGAATAAACCATGTCGGCCTATTCCTTAAAAACGGCTATTTTATCCATGCTTCTACTTCCAGGGGAGTCATCATCAGTAACCTGAAAGAAGATTATTACCGAAAAACATGGAAACAGGGAGGAAGAGTAAAATAAGCCTATTTCAATAATCTCTTCAGAGTCTGCATCAGCTCTTCCTCTTCGATCTCGCCATTCCATCTCCAAAGTTGTTCTCCGGCTTTGTATATCATCATCAAGGGGACAGCCTGCACCTGATAATAATCTACCAACCGCCGGTTAGCCGGATCATCGATATCGAAGCATTGCAAATTCAAATGCTTGTTATTCTCCAGCTTCCGGACGATAGGTAACATTTTACGGCAATGCGGACACCAACTCGCATAAAACATCACAAAAACCGGCAAATTTCCTTTGATCAAAGCCCATAAATTCTCCATAAATACTCTTTTTATTTTAAGAATATACTTCCCTGCTTCCTGAAAAGTTTCGATTTTCCTGTATTTTGTTTTCACAATTTTTATCAGATCGGTAACCACCGGAAGTTACCTTATCGGCTTTTCATTACAGAGCAGGGTGTACCTTACACCGGTCTTACCGGAAAAACTTTTACTTCGTTTGTTTCTGCTGTTTATATCGGAGAATATGTTGCCTGTCAGCTGGCTTCTAATCAAGTCAGGGATAAAAGGAATATAAACTTACCCGTGCTCACGCATCTTACAGAAATAATAAAAATCGACCAAATGACCATTCTTGACTGCAGCATGATGCAAAACAGCTTCCTGTCGATACCCCGCTTTTTGCGATACATGCATAGAAGCGGGATTCGTACTGAATACAATCGTGTACAATTTTTCGTAATGAAAATTTTGAAAAGCATATTCGGTGATATCCTCCAACACTTTACTCATAATGCCATGCCCCCAATATTTTTCCCCGATCCAATATCCCACCTCGGCAGTCACTCTTTCTACATCTCCTTCGGATCCGAATCCGATACTTCCCACCGCTTTTCCTTCAACCTCGATAGCAAAACGCATCGGTTTACCCGGCATGGCTTTTACCATACTGATGTAATCGAATGCATCCTGTTTGGTATAGGGATGCGGAAAATTATCCATTAAGTTATTCCAGATTTTGTTGTTATCGGCATTTTCTGCCAAGGATTCACAATCGGAGTAACTGAATTCCCGGATGACATACCCTTCTCCCTCGATCCGCACTCCCTGTTTTTTTCCCTGTAAAATAAAGAACTCATCTGCCCCACTCGTCGATCGGGGCAACTCGGTTTTACCTGTTTTCATAATTGTCAGATTCTTTCGAATCTCTCCTTTTTCAGATTTGTTTGTTTTAATTTTAAACGCCACAAACATACAGAGATATTTCATCGGGTGTAACTATTTTTCCTCAAAAAATATTCATCCGACGAAAGATATTTCTGACATTCCGAAAACCGGATATTCAAATAATTTTATACATTCGCGGTTTGGATGATCGCGAACAGATGAAATATAAAACACTGATA
>ENA-OROZ01003258-OROZ01003258.1-human-gut-metagenome-genome-assembly--contig:-NODE-3258-length-10749-cov-4.883206_pt1 | contig 10749 bp, 10 predicted proteins | sample MGYA00242138_ERZ509066 | MGnify/ENA primary metagenome ERZ509066 (study PRJEB26280, sample SAMEA2338691) | human gut metagenome | biome: human gut; feature: human-associated habitat; material: faeces...
AGTGCCAGGAGGAGATACGAAAAATTCAGGAGGTATAGCAGATGTTATTGATGGCAGCAGGAGGACTTCTTGTTGTGCTGGTGTGCGTGGACATGGGCATTAAGCAGTACATCGAGGAGAATTTTGAAGAAGAGGAAGAACGGGAGACAATTCTGGATAAAGTTGTGCTCCGGAAGGTTTATAATAAAGGCTTCTGTTTTAATACACTGGATAAGAAGCCGGAGCTGGTGAGAAAGACATCTGGTATCTTGTGTGCCGGGCTTGCAATTTATGATGCATGGCTCTTTCTCAAAAAAGGAAAATGGCTCAGAAAATTCGGCATGGTATTTCTGACAGCCGGTGCAATCAGCAATACCTATGACAGATTGATTCGTGGAAAAGTCATTGATTATATCGGAATCCAGTGGAAAAACAGCAGACTTCGAAGACTCACCGCGAACCTGGCAGATGTGTATGTAGTAATTGGGGCAGCAGTGACAGGCGTAGCGAAGATATTCCGAAGATAGAAAAAGCATTCTTAAATAAAAATAGTGTGTAGGTCATTGCAAAGATAATCTACACACTATTTTTTATGATTATTTTAATTATGGTTTCAAGAATTATTTCTTATTGCTCTTTACTTCCTGAAGCTTCATAGCGCGAACCTTAAGCGGCAGTCCGAACAGATTGATAAATCCGTCAGCGTCGTGGTGGTCATAAAGGTCACCAGTTGTGAAGCTTGCAAGAGACTCATTGTAAAGTGAGTACGGTGAAGTTGTTCCGGCTTTGATGATGTTTCCTTTGTAAAGTTTGAATTTCACTTCTCCTGTTACGTTTTCTACAGATACCGCTCCCTCGTGTTCCTGATCTTCTTCCTCCTCTTCTAAGAATTCAAATACTCTCTCAGAAGCGGCTGCCATTGACTGTACCTGATTGATAACCTGTGCAATCTGTGTTATAGGCTGCGAAAAATTCTTAACATACTGGATAAATGCCTGAATATCACCGATTGTTATAGTTCCCTTTATGGCAAGAAATCCACCACTCAATGCCACACCTGCATATCCAAGGTTGCCGACAAATGCCATGATGGGCTGCATCATTCCTGAGAAGAACTGTGATTTCCAGGCTGATTTGTACAACACGTTGTTAGTCTCATCAAACTGCTTTACCATGTCTTTTTCTTTATTAAATGACTTAACAACAAGATGTCCGCCATATGTTTCTTCTACCTGACCATTGATATGTCCAAGATACTCCTGCTGTGTCTTAAAATACTTCTGTGAACGTTTGACAACGAATGATATAAGTCCTGCAGATACAGGAAGTATAATTACAGCAATAATTGTCATAAGCGGAGAAATACTCATCATCATTATGAATACACCTACAAGTGTGGCAACCGATGTAATTATGGTTGTTATACTCTGGTTAAGTCCCTGTCCGAGCGTATCTACATCGTTTGTTATTCTCGAAAGAACCTCACCGTATGTTCTGCTCTCGAAATACTTCATAGGCATACGGTTGATTTTCTCTGATATTTCCTTACGAAGTCTATAGCATACTTTCTGTGTGATTCCCGTCATAATCCAGCCCTGACAAAAACTGAAAATGACACTTACAAGATAAAGGCAAAGCACAATTATAAGAATTTTTCCAATATAGTTAAAATCCATTCCGCCCGTACCTGCTATTTTACGCATAAGTCCCTCAGAAAGTGCTGTTGTGACCTTACCGAGAATCTTAGGGCCTATTACATTGAATACTGTTGCAACTGCAGCAAATAACATTACCGCAAATATTCCTATCTTATATCTTCCAATATATGACATAAGTTTTGAAATTGAACCCTTAAAGTCTTTTGCCTTTTCAGGTGCCATTCCCATGCCTCTAGGTCCGCCCATTCTGCCTCGTCTCGGAGGTGTCTTGAAATCTTTATTATCTTCCATGATTATGCCTCCTCTCCAAGCTCTTTTGCTGACATCTGTGAACGTGCTATCTGCTGATATACATCACATGAATTCATAAGTTCTCCATGTGTACCTTTACCTACAATTCTGCCTTCATCCATTACAAGAATCTGGTCAGCATGAAGTATTGTGCTGATTCGCTGTGCAACTATAATAACAGTGCTGTCCTTAACTTTTGATGATAAGGCTTTTCTTAACGCTGCATCTGTCTTTAAATCAAGTGCAGAAAAACTGTCATCAAAGATATATATCTTAGGATCCTTTGCAATGGCTCTTGCAATAGAGAGTCTCTGCTTCTGACCACCTGACACGTTAGTACCGCCCTGTGCAATAGGACTGTCATATTTTGCACTCTTGCTGTCTATAAATTCTGTTGCCTGAGCTATTGAAGCTGCCTCCTCAATCTGTGCATCAGTTGCATCATCTTTACCATATCTTAAATTTGATGCTATAGTACCTGAGAAAAGTACACCCTTCTGAGGCACATAACCGATTTCGCTTCTTAAATCTTCCATTGTTATATTCTTAACATCATGTCCATCAACCAGGACACTTCCCTGTGTTGCATCATACAAACGCGGTATAAGATTGATAAGTGTTGACTTGCCACATCCTGTACTTCCGACAATAGCTGTTGTCTCTCCCGGTTTTGCTACAAAATCAATATCTGAAAGAACATCTGCATCAGCGTTAGGATATCTGAATGACACATGGTTAAAGCTTACAACACCTTTGTGTTCTTCAAGTCTTTCAGGATTTTCAGGGTCTCTTATAGATGATTTTTCATTTAAAACTTCATCTATTCTGTTAGCTGAAACTGCTGCTCTCGGAAGCATAATTGACATCATTGTAAGCATCAGGAAAGACATTACAATCTGCATTGCATATGTGATAAATGCTGTCATGGCACCCACCTGCATGCTTCCGCTGTCAATCTTGTGTGCAGCTACCCATATGATAAGTACATTAATTCCGTACATGATAAATGTCATAAGAGGCATCATAAATGTCATTACACGGTTTGTAAAAAGCATTGTCTTAGTGAGTGCCTTATTGGCATCATCAAAACGCTCCTCTTCTTTCTTTTCACGTCCGAATGCACGTATTACGGAAAGACCTGTAAGAATTTCTCTTGATACGAGATTGACATTATCAACAAGCTTCTGCATAAGTTTGAATTTAGGCATTGCAACTACCATAAGTACCATTACAATTCCGATTATTATAAGCACCGCAAGTGCTATAATCCATTCCATGCCTGCACCTGTCTGCATCACCTTAAAAATACCGCCTACACCGAGTATAGGTGCATATAAAACCATACGAAGCATAAGAACAGTCACAAGCTGTACCTGCTGTATATCATTAGTTGTTCGTGTTATAAGAGATGCTGTCGAGAATTTATCCATCTCGGCATTTGAAAAATTCATTACATTCTTGTATACACTGCCACGCAAATCACGTCCGATTCCGGCTGCTACTCTTGAAGCTACAAGTCCAACAAGAACTGTAGTAAGTGCAACAAGAAGTGCCATCGCTATCATCTTGGCTCCTGAACCCAACAGATACTTTGTCTGCAATGCATCCATATCAATTCCAGCATTAGTATCCTGCTTTACTGCATATGCGATTCCCATTGACTTTACAAGTGTAGAACCCATCGTATCAACTGTTTCTTCAGCTTTTTCCCTGATCTGTGAAACCATTTCATCGCTTAACATTCCTGCCTGTGACATAGCAAGAAGCTTCTGTTTTTCTTCATCTGCCATCTGATTATTAATTATAAGCGGTAAAACAAGTTCATCATCATAAGATGACAGTTTCTTTTCGCTCTTTACATTGCATCTGTAAATACCATTATCACTGTCATAACTTTCCTGCCAGATTGTCTTTTCACTGTCTGTCATAAAAAGCTGTGCCAGATTATATTCATTCTCTGTTACGGCCTCAGGCATAACATGTCCGACACCTTTATTCTGGATTCCTACATCAATAATATCCGATGTGTACTGTGGAAGTGACAAATCACAAAACGCCTGCAGTACAAGAAGTACCAGTATCATAATTACAGACTTCCAGTATGGTACAAGATTTTTAAATATTCTGCCCATAGTCTCTCTCCTTTTCCAATTGCATTTCTAGATATTACCACTATGGGGTACGAATATAAAGAAAATTAATATGAGTTTTTCTTAAAAAAATATAAAAATTATTATCTCCAAATGACATTTTGTGCATCAGCACATTTTTTTCTTAATGATGAAAGATTATCAAGAGCCGCATTTAACGTATTGTCTTTCTTTGCGAAATGAAATCTTACAAGTGAATGGATATCTTCCCTGAAAAAGCTAGAACCCGGAACTGCCGCAACTCCGACATGCTGTGTCATCCACTCACAGAATTTCACATCATCCTTTACACCAAATTCTGAAACATCCATAAGTACGTAATAAGCTCCCTGCGGCTCACTAAATGTAAGTCCGAGATTTTTTAAACCGTCACAGAACAGATTTTTCATATGTGTATAATGGTTCTGAAGTTCTTTATAATAGTCATCACCGAATTTCAAACCAGTAACTGCCGCCTCCATAAGCGGTGCTGCAGCTCCTACTGTAAGGAAATCATGCACTTTCTTTACTCTGTCTGCAATCTGTGGATTTGCAATAACATATCCAAGCCTCCAGCCCGTAATTGAATAGGTTTTTGAAAGCGAATTACATATAATTGTTCTCTCTCTCATTCCCGGAAGCGTTGAAATATATGTATGTTTATTCGGTTCATAAATAATATGCTCATATACTTCATCTGTTATAACATATGTATCATATTTTATTGCAAGTTCTGATATAATTTTAAGTTCTTCCTTTGTAAATACTTTGCCGCAGGGATTTGAAGGGTTACACAAAATAAGTGCTTTTGCTCCTGTTTTAAATGCATCTTCAAGTACATTAGCATCAAACTTAAATTCAGGCGGTACTAAAGGAACGTAAACCGGCTCTGCTCCCGAAAGTATTGTATCAGCACCATAATTTTCATAAAAAGGCGAAAAAATGATAACTTTATCTCCCGGATTTACAACCGACATCATTGCTGCCATCATAGCTTCTGTGCTTCCACATGTAACTACTATTTCACTTTCTGCATCTATTTTCATTCCCGAAAAATGCTCCTGTTTTGCCGCAAGTGCATCCCTGAAATTCTTTGCTCCCCATGTGAGTGCATACTGGTGAGGACCTTCGCCTGCAACCTCTGCCAGCCTGTCTGTAATGGCTTCTGGCGGGTCAAAATCAGGAAATCCCTGTGATAAATTAACTGCACCGTACTTATTGGCAACTCTTGTCATTCTTCTTATTACTGAATCCGTAAATTGTGATGTTCTCTGACTTAATTCTCTCATTAATATACCTGTTAATACCTTTCTTAAAAAGGGCTGCCGCATGTAAATTAATCGTTCAAAATTAATCATTATAGCGGCAGCCCCTTTCCATAAAATTCAATCTTATATTACTACATTTTGGGAAAGATTCAATATTTACTTTTTTGATATTTCTATCAATATTTACTTTACATAGTATACATAATTGTCCTTAATCGGGTGAGCCTTAGGTTCATCACCATCCGCATAACCGAGTACACAGTTTCCTATGCCCTCATAATCACCTGTAATTCCAAGCTCTTTAAGGATATTCTTTCCCTCTTCGCTTTCAAATGTTTCCTTTGCACGATGAATCCAGCAGCTTCCGATTCCCTCTGAATGTGCCGCAAGCATAAGATTTCCCATCACAAGGCTTCCGTCATAAACGTGTGTCGGCCTGCTTTTATCCGCAAGCACAACAAGAACAACTGGTGCATTGTAAAACGGGTCAAAATCTTCAGGTTTTCCCATAATCTTTGCATTCATAGCAGATAACTTATCCCTAAGCTCTTTGTTTGTAACCGCAATTATAACAGGGGACTGTGCTGCCATTCCTGTCGGGGCATATGTTCCGGCTTCAAGAATTCTGTCAAGCACATCTTGAGGAAGTGCATCTGACTTAAATTTTCTTATACTTCTTCTTGTCTTCATGTTTTCTATGATTTCGTTCATCTGTCTTTACCTGCCTTCCAATATTTTTTGTGATTTCTGATATTTTTGCAATTTTATAATTATTTATGATTTAGTTGATTCCTGTAACTTTGTAGTCCTGTGCCTCAACAGCTTCTTTAAGAACAGCATTGTCAACATCAACATTAAGCTTTACTACTGCCGTACCACTCTCATGGCTTACTACAGCCTCATCTACCTGTGCAAGTGCTTCAAGAGCTTTCTTTACTCTTGCCTCGCAGTGTCCGCACATCATTCCTTCGATATTAAGTGTCTTTTCCATATTTTTTTCTCCTTTACTGTTTTTATTATTATCATGCTTTTTTACACGTTTTCTGTCATGTGAAGCATCATATACCTTGAAAAGATTCAGTCTCAACGCATTTGTTACAACGCAGAAGCTTGAAAGACTCATTGCTGCAGCACCAAACATCGGATTTAATGTCCATCCGAATAATTGAATCCATACACCGGCCGCAAGCGGTATTCCGATTATATTGTAAAAGAATGCCCAGAATAAATTTTCGTGAATATTTCTTAATGTTGCACGGCTTAATCTTATTGCCGCAGAAACGTCTGTGAGACGGCTCTTCATAAGAACTATATCAGCCGCATCTATGGCTATGTCAGTTCCCGCACCGATTGCAATACCTATGTCCGCTCTTGTAAGAGCGGGTGCATCGTTGATTCCGTCACCAACCATTGCAACCTTGCCGCTTTCTTTAAGTTTTCTTATAACAGCTTCTTTTCCATCAGGAAGAACTCCCGCTATAACTTCATCGACACCAGCCTGTCTTCCTATTGCTTTGGCGGTTCTTTCATTATCTCCCGTAAGCATCACAACTCTTACGCCCATGTCGTGAAGTTCTTTTACAGCCTGACCGCTTTCTTCTTTTATAACATCGGCAACAGCTATAATTCCGAGAAGTTTATCATTCTTAGCAAACAAAAGCGGTGTTTTTCCCTGCTCTGCAAGTTCCTGTGCTTTTTTATCCATTTCCTTAGGCACATTTACTGTGTTGCTCATAAATTTGAGACTTCCGCCTGTAATCTTATCTTCACCGTTTATGCCTGATAATCCGTTACCTGCAAGTGCCTGAAATTCCGTAATATTGTATTTTTTGTTAAAAATATCTCTCTTATTGTCTTTTACATATCCTGTAACTGCTTTTGCAAGCGGATGCTCTGAGAGCATTTCAATAGAGTAGGCATTTTCAAGCAAATCATTTTTTCCAAAGCCATCGGCACATATTATATCTGTAACCTTAGGCTCACCGCTCGTTATAGTTCCTGTCTTATCAAGTGCGACTATATCAATCTTTCCTGTTTCCTCAAGAGATGACGCAGTCTTAAACATCATGCCGTTTTTTGCACCCATTCCGTTACCTACCATAATTGCAACAGGTGTTGCAAGCCCAAGAGCACACGGACAGCTTATTACAAGAACTGATATCCCTCTTGCAAGTGCAAATCCGACAGACTGACCTGCAATAAGCCATACCGCTATTGTTATCAAGGCTATCGTTATTACAGCAGGAACAAATACGCCTGATACCCTGTCGGCTATCTTCGCAATTGGAGCTTTTGTTGCCGCTGCATCACTTACCATCTGTATTATCTGTGAAAGTGTTGTATCTTCACCGACTCTTGACGCTTCGCACTTTAAAAATCCTGACTGGTTGAGTGTTGCCGCAGAAACATTATCCCCCGCCGACTTGTCAACAGGTATGCTTTCACCTGTAAGTGCTGCTTCGTTTACCGCACTGCTTCCCTCGACAACAATACCGTCTACAGGTATATTTTCCCCTGGTCTTACAATAAATATATCACCTTTTTTTACATTTTCAACAGGAACATTTAACTCACTGCCGTCACTTATTATATTAGCTGTTTTTGGTGCAAGCTTCATAAGGCTTTTTATCGCATCTGTTGTCTTTCCTTTTGAATGGGCTTCAAGCATCTTTCCGACTGTTATAAGTGTAAGAATCATAGCCGCTGATTCAAAATAAAATTCATGCATGTAGTGCATTACGCCGTCCATATCCATGCGTACTTGTGCATCTGTCATAGCAAACAATGCATATGTGCTGTATACAAACGCCGCACCCGAACCTAATGCAACAAGCGTATCCATGTTAGGTGCTTTATGCAAAAGGCCCCTAAATCCGCTTATAAAAAACTTCTGGTTAATAACCATAATAATTATTGTAAGAAGCATCTGTATAAGTCCCATTGCAACATGGTTGCCTTCAAGAATCGACGGAAGCGGCCAGTCCCACATCATATGTCCCATTGAAATATACATAAGCACTATAAGAAATCCTACAGATGTTATAAGTCTCTTTTTCAATACAGGTGTCACCCTGTCTTTTAACATATCATCCTGTGACGCATACATTCCCTGCGAACCGCTCTTCTGTGATGTTCCACTTTTATCCAACGCCGTATGTGATGTTTTTAAAGATGCACCGTATCCCGCATCTTCAACAGCTTTTATTACCGCTTCATCACTTGCCGTACCTTCAACTCCCATTGAATTGGTAAGAAGGCTTACCGAGCAGTTCTCTACTCCTTCTACTTTTGACACAGCTTTCTCAACACGGCTGCTGCACGCTGCACAGCTCATTCCCGTAACTATATACTGTTTCATAATTAAATATCACCTGCCTGTTTTTTAGTTAACAAAATTATTATTATGCTAAGCTGATTTTCTTATTTCATAAGCTTCTGAAGCACTGTGACAAGTTCATCTACAGTCTCTTCCTTACCGGCTCTAATATCTGTAGTAACACAGGATTTTATATGGTTTGCAAGCAGAACTTTGTTAAAACTGTTAAGTGCTGCATTAACTGCCGACACCTGAATAAGAATATCCGGGCAATATGCACCTTTTTCAACCATTCCCTTAATTCCTCTTATCTGTCCTTCTATTCTGCTTAATCTGTTAATCAAATCCCTGTATTCTTTATCAGAACGTTCTTTATGTCTGCAATGTTCACATTCTTCCAATTCATTTACCTGCCTTTCTATATAATTCTGTTATGTGACCGTACATCTTATAACAATGTATATAATGCACTTCATAGAATATCATACAAGCAACGCCATGTATAGCATACCCCTGTATGGTATCTTTGTGAGCAAAATAATACACCCCCGGCATCAGATATGTCAAGGTGTATTTTTATCAAGCTTTAATTCTTCTCTTATTTTTGCCTGTGTCACACACAGATTATGCTGCACGTAATGTATAAAATCACCCTTTATTTACTCTGTAAACCCTTTGATAAAAACATAGGAATAATAACACCGGCTATAAATAATACCCAGCCGGCATCATGCAGCACTGTTCCGGATTTTGCAACAGATTCCAAAACGGCACCCACTGCCATTATAACGTAACATACCCCGGCTTTTTTATAATATGATTTTACAGATTCATCTGTATACTTTTGTTTCATGCCTTTTGTCATAAACGGGACATCCAATAACATCATAATGCCACCTATACAAAGGCAGACAGCTGCGATAATTACAACTCTCTGATATACTGTCATATTATTGTTCTCCTTGCCTTTTGTTATGATTTACTATACATAATTTATCTTATTACCTGCTTTTGAATATTTCATAGATTCCCTACAATATACAGATGTATTTACCAGCCATATTATACATACAACGAGTGCCGGTAAAAAACCCGTTCCAAATGCAAGTGCACAAATAACAAGAACAATCTCCAATACGTAACATACGCTATTAGTCACGCTGTATGCTTTAAATGCACATTTTCCAACTATAATTTTCTCGGCCTCATCACAGCTTTCCATCCATTTTTTCTGAAATCTCATATCATACACAGATGCTTTTTCTCGGGATTCATAATTTTAGCTAAATCCACACATTTCTGCTGAAAAATAACAGCTTCAACCAGAATAGCCATAAATGCTACAACACCTATGCTAAACGGTAAAATTCCGCCTTTATTATTATCAAATATTTCTAAACCTTTTGAATACACTGCCCCAATAAGAAAATATGAAATAATAAGTCCACAACTCGTAACCCAGATAATAACCGACAATCTTTTCTCTATGCCATCTGATATTTCTTCATCTTCACCATCCCATGACAAAAGCATTTTTTTAGTTTTCATATAATAAGGGCTTAATATTAACGGAACAAAAACCGCTGTTGTAAACATCATCCATGGTGCAACAAATGTTGAAAATACGTCTGCCACACGTTCAATATTTTCTGAAAATCCATGCAATCCATATTTTGCAATTACAAATCCCATTATACCACCGGCTGCCGCCCCTGCAATTACCAATAATATAAACATAGGCATAGCTTTCCTGTTAGCTTCTTTAATTTCCTGATTCTCCATTATTTTCTTCCTCCTCCAGATAAAATACCTCTTCAACTGTAACGCCGCATACTTTGGCAATTGTCAACGCAAGAGTAACCGACGGTGAATAATCTCCTCTTTCTATAAGGCTTATCGTCTGCCTTGATACGCCACACAACGCACCCATCTCCTGCTGATTAACATTAAGTGCCGCTCTGCGTTCCTTTAACCGATTTCGCAGTATCATAAGACACCTCCAAAATTTTATAAAAAAAGTTTATGTATATTGACAATTATCTTTGTCATTTTGTATTATATACTTGTCATCAATAAATGTCAAGTAAGTGTCAGTCATATTATTTTTA
>ENA-OROZ01003260-OROZ01003260.1-human-gut-metagenome-genome-assembly--contig:-NODE-3260-length-10733-cov-7.695074_pt1 | contig 10733 bp, 8 predicted proteins | sample MGYA00242138_ERZ509066 | MGnify/ENA primary metagenome ERZ509066 (study PRJEB26280, sample SAMEA2338691) | human gut metagenome | biome: human gut; feature: human-associated habitat; material: faeces...
TGCAGGCCCGCGCCCAGAGGCAGTAGACCAGAAAGCCCCAGAGCAGGCAGAAACCCGCTCCGGCGGCGACGCTCTGCCAGAACACGAAAGGCGCAGCGAACAGCCCCGGCACCGCCGCCCAGACGCAGAGGACGGCCCGGCCAGTGGGCGGGATGATGACGGCGGTGCGCCGCAGCTCCTGCTCCGTCACTTATCGCTGAGGCCCCAGGCCTCGGTCAGCTCGTGCAGGCTGTCGTCACGGGTCAGGCAGAGGATGTGGTCCCAGGGCAGCAGGATCGTGCTGCCGTGGGGGATGATGAACTCGGTGTCGCGGGTGATGCTGATCAGGATGGTGTCGCCCGGATGCACCGGGTATTTCTGCATCCCGGCCAGCATCCCGGGAATATCCTGTGCGTGGAACAGCGCTTCCCACCGCGCGCGGGTCATGTCCGGCTGGAAGCCGTAGTAGATGCAGGGTTCTTCGCCGTTCACGGGGTGGCCGCTGAGGATGTGCCAGCACTCAGTCTTGCCGTACTGGCTCTGGAACAGCCGCAGGGCCGTCGGCCTGTCGGGATGCACCTGCAGAGTCAGGCGCTCGGCGCTGTCGATGAGCTTGGTCAGCACGCCGAGGGTGGGCTGTGCCGCGCCTTTGCCGAGATAGCCCTCCGTATCGCTTTCCAGCACCGATTTCAGGGTGACGTCGGTGCCGCGCAGGTGGCTCATGCCCTCTTCGGGGAATTGCTCCCGTCCGGCGTTACGGGCGGCGACGGTGGAAAGGATCCACTCTTCGGGGAAATGCCCGTCCTCGCCGTTGGAGTCACCGTGCAGGGCGTCCAGCATCCGGCCTCCCAGATAGGTGCGCCACGCCCGGGGGTTGTCCAGCAGGAAAGGGAAATCTGTTGTCGGTTTCATAAAACCCTCCATAAAAGGCACAGAGCCTGCCTTTCCAAGGCAGGAAAGACAGGCTCTGCTTTAATATTAGATAGAAGAATCAGAGAGATGTGGAACGCTTGATTTAAGCGCCGTACACGAGGTTCGGCAGGAAGAGCACCGCCTGCGGGAAGAATATCATGAACAGGATGACACACACGATCGCGAGGTAGAAGGGCCAGCCTTTCTTGAAGGTCTCCTCAATGGGACACTCCATGATGTCAGACACGGCATACAGCGCGGTGCCGACAGGGGGAGTCATGACGCCGAAGGTGACGGTGGTCATCATGATCATGCCGAACACGACTTCGTTGACGCCGATGCTGCGCATGACGGGCAGCAGGATGGGGGTCAGGATCAGGGCGATAACGGTGGTCTCCATGAACATACCGCAGATCAGCAGGAAGACGACGACCAACAGCAGCAGGATCGCGCTGTTGCTGGTGATGCCCAGCAGAGCGTTTGCAATGGTGACAGTGATGTTATCGAACACGATGCCGTAGCCGAACACGCCGGAGAACGCCAGAATGATGGTGATGACGGTGATGTCCTTCACGCTGTCGCGCAGGGTCTGCAGCAGGCTCTCCCAGGTCAGCTCGTGGTAGAACACGGTGCCGACCAGCAGGGCGTATGCGCAGGCAAAGGAGCCGGACTCGGTGGGGCTCATGATGCCGAAGCGGATCAGGACGATCAGCAGGACAGGGAACAGAATGGCCCAGATACTATCCAGCAGAGCCTTCAGGATCTCAGACAGCGGAGCCGGATGGTCATGCTCGGGCTTGTAGCCGAAGCGGCGGGCGCTCCAGGTGACGGCCAGCATCAGCAGCACGCACATCAGGATGCCGGGGACCCAGCCAGCCATGAACAGACGGCCAATGGACACCTCGCCGACGGTGCCGTAGATGATCAGGCCCATGCTCGGCGGAATGGTGGCGACGATCAGGCCGGACAGGCCGTTGATGGCGGCAGACCAGCCGCGGTCGTAGCCCAGACGGGTCATCTCAGGTCCGAGGATGCGGCACTCCATCGAAGCATCTGCAACCGCAGAACCGGAGACGCCGCCCATCAGGGTGGACATCAGGCAGGAGACCTGACCGATGTTGCCGTACATATGGCCGGTGCAGGCGTTGGCAAAGCGCATCAGGCGCTTGGTGATGCCGCAGCTGTTCATCAGGTTGCCGGCCAGAATGAACAGGGGGATGGCCAGCATGGTAAAGCTCTGAGAAGTAGAAATGGATTTCTGCACCAGAACGGTCATGGGCAGGTCGCGGATCATAAAGAACGAGAAGCCCGACAGACCGATGGAGAATGCCACGGGCATACCCAGCAGCAGAAACACAAAGAAGATACCGATTGCAATAAACATTAGCCGACGTCCCTCCCTGCTTCGTGTTTGACTTCCTGACCAGCAGGCGTCTTGACGCGCTCAATGATGTTCAGGATGGTGGAGATGAGCATAAAGAAGGAGCCGACAGGCACAGCCATCGTGACCCAGCTGTAGCTGATGTGCAGAGAAGTGATCTGACGTGCCCAGCCGGTGGTGGTCATGCCGTAGCCGTAGTAGATCAGCACGCAGAGGAACGCTGCGATGATGACCTTGAACAGGATGTCCAGCACCTTCTGCACACCGGCGGGGAACTTCTTGACGAACAGATCAACACCGATCAGGCCGGAGCCGCGCATTGCGACGTCGCTGCCGAGGAAGATCAGCCATGCGAAGGCGATCAGTGCAACGTCCTGTGCCCAGTTCAGCGGATGGCCAATGGTACGCATCAGCGCCGAAACAAAGACGAGGACCGCAATGCCTGCAACCAGGATCAGAGCGATCAGCTCTTCCAGCTTACAGACTTTTTCATAAAATTTCTTCATAGAAAGTCGTCCTTATTCACAATACCTCCTGCACAGCGAGCTGCCATGCAGGAGGACATTTACGTTACGGTCGATTCAGCTTTTTAAGGAATCAGGCCTCGACGCCGGCTTCCTTGTACAGCTGCTCGCGCAGCTCGGTCCAGCCCAGCTTCTCGTATGCGGGCTTGACAGCCTCACGGAAGACGTCCTTATCGACCTCGACGATGGTCATGCCGTTGTCGGTCAGGGTCTTCTCCATGTCAGCCTGAGCAGCGATGATGTCCTGAGCATTGTTGTATGCGCAGTCGTTGAAGTCCTTCTTCATGACTTCCTGATACTCAGCGGGCAGCTTGTCGAACCATGCCTGACCGCAGATGACCATGTTGAACAGGTTGATGTGCTCGGTCTTGCTGACGTACTCGCAGACCTCGTAGATCTTGCTGGAAACAGCAGAGGTGTACTGGACTTCGCAGCCGTCGATGGACTTGGTCTGGATGCCGTTGTAGACCTCAGACCATGCGATGTTGTACGGGGTAGCGCCCATAGCGGAGATGGACTCAACGTACGGGTCAGCACCGGGGGTGCGGATGACAGCGCCCTTCAGATCGGCGGGGGTTTTGTAAGCCTTGTGGCCCATGAAGGAACGAGCACCGTCGTAGTAGTTGTAGCACAGGCCGCAGATGCCGTTGTTGGCCAGGTCAGCGTCCCAGCCCTTGAAGGTGTCGGTAGCCATCAGCTTCATGCCGTCCTCGTAGTTGTCCACGATGTAGGCCATGTTCATGATGCCGATGTCGTTGACGTAGCTGGACAGACGGCCTGCGTCGGTCAGGACGGCGATGCCCATGCCCTGCAGAGCCTGGTCGATCATGTCTTCCTCACCGCCCAGCTGGCTGGAAGGATAGATGGTGACCTTCACATGGCCGTCGGTGTCCTCAGCGACCTTGTCGGCAGCAGCCTGCAGGCCCTGATAAATCATGGAAGTATCGGTCTGGGTGGTGGAGAGCTTCAGCTCAAAGACCTCACCGGATGCAGCAGAACCGGCAGTGGAGCCGGAAGCAGCGGTGCCGGCGGTAGAAGCGGAAGAACCGCCGCAGGCAGTCAGGGCAGCAGTTGCAGCCATAGCGCCGCAGACAGCGAGAAACGAACGACGAGAAATCTTCTTCATGTGATTTTTCCTCCTGATTTTTCCAAACAGATCTTGCTCTTCTCGGATGAGCCTCGCGCAGGCCCATCTGATTTTCATGGCTTTATCATACCATGTTCATGTCCTGTTCACAGCTGTAGAATGTCACAAGCGGAATATGACATTCCGCCAAACAAAACATGACAAATGTCACCTCTTTCGTCAAATAGTCGAATAAAAGCCCGCTTTTATGCAGCAGTTTGCACAAAAGCGGGCTTTCTGCGTGGATTTTTGTCAGCTTGTCAATGTGACGTCGAGCTGCTGCTGAATTTGCAGCAGCTGCAATTCAAAGTTCTTGTCTGCCGACATGGCCTCGGTGATCAGGCGGTCGGCGCTCTCCATCGCCTGATGATACCGCGCAAAGCGGGGCGTGGCAAGCGTATCCTCCATGATGGCAGGCAGAGTAGACATTCCGCGGGAGGCGGTGTCCTGCGAGTCCAGCTGAAGCAGCCGGGCGACCTCATCCGATTCCGTCACACTGTGCAGGGCGGACACGCCGCTCAACTCGGTGTAGACCATCGTCTGCATCTCCTCCGTGCAGGCAATGGTCTTCAGCAGCTCCCACGACAGCCGGGAATGCTTTGTGCGCTGGCTGATGCCCAGCATGAGGGTGCTCAGCCGGGAGTAGTTGCCGCCGCCGACGCTTGTGCCGCTGGGCATGGCGATGCAGTCCCACTCAAAGTTCGACGAGCGCTTGATGCGCCACGGATACGGCTCATAGCTGCGGTACTCGGAAAACAGCATCGGGCGGAACGCCACTCTGCCCTCGTCGAAGGTCTTTTCGCTCAGATCCGTTCCGGCGTTGAGCTGGTAGATCTTCCGCGCAAACTGCATGGCGGACTCCTGCGCGCTCTGGTTCAGCAGGCAGTGCTGGCCGTCCTCACTGAACAGCGAACAGCCGTTGGCCACCAGCGCCTCTTCCCAGCCGTAATCGTAGACGCCGAACTGGTCAACGATGCCGTCCCCGTCCGTGTCTCTCGTCAGCTGCTCACACAGGCTGTAAAACTCATCCCACGTCCAATCGTTATCCGGGATGCGGATGTGCTCTTTTTGCAAGAGCGTCTTGTTAATGAACATCATCTGCGGCACGCATTCCAGCGGCAGCGCATACTGTTTCCCCTTGTCGGCTCCGGCCTGCAATGCCGCCGGGTAAAAGCCGCTCAGATCCGCTTCCGGGTCTTGCTTCATGAACGGATCCAGCTCCCGCAGGGAAGCTGTATCGCTGAAAATTACAAGGTCCTCGGGAAGGATCACCATCACATCCGGCTCCTGCCCCAGCAGGTACTGGCCGCTGAGCCATTCGGTGTAGTCTTCGACCCGGATGCCGCTGGTGTACTCGACTTTCACGTTGGGGTGCTCTGCCTCAAACTTTTCAATGGCGGCGTCAATAAAGGTATAGTAGTTCTCGCCCGGGACATTCCAATAGCTGTCACACGGGAAGCCGATGTGCAGCACCACCGGACGGCTGGCAGCCGCCAGAATGATGACCGCCGCCAGCAGAAAGGGCAGCGCGGCCTTCCAGTACCGGCTCATACGTCTGCCTCCGGCTGGCTGTTCTGGTTCTGCACCGCCCAGATGGCCAGCTGGGTGCGGTCACGGAGTTCCAGCTTGCGCAGGATGCTGCTGATGTAGTTGCGCACCGTGCCTTCGGAGAGATAGAGTCTGCCCGCGATCTCCTTGTTGGAGAGGCCGCAGCCCACCTCGCGGATGACCTGCCACTCCATCTTGGTCAGCTCCAGCGCATTCTTTTTGTTCACGCGCACCTGCACGTCGCCCTGTGCCATGCGGGAGAACATCTGCAAGACCTTGGACGCCACATCCGGGGCGATGATGGAGCCGCCGCGCGCGGCCTCCCGCACGGCGTTGGTCAGGCCGTCCACCGAGACGCCCTTGAGCAGGTAGCCGGAAGCGCCGTACCGCAGAGCGTCAAACACATAATCGTCATCGTCAAAGGTGGTCAGGATGATGACCTTGATGCCCGGAAACTCCTGCTTGATACGGCGGGTACACTCCACGCCGTCCATCTCGGGCATCCGAATGTCCAGCAGCACCACGTCGGGCTGCTTTTCCTCCACGAGTTCCAGCGCTTCACAGCCATTGGCGGCTGTACCCACCATCTCAATGTCTTCCTGCTTGCTCATCACAAAGCTGAGGCTCTGACGGATCAGTTCCTGGTCGTCGGCCAGAAGCACCTTTATCATACCGTTTCCTCCTGTTTCCTCTTTTCACTGCCCGGGGTCTTGCGCAGAGGGATCTCTGCCCGGATGCAGAACCCGTCGCTGTTCTCATACCAGAACGTGCCGCCCAGCATGAGCATCCGCTCCTGCATATGCTGCAAGCCAAAGCCCGGCGTCACGCTCTTGCAGCCGATGCCGTTGTCCTTCACCGACACTTCCAGCACGCTGTCCTCGATATGGCACCGCACCTGGACCCGGGTGGCGTGGCCGTGGCGGATGGCGTTGGTGATGCCCTCCTGCACGGTGCGGTAGACGCAGTCTTCCTCATCCTGCGAGAGCGTCAGCCCGGCCAGCGACTCTTCCAGCTGGATCTGCGCGCCGCTGCTCTGCGCCATGCTGGTACACATCTTGTTGAGCGCACCCGAGAGGTTTTCTTTTTCCAGCGAGTCCGGCCGCAGCGCCTTGACCGAGCGCCGGACATCGTTCATTCCGTTGCGGGCGGTGTCGGCTATCAGCTCCATCTGATGCCGTGCCATCTCGGGCGAGTCGTCCATCATCTGGATGCAGGCGTCTGCGCCCGCTGTGATGCCCGTGAGCACATGGCCTAACGTGTCGTGGATCTCGCGCGCAAGGCGGTTGCGCTCCTGCACCTGTGCGGTGTGGGCGCTCTCCTCGGCGTAGATGCGCAGCTGCTCGTTGGCCTGCTGCAGCTGCTGGTTCAGGTTCAGGATCTCCTGTTTCTCGCTGGTCTGCTGGCTGATGAACAGCACCATGTACAGGATGAAGAGTATCATTTCCAGCGCCGACAGGCTCTCGATCACCAGCTGCAGGACGCTGCGGGTGTGCAGGCTGTAAAAAGCCAGGTATTGTTTCAGCGTCACGGCATGGAGGGCGCTGGTGGCGGCGTCCATATTGCAGAAAAGGTACACCACGATCATGGCGCTCAGAAAGCGCTTCTGCCGGAGAGAGCGCGGGTCGTCCACCATATCCACGATCGCAAACAGAGCGATTTTGTCGCAGTTCTGCTGGAAGATCAGCGCCGAGGCACTGTACAGCACGCCCTCCAATAAATATAGCTGCCAGCTGCTGCGGGAGAGAAAGCCGCTGTCCACCTCGTGGGAGCACTTGCTCAGGATGGTGCCCACCGCTGCCAGCATCACGCCCAGGGCAAGCACACCGGGGCGGTAGGGCAGCCATTGCAGCTGCTGCAAAAACGAGTCTGCACGGCCAACTCTCACCGCGTAGAGCGGCGTGATGATCTGCACCGCAAAGATGAGCAGGATCAGAAATACCGTCAGCCACTCAATGGCATGGTAGAGCACCCGGAGGCCGATGGACAAATTTTCAGTTTTCATTGCCAGCCCTCCGTGCCGTAGCGCAGAATATCCTCCTGCGTGATTTGATTTACCGGCACCACGATGTTGGTCAGGTACGGCTTGCCCTCCAGGATCTCGTACACCACCTCTGCCGCCATCCGGCCGATGCGGAGGGGCGACTGCGCCGAGGTGGCCGTCATCATTCCTTCGGAGATCAGGGCTTTCGCCTCCGGTGAGCCGTCCACGCTGTAGACCAAAGTGGACGAGAGCACGCCCTTTTCTTCCAACGCCGCCATTGCGCCCAGGGCCGCCTGCTCGTTGACGGCCATCACGACGTCAATGCGCGGGAAGGTCTCCAACAGCTGCACCATCGCGCGCATGGCACGGTTCAGCTCGCCGCCGCAGTCCCGCAGCTCCAGGATCCGGTAGTCGTTGCCGCTTTTGGTCAGGGTCTGGCAGAAGCCCGAAAGTCTGTCCCAGCTGGAGAACGAATCCGAGTTGGACAGCAGCACGATGCGGGCGTTCTTAGTCTGGCTGATGAGGTGACGGGCGTCCAGCAGACCGGCGCCATAGTTGTTGGAGGTGATGGTGCAGGTGACAAGCTCCGGGTCGTCCACCTTGGAGTCGATGAGGATGACCGGCACACCCTTTTCCCTCGCCTTTTCCAGCGCAGGCGTCACGCCCACATAATCCACCGGGTTCACGATGAGCAGCTCAATGCCCTTATTGAGCATATCCTCGATCTCCTGATTCTGCCGCTCTTGATCTTGCCCCGGGTCGCGCACCAAGAGCAGATCGCCGTTGCTCTTGATCTGCATCTGGATCTCATCGTTGATGGTCTCATAAAACGGGTCACTCAGGGTCGTATACGTCGCCCCGATCATCCGCGTATGAGTCGGCAGACGCACCGCGTCGATAAACCTTCCCTGCACCCAGATGCCCACTGACACCGCAACCACCAGCATCAGCATCCCCGCCAATGTCCGCCGAAACAGCTCCATCTGCATCCCCTCCTTCCGGCTAATGAGTGGTTTTATTATAGCCCAGTTTACCTCCGGGAACAAGGGCAAGTTTTTCGGTACACCGTCTCCCCTTCATCTTGACAACCACACGGCGGCAGGGTATGCTTTAACCATCCAACCACATCTGATTTTACAAGAGGGTCTATGAATATTTACGATATTGCACGGGAAGCCGGAGTCTCGATCGCCACCGTCTCCCGCGTGCTCAACCACAAAGATACTGTCCGCGCCGACACCCGCGCCAAGGTGGAAAAGGTGCTCAAACGCTGCAGCTACGCTCCCAGTGCCATTGCGCAGGGCATGGTCAGCAAGAGCCTGCACACGGTGGCCGTGCTCACAGTGGACATCCGGGATTCCCACTATGCCCGCACAGCCTACACCATCGAGCGCGAGTTTGGCCGCAGAGGGTACGAGGTCATCCTCTGCAACACCGGCGGCGACAGGGCGGAGACGCTGCGCACATTACAAGCCGTGGCGCAGAAGCAGGTGGACGGCCTCATCCTGGTCGGCTCGATTTTCAACACCATCTGTCAGGGGGCAGAGATGGAGAACCTTCTGCGCAAAATGCCCGTCGTCCTTGCCAACGGCACGCTGGCTCTGCCGGACGCCTATTCCGTCATGGTCGATGACTGCCGGGGCGTCGAGATGGCCGTGGAGCATCTGGTGAAGACCGGACGCCGGAACCTCTACTATATTAAGGATAAGTCCACCGACAGCGCCGCTGCCAAGGCGAAAGGCTTCCTCTCCGGGATGGCCGCTGCCGGTCTGGACGCAGACGGGCATGTTCTCGAAACCGGCGAGACGCTGGAGGACGGCATCCGCGTGGTGCAGCAGCTTTTGGCCGAGGGCATCCGCCCGGACGGCATTCTCTGCGGTGAGGATCTGACCGCTGCCGGTGTGCTGAAAGCCCTGCTCCGGGCGGGCATCCGCGTCCCCGAGGAGACCGCCGTGGTGGGCTATGATAATTCCACCTATGCCCGCCTGTGCGAGCCGGAATTGACTTCCGTGGACAACAAACCGGAGCAGGTGGCCTTGCTCTGCGTCCAGCTGCTGCAGAGTCGCATCGAGCACGGCGAGGACTATTCTTCTGTCACCTTGCAGCCGGAACTCGTTCAGAGGCAGAGCAGTTAAAATGTAAGATCTTAGGAGTGTGTGTGTGTTTCTCGAAATGTAAGCGGTTACATTTTCTCCTCAAAAGTACTTGATTTTTATTTGTGGTGTGCTATAATCAAGCCAGGAAAGCGCTTACATTATTCTTTTCAAACACTGCTCAGGAGGAGATTTTCATGAAACGTGTCGCCTACGAAGAAATGGTCGCTCAGTTCACCCGCGTGCTGGAAAAGCACGGCTTCACCCCGGCGGACGCCAAAGACGCCGCTGTGATTTTCGCCCAGAACAGCCTTTCCGGCGTGTACAGCCACGGTCTGAATCGCTTTCCGCGGGTGGTGAGCTACCTCGAAAAGGGCGAGATCGACCCGCTTGCCCGCGCCGAGTGCATCTCTCGCATGGGCAGTATGGAGCGCTGGGACGGCCACCGCGGCTTCGGCCCGCTGAACGCACAGCGCGCAATGGAGCGTGCCTGCGCCCTCGCCAAGGAAAACGGCGTCGGCATCGTGGCATTGGGCAACAACAACCACTGGATGCGCGGCGGCCCCTACGGCTGGCTGGCCGCCGAAAAAGGCTGCATCGGCATCTGCTGGTCGAACACCGCCCCCAATATGCCTGCCTGGGGCGCCAAAGACTGCCGCATCGGCAATAACCCGCTCATCCTCGCTGTCCCCCGCTCCGACGGCGACGGACAGCGTGTATTTCTGCCCGGTCTCGGCGGTTCGCTTGTCAAGCCCGTCGCGCAGGAGGGTCAGCAGGCGCTTCTCGCACGGGCGGCCCACCGCCTGAATCTGCTCCATCAGCATATCCGGCACGGGGATGTCCTTCTGGCAGTACTGCACCATCCAGTCCACCAAGTCCTTCGCGTCCTCGAACTGCGTGAAGTACGCGCCGGGCGTCACACCGTCGAGCCACTTCGCGGGCATGTTCAGGAACTCCGTGTACACGCGAGGCAAATCGTCCTCCATCTCGTCGTAGGTCTTATATTCGCCGCGGTGCTCCTTCATCCACTTCGCCGTGAAATCCGCGAACCGCTCGTCAAAATTGATGCACTTCATGCTGTATTCTCCTTATTCCCGCGTTGCTTTTTCCAGCAGCTGCTTGAGTTCCTCCGTCGTGAACTGATACTGCTGATGGCAGAAATGGCAGCCAAGCTCCGCGCCGGTATCTT
>ENA-OROZ01003261-OROZ01003261.1-human-gut-metagenome-genome-assembly--contig:-NODE-3261-length-10729-cov-11.222410_pt1 | contig 10729 bp, 10 predicted proteins | sample MGYA00242138_ERZ509066 | MGnify/ENA primary metagenome ERZ509066 (study PRJEB26280, sample SAMEA2338691) | human gut metagenome | biome: human gut; feature: human-associated habitat; material: faeces...
CGTTGTATGAGTGTTGATTTTAGCTTTATATCCTAATTTATTTAATGTGTCTTTTGTATAAAAAACGACGGGACATACATGGTTCGAGAATGTGTTCAGAGGAAGCAATTAACATGGCCTTCAGTAACGAAACTACTTGATGCATCACTTCAGTACTGGAGAAAGCGAGGAATCGAAGATTGGGGAATTGTGGTAGATAAGGAGGTGCCTGATCATGAAGAAAAATGATTATTTGAAAATTGATGATACTATCTATCGAATACTTGCGGTAGATAAGGATAATTATTTGGTACTTAACTGTAATACAAAAAATATGCCTGTGTGGAGGTTGGAAGCTGAATTAGCCGATGGCGTCATTATTAATAGAGAAGAAGCTTTTGAAATTCTAGAAATTGAACTTATCGAAGAGGAACTCACAGGTATAGCCTTCAAACAGGCACACGAACGTTACACGATGATTGCTGGTGTACTTGCCTTCTTGAAAGATGATGCGCTAAGGAATCAAGCAATAGCAATGGCGGTTGATACTTATGGAATCAGTAGAAGGACATTAACCACATATCTGTGCAATTATCTGGTGACAGATAATCTGGCAAGCCTTGTGCCAAAACAACGAAGAAATAAAAGGCCTCTAACTGATGACGAAAAAATAATGAGATGGTCCTTAAATAAATTCTATTACACTAGGCATAAGAATAAGCTCTCTGATTGCTACGTTATGATGCTAAAAGAAAAATATACTGATGAAAATGGAAAGTTAAAAGATGAACATCCAAGCATCCATCAGTTCCGTTATTTTTTTAATAAAACGAGAAAAAAGCAAATCGAGCTGATCTCGCGTGAAGGGGTTAAAGAATATCAACTAAACCATAGACCACTCCTTGGTGATGGAATTCATGAGTTTGCGCCTACAATTGGAACCGGAATGCTGGATGGTACGGTGTGTGACTTGTATCTTGTTGATTCTTCAGGAAAGCTTGTCGGTAGACCACTCCTTGTTGCGTGTGTAGATGCATATTCAGGATTATGTTGCGGCTATTCCTTATTATGGGAGGGTGGCGTTTATAGCGTGAGAGAGATGATGCTAAACGTAATAGAAGATAAAGTTAAATGGTGTGAGCACTTTGGTATAAAGATCGAAAAGAAGCAATGGCCATGCGATAAGCTACCTGGAGTGTTAGTTACAGACCGAGGATCCGAGCACATATCTTACAATTTTGAGCAGATTTCGGAATTGGGATGTCAGGTGATATCGTTGCCAAGTTTTTCGGCGAATTTGAAAGGTCCTGTGGAGAAATTGTTTGATTTAGTGCAGGATGGTTTTAAGCCATACCTCCGTGGAAAGGGAATTATAGAACCCGACTTTCAAAAACGTGGATGCGTTGATTATCGATTAGAGAGTTGCCTTACCATAGAACAATTTGAGAAGATTATAATTCACACCATTATTTACTATAATAACCGAGTTCTTGAAAACTTCCCCTATACATCAGCAATGATGAATGATGATATTGTTCCTTCCCCAGCAGGTATCTGGGATTATCAAACTGAGTATGGGAATAGTAACTTGCTATCGGTTAGTAGAGAACAACTTATATTGACATTACTTCCACGAACAGAAGGTCGTTTTACCAGAAAAGGACTTGTAGTAAACAAGATGCGCTATGATGCGGATGGGTTTACTGAAGAATATCTTAATGGTGGAAAATGTACTGTGGCTTTTAATCCTGATGATGCCAGTGTGGTTTGGCTTCTAAAAGAAGGCGATTATATTAAATTCTCGTTAATCGAAAAGAAATATCAAGGGATGTCGGTTAATGAAGTACATACTCAAAAAAAGAAACAGAGACAATATGTTGCGGGCTTTCGAGAGGATGCATTAGCGGCAAAAATAGATCTAGCTCAAAAGATAAATACAATAGTAGAACACGCATTAAAGTCTGATGACACAGATATAATAGGAGTCACTAAAAGAAGACAAAAAGCTAGAGCCCAAAGACATAGAGATTTGATGAAAGAGGTGATTGATGATGAGTGATTACAGTGAATTATTACCTAAAATGTTATTTGGTGAAGAACTAAGAAATGAGTTACAGATATTACCGGAATATGATGATTCGGTAAAAAATCTTGATGCTAGTACGAGACTGCTCAAGTTGATGGATATTTATAAAGTATTTGTACCACAGAATTTATCTTTAGAAATCTATCATAAACTCTATATGATGACAGTAATGTCGCTACAACAAAAAGGAACAGTTGACGCTACTAGACAACTTAATGAAAATCATCGAGCAATGACTTCTAATAAGGAGTATAGCGGTATTATTACTGGAGCATCGTCGTGTACAGTTATTGGTCCAAGCGGATGCGGAAAAACGACATTGGTGCAGCGCGTTGTCGAGATGCTTGGTGGTACAATCACGAATACGCAACCTTATAGAAAGATTATTCCTGCTTTGATTGTCTCGACACCATTTGATGCAAATTACAGAGGGTTGCTTTTAGAAATATTAATTTGTGTTGATAATGAGTTAGGTACTGAATATTATAAGGCTGCATGCAAATCCAATGTTAATGCCCAACAAATCTTGGGAATGGTATGCCAAGTAGCTCATCTTCATATTGGAACTCTAATATTGGACGAAATTCAGTTTCTTGTACAACACCGAGCTGGAACAACACTATACAAAATGATCCTTCAGTTAATCAATGCGTCAGGAATATCTGTGGTGATGGTTGGAACAGAAGAGTGTCTTGATTATTTTGATCAAGCGCCTCAGATGGCGCGAAGAACAACTGGACTTCAATATTGCAACATGGGTTATGACGTCGAATTTAAAGAGTTGTGTCAGGAACTGTTTCATAGGCAGTACACAAAGAATACCTCTGAGTTAACCGAAGGAATATACGTATGGTTGTATGAACATTCAGCAGGTAATATAGCCAATTTAACTGCGTTGATTCACGATGCGCAAGAGCTAAGTATTATGGATGGTAACGAGTGCCTAGATATTACTTCCTTAACGAAAGCATATGACAACCGTATGCAAATGCTACACGGATATATCGAATCAAAGAAATCTAAGAGAAAAAAGACTTCTTCGAAACCGTTAAATGATATTGACATTCTGGAACCAGTAGAAACTGAAACAATAACTGATGATGTGAATGTCGTAGAACTAGCTGAAATTATTAAAAAAAGTGGTGTGAATGCAATAGAAACATACAAGAAGTACTTTAATGTCGAGGAGGTAGTTGTATGATTTCATACTTTCCTGGATTATATCCTGACGAACTATTTTATTCGGTTGTAAGCAGATATTTTGCACATATATATCCATCTTATATTTTAGCTATTGAAAACTTATGTAAGACCAAAACAAGCAGAATAGATATGGAGTTTGGCTTACAATCCTTAAATTCAGACACAAAGAATTTTTTAGAACAGGTATATGGTTTGAAAAACATACTTTTACATAACACGATGTTTCCACAGTATGCAAAATTTGAAACAGTAGAACGCAGGAATCTAGCAGCACAAGTTATGTTAACTGGTGAAGGCGATATTCATTCCGCATTAATATTTCCGAAAAATAAGAGTGGGTCAAGATATCTTAGATATTGCCCGTTATGTTTTGAAAAAGACAGGAATGAGTTTGGAGAAGCATATTGGCACAGATTACATCAGATTAGGGGTATAAACGTTTGCAATAAACATGGATGTTATCTTCACAATAGTGATATCGAAATAAATTCTAAGTCTTCTCCAAGGTTGTGGGTTGCAGACGATATTGTAGTAGATTCATCAATTAATTATGCATCTGATGAAGAAAAACAATTCACAGATTATGTTGTGAAGATAATGCAGTCTCCGATACCAACAGAGCAATCTTCTTTGTCAGAATGGCTTATATCGAAACTAGAAGGAACAGAATACATCACAGCACGCGGAAAACGTAAATTTACAAGTAAACTATATAGTGACATAAAAGAGTTTTATAGCGAGTTTGGGTGTGAAGGGATTGAATACCAACATCAAGTTGCAAAACTATTTACGGGCAACAATAACAATTTTATAGATATTTGCAAGTTATGTTTCTTCTTAAATATTCCTATTAATGAAATTGTGAATCCTAAGTTATCTGAAAAATCTCAAACAGAACGCTTTAACGAAAAAGTAAATCAATTGTATAAAGAAGGACTTGGCTGTCATCGTATTGCCAGAAAGGTAGGAACTTGTCCGTCTACAGCACTTAAAGCAAATCGCATTAAGGAAAAAGCACCACATAATCATGCAGTGCGAAAAGGAATGACAAAACAAGATTGGGATAAAATGGATGAAAAAATGCTTCCGTTTGTTAGAAAATTATGCGAAAAAATATATACTGGTAATGGTGAAAGGCCTAAACGAGTTACTATAAATGCGATTACTAAGGCGATGAACTGGCCCGATAAGCGGTTAAATTATTTGCCTAAATGTAAGGAATTAGTAAGAACATACTCTAGTGAAAGTGTTGAAGAGTATTGGGCAAGGGAGATAGTCTTTTATTACGAAAAATTCCGGAATGAAAGCGCCAGCATATCTTGGAGGAGACTTCGTGACATAACGAATATGAGACGAGAAGATTTTGAAAGATGTAAGAAATATTTAAACAATTATACGGATGGGGATACTGCAGATAAGATTAGAAGAATAATTTAGAAGAGAAAAAGGATTATGAACATATTATTTATTATCCTTTATAACTTGAACAACGTCTTGAATCTGGCAATCGATAGCTATGCAAAGATCATGTAACGTGTTCATTGTGACGCTTTTATTTTTTCTTAATGAATCTAAAGTTCCTGTGCTAACATGATGATCTTTTATTAAATCGTATTGTGAAATTCCCTTTTTCTTTAGGGTATTCCATAACGGCTCATAAGTAAAGATAACCGCCACCCCCATCGTTTCATATATAGGAAATTATATAATTTTACAAATATATTGAATATTGCCGAATATTTGGCTATAATTAATCGAAAGAAATAGCATAGCTTTTAAAAAATATTGAAATTACTGTTTGAAAAATATATAAAATTATGTTATTTAATGGGAATTTAAAGGAAAGGATTATAGGTGGAAAATCCTATATTTGGTGAAAAATATGGCAATCAATTTTGATTCAATTATTTCAAATACAAAAGGGGCTGCAAATATTGCAAAAATCAAAGTAACGTTAGGTCTTAAAGTAAATGAGTTAAGTAAACTATATGCAGAGGTTGGTAAGCTATTCTATGAAGTTACAAGAAACAACAATACACAAGATAATGATTCGTTAAAAGAAGATAAACTGTCTTTAGATATCGATAATACGAATTCGTTTGTTAGTGATTTGATGGCGAGTGAAGAATTACGCAGTTATTTAGAAAAAATTACTGATTTAAAAAAAGAAATTGAAGAACTAGAATCTCAAGTATTAGTAGAAAAAGGTAATATGAAGCCGATTGATACTTCTTCAGAACAAACGAACCAAGAAAATACGCAGGCAAATTATTATCAAAATGATGTAAATTCCAGTGAATCAGTAGCTAAATGTCCAAAATGTGGTGCGGTACAAGGTATTGATAATGAGTTTTGCGTATATTGTGGAACAAAAATTAATAAATAAAATTAAAAGGAGTGGTTAATCATGTTTTGTCCAAAATGTGGAAACGAAATAAAAGAAGGGGTAAGCTTTTGTCCAAAATGCGGAACTAAAGTAGCAAGTAATCAAGAGAATTTTCAACAAAATAATTATAAAAGTCAAAATTCACAGCAAAATAAAAACATTAAAAAGCACGCAATAATAACTAAACAGAACATTGGTTTGATTGTAGGCTTAGCATTCATGTTTCTTGGGGGATTAACACTTATTACTGGAGATGTATGGGGTGGAGGATCTTCGGGAATTTTCTTAATAGCAATTGGGGCAGTAATTATGTTTTATACAAAATCTTAAAAATGGATTAAAATAGAACTAAGAAAGTATTTATAACCAAAAAAAATATTCAATTGCATGTTAAAGAGTAAGTATACGTACAACTAAAAGAATATAATGATGAAATAGAAATGTTGCTGACAAAACATTTTTGAGAAAAACTATTTCTGGTCCTTAATATTTTTGTTTGCTGTAAATTAAATTAGAGCATAGGCGCAACTTTTAGTTTTGCGTCTATTTTTTATAAGTACTCTTAATAAAAAGTAATTAAAAAAATTTGAATAAAATAGAAACTAATGTTTGATGGGAATTTCAGATAAAATCATTAAATGAGGTGGTGAAGATATATGAAAAATAAAAACATGAAAAGAATAATAGTTTTGTTTATATTGGTTCTAATTATAGGAGTATCAATCAAATGTTGCACAAACAAAAAAACTACTAATACAGTATTTCAAAATATGCATGAAACAGCAACTGATCCTGAAAAAACTGTTGAAAATACGTCAACAGAATTGGACAATGATGACTCAAAAAATTCTACCGAATCTAGCAAGAACAACACTAGTAGCGAAAACAAGTCAAATTCTAGCACAAGAAATACAGGGAGCACAAACAAACCAAGCTCTGGTTCAAACAGTACAGGAAACACAAACAAACCAAGTTCTGGCTCAAACAGCGTAGGAAACACAAGTAAACCAAACTCTGGTTCAAATAATGGAGGAAGCTCTAACAAGCCAAGTTCTGGTTCAAACAATTCAAATGGTGGAAACAGCTCAAGTACAGAAAAGCCAGCGCACAAGCACAACTGGGTTAACGTGACAAAAACGGTAAATCATCCAGCAGAAACTCATCAGGAAGATGTTTACGAAGATAGACAGGTTAAAGTGAAAGACGCTTGGGATGAGCAAGTGAGAGTTGATGCAGGGGGGGAGTGCCGTCAATGTGGATATAGAACAACAAATCCAGATGATATGACTATGCATTGTCTTGAGTATGGACATAGTAGTCACAATATTTCGGAATACAAAACAGTTCACCACGATGCTGTATACGAAACTCAGAGAGTAAAGGTTGGTACCAAAACTGTTACCGATAAAGCAGCCTGGACAGAAACAGTTGTGACTGGTCAAAAATGTTCTTCTTGCGGAGAAACAAAATAAGCGTGTTCCCGTTTAAATAGGGAATAAATATAGACTCAAACTTAAATGTTTGGGTCTATTTTTTTGCCTATTTTTCTATTACAAGACGCTCTTTTTAAAGATTTAGTTGATGTTTGAAAAAATACCATAGTGATACTCACCGTAAGCAGTGTAAAGATCAATCGGCATCGGAAGTTTAACGATATCTCTGCATATGAATGGTATCTGTTCCAGCATCGATTCCATATATGCTTCAGGTTTCCACTTTCTCATGTCCAGTGTATATTTCAGCTTCTTCTTGAATACGATCTAGTCAAGATATCCCTGCAGATGTCTTGTACTGACTCCATGCTTCTGTCTGATCAGATTCTTTGCCTCTGCATGCAGTTCATTTACTGATGATACTGTATTTCCATTCGGTGACACATATGCACCTGATGGAATGACATCACTTTCAAATCCGTTTTCAGATACAAACGTCTGAATACTGTGACTGTCATCACTGATAATCTTTGTACTGTCTGAAAAATGCTTTCTGTACTGATTCAGTATCTGAAAGCTTTCTCTTCCAAGACCACCGATTTTAAACAGCATATTATCATGTTCATCAATCGCAGCCACAATGCAGATTTTATGATGACTTGTTCCTTTCAGATGATGAAAATACGGAGTAGACTTGTGCTTTCCGCGATGCTTGCTCATTCTAGGCATGTTCTCTGGCTCTGTGCCTTTCAGGTTGATGCTTGTATAGGATGGATCAAGTTCAACATCACCACTGAGAACAACATTTTCCTGTACTTTTGAAATAGCCTTGTACAGCTTGTGACGCATATTAAAGCATGTAACTATGCTCAGTTCAGTAGCAACTGTCTGCTGCTCAAGTGTAAGTCCATTCAGTTCACCAGCTATAAAAGTAGACCATGTATTAAAACTTGTTCTTGAATGTGTAAACATGGTACCGGTAGTAGCCATGAATACTGAACGGCAGTCCTTGCATCTCCTATTTCTGTCTGTGCTTTGGATTGAATCCATTCTTTACAAAGTGTACAGATTCACAGTGAGGACATCTCTGTACGTGTGATTCAATATTTTCATAGTTTGTAGTATCAGGAGTTACTTTTTCTTTATACAGTTTGTCAATTCCAGTACGGATAAAAGACAGTTCGACAGGAGAAAGATGATTCAAGAAATCTTGTGTAATACGCATCATATATGATTCACCTCAACTTTACAGGTAAATCATACTCACTTCTTCTGTTTTCTCTGTCCGTTTTTTTGTACTATCAACTAATTCTTTAAAAAGAGCGTTATGATTAAAGTTTTTCCTTTGTCCTACAAATTTTTAACAAGTAATCACACATTTCGTCGTAGTCATTAGTTATTTCTTTCGGATCGTCAACGATGACGTTTTTCTCTAATACAGCATCTACATCACCAGTTTCGAAATCAGCTTCTTTTACTATATTGTCTGTTGAAATTTTTAGTGATTGTTTCTTGAATTTGAAAGTAAATCCTAAAATTTTATTTCCTCTAGTTTTAGCGTTGTTCGTTTCAACATGAAGACCAGGAAAGTATTCTTTGAGTTCTCTTATTGCCGGATTAATGGCCTTGTCTTTGAGCTTATTTGGTGTATAGTCCTTAGGAACGTCAAGAAATTGTTTTAATTCGTCAATTTTTACGATGTAGATGCCAGTAAATCTAAACTGTCTTAATTTGCGATACAAAGCTTTTGAATATCTAGATTTTAACGATGTGAAATTTTTTAAATCTAATTCTGTGAATTCCCTATTTAAATTGTTAAGTAGAAATAGGAAATTTTCATTAACACTTACTGTGAGTGTTTGCTTGTCCTTATCAATATCGAACGTGTGGAATAATACAAACATACTAATTCTATTCTCAATTTCGATTCTTGAAGAAATGCTCATTAGCCTATCATACATACGACGAAGCTCTGAAATGAAGCGCTCATTGTTTGTGCTTAAATTATAGTGTGAGAGTTCTTTTATCTCTCTAAATGTGAGAATAATTTTGTTTGTTTTCTGATCGCGTAATTGGCTACATAGTACCATAAAGAAATCGTAGTCTCTCTTTTGAAATCCTTTGAAAATTATCTGATTCATGAAATTGTGGTATGTTACGATTGTAGTATTTTTCAATTTTTTACCTCTTTCCGTAGTGTTTTTTATGTTTAGCATCCGTCCACCACAAAGTTGGTTGGTTATTTCGCATGTTGTAAATGTCAATGTCTTGTATTTATGGAATTGCTTATTTTATCTATCAAAAAAAATACATCCATTAGAATTGTCGTGAATTAACGTTGCTTTTATCTTTAGTGAAAAAGTGGCAGTTACTTTATTTTTTCAGATGTAGTATCAAAATCAAAAGTCTAACTTTTAATCTAATGAAAGCAAGGAACGCTTTAATTTTTTAAAATCCATCCTAACAAAGCAAACAATGCTCTTTTTAGTGGCCGCTAATGGAGGTTGCTAAAAACATGTTCATTACTTATTTGGATAAATGTATTCGTACATGACTTGATTTTAAATAGAATAGCTTACCATTCACAATGTATCCGTTAGAGCAAAGATTTCCAATATAAAATTTTTAAAGACTTTTAAATAGACTTATACGATGCTGCAAGCCCATGGTGCTATTTGGGTTTGGGATAATTTTGTACCCCAAATTGCCGGTTTTCAACTCAAGATTGCAGACATTTCCACTTAGAATTGCCGTTGTCTTGGACCCTATAACGCCGTTGTATTTCACCCCGAATTGCCGTTGCTTTTTTTGATGCTCATGGCACTTTATATTCCATATTTGGTTCCTACATTAAATTTAAATTACATAAGGTTATATGTCATAAAAACTATTTTATAAACACTGCCAACGAACCCTTAAATCATAAGTGATACAAAACAAGGATTCATAGTCTGGATCGTCTGTTGCAGGAACAAAAAAAGATGTCTGTAATAAAGTTACTAACAAAATCTTTAACCATTGGTTAATCCTCCCTTTTCGATTGAGTGTGATCTGTAAAAATTATTTTCTACACTATATATATGTCAGAATTTAAACTACAAATAAAAATTACATACAGCTATTTTTTAGTATGTATTGTGCACTATGAAGATCTGTCGTTTTTTAATCATCACCAGAAGCCGCTTCGCGGTGCCTTCAACAGGGAAATAATCTGTCTGTCTTACGAACAATTCAGCGTACGGGAAACGCATTCTAAAAAAAACTATTCGTTTTTTCGTATTTTTTAGAGTGTCTCATAAAAAACCTATTTTTCCGAGGCGAGTGGTTTGACGTTTACGTTTAATGATGGAGTATTGAATACAGAAAATATGAATTGCACGATGATAGGAAGTGGAATGGTTGCATCAAGAACTACTGATTTGGGGAATGGATTTATTAGATTCATTAAATATTGCGAATAATTACATATATTTACAGTAGGAAGTTCGCAGGTTCAATTTATGAGTATGTTTATACACGCTACGGTGTCGTAGCATAATAAAATTATATACTAAATTACAAAGATCTCAGTATTAGAAATACCGGGGTCTTTCGTATTATAGAACTAGAAGTTATTCAAGTAATAATTCTAGTTTTTTATTT
>ENA-OROZ01003264-OROZ01003264.1-human-gut-metagenome-genome-assembly--contig:-NODE-3264-length-10722-cov-2.615168_pt1 | contig 10722 bp, 10 predicted proteins | sample MGYA00242138_ERZ509066 | MGnify/ENA primary metagenome ERZ509066 (study PRJEB26280, sample SAMEA2338691) | human gut metagenome | biome: human gut; feature: human-associated habitat; material: faeces...
TCATCCGGCGGAGTGCTCCAAACTTGGAAAGACACGGATCATCAGGGATGTCAAACGCGGTGTGATTAGAAACACCGGATTTTACGATCAGAAGAACCGCCGGCCATTATAGCCGGAGTTCTAAGTTCGCATATTGCCACATGCTTCCTCCTGCCCGCTCCGTCAATCCGCGGGCAGCTCTTTTAAACAATCTGATATACTTTCAGTTCAAACCAGAAGGTAGAACCTTTTCCCACTTCACTCTCTACTCCGTAGCGTGCATCGTGCAGTTCCAGAATATTTTTTACGATCGAAAGTCCGAGTCCGGTTCCCATGACCGCCCGCTTGTGTGTCTTGTCCACTTTATAGTAGCGGTCCCACACATACGGAAGCGCCTCCGGAGCGATTCCCTCGCCGCTGTCCGTCACTTCGATCCGCACATATCCGTCTTCCCGCACAATCTGACGCACCCAGATCTGTTTGTCATCCCCGGTGTAATTGATTGCGTTATTGACCAGATTGTAGATGACCTGGAAGATTTTGTACTCGTCCGCCTCCACCATGACCATCTGGTCGTAGGAGAAATCGATCTTATAACCATCCTGCTCTTTTAACTTATTATACCGTGCAAATACAGACTGAATACTCTCGGTCAGGTTGTAGACCGTGACATTTTTTTCCATTACACCTGCCTGAAGCTTGGAGATGTCTAACATATCATTGACGAGATTGGTCAGCCGCTCCGCCTCGTCAATGACCACCTGCACATTTTCCGGAGAATTTTCCCCCGGCAGATCCCTCATGACCTCTGCGTAGGCAATGATCATCGTGAGCGGTGTCCGCAGGTCATGCGATACATTGGCAATCAGTTCCCGCCGCAGGCGCTCGCTCTTTCCAAGTTCCCGCGCAGTCATATTCAGGGTATCGGAAAGTTCCGCGACCTCCCGGTAATCGGTTCCGTCAAAATGAACGTCAAAATTGCCGCCTGCCATCTCCTTCGCGGAGGCATTCAGACCGATCAGGGAACGTGACACTTTTCTTGAAATCAAAAGTGCAATACCGAGCGAGAGAACAATCATGATGACTGTGATCCATACCAGTTCGGCACGCAGTGTATTGACCGTCGCATCCACCGGCGTCAGCTGCGCGTTCACAAACAGGATTCTCTCATTTCCATCGATCGAGACGACGTTCACGTAAATGACGCTCTCAATCCGTTCCTGTCCGTGGTTCTGCATAAAACCGTTCTCCGCCGGCATCCCCGCAGTCTCCTGCTCTGCGCCGTTGGCTGCACCTGGGGCATTTTCTGCTCCCGCCCCTGCCACATCGGCTGCATCTGAAATATTTCCCTCTCCTGTGGCATCGGGATTCATCACGTCCTGCGGATTCTGAAAATCATTCTTCCCGATATCTCCCTCAAATTCCAGCTTCGTGCTCCCGCCCTTGCTTTTGGCAGCTTCGTACAGCTTCTGTATCATCTCCTGCGGCATCTCGCACAGCCTGGAATTTGGAATATATTCTGCGCTGTAAATGGTGTTTCCGTCCGTATCCGTGACAAACACGATCATGTTATTCTGCGCCGCCAGCGCATCGATCTGTTCTTCAATGTTCTGGGAATCGCTCTGTAAGACCGCAATCACTTCCGAGGTGAGTTCCAGTGCCTCCTGGGACTTGATCTTCTTATAGAACTTGTCCAGATAACAGATCTGCACAAGCCACAGCACCGTCAAAAGGATTCCGGTAAACACCAGAAGATAGAAAAAGATTTTCCATTTGATACTGATTTTTTCATGCTTCAAACCGGTACCCCACCCCTCTTAACGTGACAAGGAACTTGCGGTAGTCCCCAAGGCTGCTGCGCAGCAGCTTGATATGGGTATCCAGCGTACGGTCGTCCCCGTAATAATCATATCCCCACACCTCGGTAATCAGCTTTTCACGCTCCAGTGCAATATTCCGGTTCCGCACCAGATAAAACAGCAAGTCGTATTCTTTCGGAGAAAGTTCGGCGCGCTTTCCATCCACCGTCACAGTCCTTCCGGTAAAATCAATGACAAGCCCCTCCGCCTGGAAAATCTCATGCCCGTTCGTGCTTGCAGAATCTCTTCCGCCGTTGCGGTCAATGACCACTTTTACACGCATCATAAGCTCCTTCGGAGAAAACGGCTTCACCACATAATCGTCAATTCCAAGTTCAAATCCGTGAATCTTATCATACTCTTCTCCGCGTGCCGACAGCATGATCACCGGAATGTTTTTGGTCTTGCGGATCTCCCGGCAGGTTGAAAAGCCGTCCAGCTCCGGCATCATAATATCGAGAATAATCACGTCAAAATCCTGCTCTCTGCAGAGCTTTACCGCCTCCATGCCGTCTTTTGCCTCGGTAATGTCGTACCCCTCGAACTCTCCGTATTTTCTTATAATCGCCCTGATTTTTTCTTCGTCATCTACTACCAGTATTCTTCTCATAACGCAGATACCTCCCTGTTTTTGACATCATATCGTCGCAATGTGACGTTCCTGTGAATGCCATCTGATGATTCGGAGAATCTTTTATAAAAACTGTTCCCTTGCCTTGCGCAGCTGGGACTGGAACCACAGAAATGCCGCCAGGAAGATTAAAAGTTCAACCACGTTGAACGCTCCGAGCGATACCACTTTATCATTGATAATTCCAAGGACACCCACAGCGATAATCAATGCGCCGAACACTGCCTCTTTCCAGTAAATAAACGCTATGAACTCCTTCGTTTTTCTGCATCTGGCGATCTCCTCCGCCGTGATGACCGCCGAGCTGATCTTCCCTGTCTTTTTCATCTTAAGTGCTGCTCCGATCATATATACCCCGAAAATGGCGATGACCACATCAAATATCAGCATTACATCCATTCTTTTATCCTCTCATTCCAGCCGACTGATTCGACATATTTTTTTACATTATCTATCTTCTTCTTACAAAATTCAATATATTCATTGAACTATTTTTCTTGTTAGTGTAAAATAGAAGCGAATATAATTATGATGACAGAGGAGATGCATTATGATGTTAAATGGCATTAAGATTCTCATTGGCGACGACTCCATACTTGCAAGAAAGCAGTTAAAGGATATTGTTTCCACATATGGTACTCCGGTGTTTCTGGAAGCTTCCAATGGACAGGACGCCATCGACCTCTACAAAAAAGAGTCACCTGAATTGGTTTTCCTTGATATTGTCATGCCTGTAAAGGACGGCATTTCTGCCATTACCGAGATCAAGGCATATGATAAGGATGCTGATATTATTGTCGTTTCATCCGTCGGTACTCAGACACAGTTAAAAGCTGCCATTGAAGCCGGGGCTAACGATTTTATCCAGAAGCCGCTGAATGCAGAACAGATTCATCACATTATTTCTTCAAGATTTGAAGGGAGATAAGCTATGTACGCTCAGTTTTTCGGAAATTACTTATTATCACACGGTGTCGTTACCAGGGAGCAGCTGTTAGAAACCATGCATCGGAAGTCTTCAACCAAGATCAAACTTGGCACTCTTGCCATTCATGCCGGATATATGACCGCAAACGAGGTAGACCGTATCGTCATTCTTCAGACACACGAGGACAAGCGTTTTGGTGAACTCGCCATTCATGAGGGATATCTCACAGAGGCGGAAGTGACTAAGCTTCTCGCAGAGCAGAAGCCGGATTTTCTTCTTCTCGGACAGGCACTTGTGGACGAAGGACTCATCAATAATCAGCAGCTGCAGGAGTTGATCATTGATTATCAGTCAGAGAACGAACTGGACGATTACAGTTACTCCGAGGAAGATCAGGATGCCATCCGCCATATGATCGAGAACTTTTTCATTCTCGCTGAGCGTCCGCTCTCAAAGTATGAAATCTCTTTTTTCCAGCTTTTGTTCAATAATCTCTATCGGTTTATCGGAGATGATTTCACACTGGTTTCTCCGAGCAGTTGCAAGGAATACCCGACCAACTACTGCGTATCACAGAAAGTAAGCGGATCGTTTTCCATCCGGACTTATCTCGATATTCCAGAGAATACATGTATTGCTTTTGCATCCAAGTATGTCAACGAAAACTTTACAGAATTTGATGAGTATGTGCGTTCTTCTGTAGAAGATTTTATCAATCTGCACAACGGTCTGTTCTGTGTCAATATGTCAAACGAGTTCTCCATGAATCTGTCACTGGAGGCTCCGGTTGTAGAAGAAAAAGATCTGCTTACCTTTGAGCATGAGACTTATCTTCTGCCGGTTTTATTCCCGTTTGGAACGCTTCACTTCATCTTTGAAATCTGTTCCGAAAAATAAGTTTATCAAAAAAGATTTATCAAAAAAAGCTGCACGCGCGGGGCGTGCAGCTTTTTTATGTCTTTCACATTTTTATTCTTAGATTTTCAGGAAATTCTTTACTACCTGCGGCATCTCATCCACTTCACACACGGTATCGTGAAGCACCTTCGCATTGCGGATCTCCTCAATCGCCTGCGGAACGGCTACGTTCGCAATCCGGCTCAGCTCATCCACCAGTTCAAAATCGGACATGCTGTCGTACTTGTGGTCAATGGCATCCATCACACTTCTTGTAAACTTAAACGGGCTTGCCGTGGACGCAATCACGGTCTTGGTGTCTACATCACCGGTATCCTTTTTGTATTTTCCATATACACCGGCAGCAACCGCTGTATGTGTATCGATCACGTAGCCTGTCTTCTCATAAAGTGCGCGGATGACCTCTGCCGTCTCCGCCTCGCTTGTGTAATTGCCATAGAAATCCTTAAGCTGTGCTCTCATCTCCGGCGTGATCTCGTATTTTCCGGTGGTCGTCAGTTCTCTCATCAGCGCGGCATTCTTCTCGGCGTCGTTTCCCGCAATGCGGTAAATCAGACGCTCCAGATTGCTGGAGATCAGAATGTCCATCGACGGTGAGCTTGTCAGCATAAACTCACGGTTCTTGTCATATGTGCCTGTGGAGAAGAAATCATATAAAACTTTGTTCTCGTTGGACGCACAAATCAGCTTGGCAATCGGTATTCCCATATTTTTCGCATAAAATGCAGCCAGAATATTGCCGAAGTTGCCGGTAGGAACAACGACATTCACCGGCTCATCCTTTGCGATCACGCCATTCGCATAGAGCTTCGCGTAGGCGTAGACATAATACACAATCTGCGGTACAAGTCTTCCGATATTGATGGAATTCGCGGAGGAAAACTGATATCCGGCAGCGTCCATCTCCGAGAACATCTTCTTCACGCCAGTCTGCGCCTGGTCAAAGTTCCCGTGAATGCCGACAACAAACGTATTGTCACCCTTCTGGGTCACCATCTGCTTCTCCTGGATCGGGCTTACACCGTTCTTCGGATAGAATACAATGATTTTCGTTCCCGGAACATCGGAAAATCCTGCCAGCGCTGCCTTTCCGGTATCTCCCGAGGTGGCAGTCAGAATCACGATCTCATTCTTTACATGATTCTTCTTCGCAGCGGTCGTCAGCAGATACGGCAGAATGGACAGTGCCATATCCTTAAAAGCGATCGTGGAACCGTGGAACAGTTCCAGGTAATATGCGCCGTCCGCCTCCACAAGCGGTGCGATCTCCTCTGTGTCGAACTTGCTGTCATACGCGGAATTGATACAGTGCTTTAACTCCTCCTCGGTAAAATCCGTCAGAAAACGCTTCATGACTTCATATGCTGTCTCCTGATAGGACATTTTGCCAAGCTCTTCCATCGGCACATCCAGCGCCGGAATCTGTGTCGGTACAAACAGTCCTCCGTCATTTGCCAGACCACGCAGAATCGCCTGCGATGCCGTTACTCTTTCCTGTGCGTCTCTCGTACTTGCATACACTAATTCCATCTTCATAATCCTCTTATCTCTTTCTTCTTGTAACATGCGATGTACAAAAAAAATGTACAGTCTCTTATATACTTAACTCACATTATATAAGAAACTGTACATTCATGTCAATGCACTAACGTACTAAAATATTATACATTTTTAAATCGTCCGGCTTCTCCCTTTAAGCGGTCGCTGATGCTCTGATTCGTCTCCATCTCCGAATGAACGGTGTCGATATTGGACACCAGAACCGTCGTGCTGCTCGCCGCATTTCCGACACTGTTTGCACTCTCCTCAATCGCCGTGGAAATGTCGCGGATGGAATCCACCGTCTTCTCCATGATCTGCTGCAGGTTGCGCGCCTTCTCCTCAAAATGATCCATCGTGGTATTCACATACGCCGCATCATCCCGGTACTGTACACCGTTTTCTACAAATCGGTCATAATCCGGCATGATCGTCCCGTCGATGTATTCGACGATCGCGTTGGAATTGTTGGCGAGCTTATTCACTGCCTGCGTTACCAGCGCGTTGATGGACTGAATATTGTTCGCGGTCTCTCTGGTGGAATCCGCCAGCTTTCGTATCTCATCCGCGACAACTGCAAATCCTTTTCCGGCTTCGCCTGCTCTCGCCGCCTCAATGGAAGCATTCAGTGCAAGGAGGTTCGTCTGGCTGGATACGCTTAAGATCTCCTCCGTCAGCTCGTTGACGCGATCCACACTCTTGCTCTCCTCAATGGCAGCCTTTAAAGTCTCGATGATATCCGTAATCATCCGGCTGGTCGTCTCCTTGTTGGCAACCGCTTTCTCCTTCATATCCTCCGCGCGGCTCTGCATCTCGGTCGCATAGGAGTTCATATCCTGTGATTCTTTTGTAATCTCATTCACATCCTGCCCGATCTGCGCCACATTGGTATTGACCGTGTTGACGGCAGACGCCACTTCCTGCATGGTAGCCGAGAGTTCCTCCATCACGGCAGAAATATCGCAGGCATTGGAGTTTGCTGTGCCGACACTGCCCGAAACGCGCGATACGATCTCGCCCATCTCCCTGGAGTCAATCACAATACGGCTCATAATCTGCTGCAGGGTCTCTAAGAACACGTTGATGCCGCCGGCAAGCTGTCCGATCTCATCCTTGTTCTTCAAAGAGATTCTGCGTGTCAGATCTCCGTTGCCGGACTCGATCTCTTTTAAAATATCATTCAGCTGTGTCGTCACACTCTTGACTGGATTTACAACAGTGCGTACCGATCCGATCACCGCAACGACAAAGAACACCAGCACAAGTACAAATGTGACGCCGCTGACTGCCCGCGAATTATTGTATACAGATTCCTGCTCCGCCACGCCGGCATCCACATTTGCTTCCATATACCCTTCCAGCTCCGTGAGCACGCCGTCCACATTCTCGCTGGTCGGCGCCAGCACCGTATTGCATATCTGTCTCGCCTTGTCCTTATTCCCGCGGGAAATAAAGTCTGCAATCCGGTCATAGACCTCGGTGTAATCGGCAAAATTCTCCCGAAGCGTCTCCATTGCCGCAGCTTCCTCCTGCGTCTGTGTCAGCGCCTCATAGGAATCAATCGACGTCTGAATGTCCGTGCGGTACTGATCCACCTGCTCCATCAGCTGATCGCGCTCGTCCTTGGACGTGGACACGCACATCCGGTATGTGATTGCATCAATGCTCTTAAAATTCGACGAAATGTCATTTAACAGCATCAGCTGATTCACCGTTGTGTCACTGATCTCCTTGCTGCTGGTATGCAGCTCATTGGCATTTTTTAATCCGGTTACCGCCGAAATGACTGCAATCACTGCAAGCAGCACTACCGGGATCAATACTTTTGTTGATATTTTTTTCATTTAAGAATGGCCCCTTCCAAAATATATGACATCCTGCACACATCTAACTCTTCTTAGTATAGCAAAATTGTATATTTTCGTCAATCGGATTTCCGCTATTGCATCCCGTCTTTCCTTCTGTTATTCTATACTCATCACAAAAGTGTATCCTAATGCTTATTTACATAATATTTTTACGGTAAACAAGGAGCGGTCTATGACGCAGGGTGTATCCATCGCCACAAAAAAAGACGGCACGGTCTACTACCGTGCCGGTCTCTATTACAAAAATAAACATATCAGTCTCGGAAGCTATGCGGATGAGACCACCGCAGGCAATGCCTATCTGGAAGCACTTGCCATTCTGGGCTCTTTGGATCAGCTGCCGGAAGATTATATTGAGCAGCCCACAACCCTCTCCTTTGAAAAAATCATCGTGCTTTTGAACTTCCGCAACAACGGCATTTACTTTAAGAATCCGATCTACCTGCGCAACGGCTATTTCAGCTACTATCTCTCGCGCATCGAGGAGTTAAAGTTTGACGTTGACGACCTGTTCTACTATTCCAGCCGCAAGATCCAGAAACGGCAGGGGCATCTGTTCGTCAGCGACTATGGCATGCAGTATTCCATCCTCTCCCGCTACGGCATCCGCCCTTACGCTGTTGCCGGAAGAGACTATCAGTTTGTCAACGGAGATAAAAGTGACTTCCGCTATTCCAATATTGTGATCGTCAACCGTTACCACGGGGTGCTCCAGTTTTTAAAGAACGGACTCCCGCGGTACCGCGCCGTCATCCACATCAATGGCAATTACCAGATCGGCAGCTACTCCTCCGAGGAAAAAGCCGCCATTGCCTACAACAAGGCCGTTGATCTCGCCCGCGCGGCAGGCATTCAAAAAAATTTCCCGGAAAACTATGTCGATACGCTCTCCCCGAAGGAATACGCAGATATCTACACCGGTCTTAAAATCTCCAGGCGCTATCTGAATTATCTGGAACAGATTGCCCAAAAGGTTAATTCTATTTCTGATTGATATAATTAACCAGCCCTTCGCAGTCGATAATCTTCTGCATAAACGGAGGAAACGCCTGCCCCTGATAGGAAGTGTTCTTCGTCTTGTCCGTGATGATGCCGGAGTCAAAATCAACCTCAACCTCATCTCCTGCCTCGATCGCTTTTGCCGCCTCCGGACACTCGATGATCGGCAGTCCGATATTGATCGCGTTGCGGTAGAAGATTCTCGCAAATGTCTCTGCGATGACACAGCTCACGCCGGAAGCCTTGATGGCGATCGGTGCATGCTCTCTCGACGAACCACATCCAAAGTTCTTATTTGCTACGATAATATCGCCCGCTTTTACCTTTTTCACAAAATCCTTGTCAATGTCCTCCATGCAGTGTGTCGCCAGTTCCTTCGGATCAGAAGAATTCAGATAACGTGCAGGAATGATGACATCCGTATCGACATTGTCTCCGTATTTAAATACATGACCCTTTGCTGCTTTCATGCTCTGTCTCCTTTCCTCGCCTATGCAATCTCATCCGGTCCGGATAACTTTCCGGTGATGGCGCTTGCCGCCGCCACAGCCGGACTTGCCAGATAGATCTCAGACTCCACGTGTCCCATTCTGCCGACAAAGTTCCGGTTTGTCGTGGAGACACATCTCTCATGTTCCGCAAGGATACCCATATAACCGCCCAGGCACGGACCGCAGGTCGGAGTGCTGACAACAGCACCAGCCTCGATGAAGGTCTCTAAAAGTCCCTCTTTCATGGACTGTAAATAGATCGCCTGTGTCGCCGGAATCACGATGCAGCGCAGACCTTTTTTCACTTTTCTGCCCTTTAAGATCTCAGCTGCGATACGCATATCCTCGATACGTCCGTTCGTACAGGAGCCAATGACAACCTGATCGATCGCAATGTCACCCACCTCATCGATCGTTCTCGTATTCTCCGGAAGGTGCGGGAAGGATACGGTCGGCTTTAACTCGGATAAGTCTATGGTATACTCTTCGTCATACTCTGCATCCGGATCTGCCTCATATACCTTGAAATCACGTTTAGAATGCTCTTTTAAGTACTCAATTGTCTTCTCATCAACCGGAAAGATACCGTTCTTGCCGCCTGCCTCGATCGCCATGTTGCAGATCGTGAAACGGTCATCCATGGAAAGGTTCTTGATGCCCTCGCCGACAAACTCCATGGAACGGTACAGCGCGCCATCTACGCCGATCATACCGATAATGTGAAGAATGACATCTTTACCACTGACCCATTTTGCCGGTTTGCCGATCAGGTTGAACTTGATCGCGGACGGTACCTTGAACCAAGCCTTACCGGTTACCATGCCAGCTGCCATATCGGTACTGCCGACACCTGTAGAGAATGCGCCAAGTGCGCCGTATGTACAGGTATGGGAATCCGCACCGATGACTGCGTCACCTGCTACAACCAGACCTTTTTCCGGAAGGAGTGCATGCTCGATTCCCATCTCTCCTACGTCAAAATAGTTGGTGATATCATGACGACAGGCAAATTCACGACAGCATTTGCAGTTTTCTGCCGACTTGATATCCTTATTCGGGATAAAATGATCCATAACCAGCGCAATTTTGTCATGATTGAATACCGTCTGGTTGTCCATCTTCTTCATCTCATTGACCGCTACCGGCGTTGTGATATCATTTCCAAGAACCAGATCCAGATCTGCTTCGATCAACTGTCCTGCTTTTACCTCTGCAAGACCCGCGTGCGCTGCCAGGATCTTCTGTGTCATTGTCATTCCCATGATTTATTTCCTCCTGCATATACATACTTGGTAACGGCTCCGATGCCCTTACTGTTATAGGAAAAAACTCTGTTCCAACGGTGCCGCTGCCATCTTTTGCTTTTTTATGTTTGTATTATAGCACCGGTTCTGTTATAATACAAATATATATTATTAATAGATACTATGAGTCGAAGTTATAGTGTCACTGTTCACGAGTAGGCACTTTTGGAACCGAAAGTGCCGTAAGAAAACGTGGTGGCAGCAGG
>ENA-OROZ01003269-OROZ01003269.1-human-gut-metagenome-genome-assembly--contig:-NODE-3269-length-10712-cov-2.527916_pt1 | contig 10712 bp, 8 predicted proteins | sample MGYA00242138_ERZ509066 | MGnify/ENA primary metagenome ERZ509066 (study PRJEB26280, sample SAMEA2338691) | human gut metagenome | biome: human gut; feature: human-associated habitat; material: faeces...
GAACAGTTCCACTATCTGGATACCACAGGACAGAATATCGGGAATGTAAAAAGAAAGCTGAGAATCCACAGGGAAGTAAAGGCTCCGGTGAAAAAGAACACCCTGGCAGGGGAGATGATCTATTCCGTCGATGGGAAGGAACTGGGAAGAGTGAGGATCCTTTATGGGGAAAATGCAGGAAAAGCCACATATCCGGACTGCCTGAAAAAAGTTGTCATGAGACTGTAGACAAAAAGTATTTTGGACAGTTTTATAAATTTTTGACAAAGGACAGCAATCCGATGTATAATAAAATCCAAATGGGTATTGAGGGAAATAAAAAACAAAAGGAAGGTACTATATAATGAAAGAAATCCGTACAGAAGATGCCGTAGGGCACATTTTATGCCATGACATCACACAGATTATCAAAGATGTTAAAAAAGGGGTGCTTTTTAAGAAAGGTCATATTGTCAGAGAAGAGGATATTCCTCTGTTACTCTCTGTAGGAAAAGAACATTTATATGTGTGGGAGAAGAAAGAAGGAATCCTTCATGAGAATGAAGGTGCAGAGATCCTTTATAAGATCTGTGCCGGAGATTCGGACACCATGCATGGTTCTGATATAAAAGAGGGAAAAATCGAGCTGATCGCAGACATTGACGGAGTGCTTAAGATCCGCAGGGAAGTTCTGCTGGCTGTCAACTCACTTGGAGAGATGATGATCGCATCCAGACATGGAAATTTTCCGGTGAAAACCGGAGATAAGATTGCAGGAACAAGGATCATTCCGCTTGTGATCGAAGAAGAAAAGATGCAGAAGGCCTGTGAAGTGGCAGGAAAAGAACCGATTTTCCGGATTCTTCCGTACCAGAAGAAAAAAGCGGGAATCGTAACGACGGGAAGCGAAGTGTATTATCACCGGATCGAGGATAAATTTACTCCGGTTGTGATCGAAAAACTGAAAGAATGTGGCGTTACAGAGGTGAAGCAGATCCAGTGCAACGATGATCATGAGATGATCACAGAAGCAATCCAGACTCTGATCGAGGATGGTTCTGACCTGATCGTCTGTACCGGTGGAATGAGTGTAGATCCGGATGACAGGACTCCGTTTGCGATCAAAAATGCCTGTACGGAAGTGGTGACTTATGGGACACCGGTTCTTCCGGGAGCCATGTTTATGCTTGCTTATTGTGAAAAAGAAGGCAGACAGATTCCGGTCATGGGTCTTCCGGGATGCGTGATGTATGCAAAACGGACGATTTTTGATCTGGTTCTTCCGAGGATTATGTGTGATGAAAAGCTACATGAAAAAGATTTCCGGCTTCTTGGACAGGGAGGACTTTGTCTGTCCTGTCCGGTGTGTACTTTTCCAAACTGTGGATTTGGAAAAGGAGGATATTAAAATCATGAGAAAGAATAACTTATTTAAGAAAACAGTGGCAGCAGGTCTGGTTCTGCTGATGACAGCATCACTTGCTGCATGTGACGGTAAAAAGACCGACACAAAAACAGAAGACAAAAAGACAGAAACAAAGGCTGGTAAAGAAGAGGATGTAGAGCTTCAGGTATTTATCGCAGCCAGCCTGAATACGGCAATGACAGATATTGCAGAGCGTTATGAAAAAAAGCATCCGAATGTGAAGATCGTCTACAATGCAGACAGCTCAGGAACTCTGCTGACACAGATCGAAGAAGGATATGAGTGTGACCTGTTCTTCTCCGCAGCACAGAAACAGATGGATCAGCTTGAGGCTGACGGACTGGTAGTAGAAGGAACACGCCATAATGTAGTGAACAATCAGGTAGTTGTTATCACATTAAAGGACAGTGATACAGCAGTAACCGGGCTTGAAAACTTAAATGAGGCAAAGAGCATTGCACTTGCAGGCGGAAGTGTACCAGTTGGAAAATATACCCGTCAGGCGTTGATGAATCTCGGAATTCTGGACAAAGTAGACGATGCGTCTACCATCACAACAGAACAGATTTCTGAAGCTCTTGGAGGAATAGAGATCAGTGAGCAGGCAAATGTAAGCAAGGTGCTGATCGCCGTTACAGAGGGTGCATGCGAAGTTGGAACAACTTATTATTCTGATACATACGGATATGAGGATCAGATCAAGATCCTTCAGACAGTAAACTATGATCTGACAGGTAACGTGATTTATCCGATCTGCCGTGTGGAAAATAAAGAGGCAGATGATGCAAAGAAAAAAGCAGCCGATGATTTCCTTGCATATGTAACATCCGATGACGCAAAGAAGATCTTTGACAGCTACTATTTCGATACAAACGTAGAGTAAAAGAGGAACGATATGAAAGAAATAAGACAGATCCTTGCAGGACTTGACTGGAGTCCGCTTTTCATTTCAATCAAAACAGGAATCGCAGCAATGATCGTGTCATTCTTCCTGGGAATATGGGCAGCAAGAAAGGTGCTGAAAGCGAAGACGGGTCTCAGGGCTGTGCTGGATGGGATTCTGACACTGCCGCTGGTGCTTCCGCCGACGGTTGCAGGATTTTTCCTGCTGCTCATTTTCAGTACGAGAAGAACCGTTGGATCGTATCTTTATACGACATTTGATATCAAGATCGTACAGTCCTGGGCAGGATGCGTGATCGCGGCAACTGTGATTGCATTTCCACTGATGTACCGGAATGCAAGAGCAGCATTTGAACAGGTGGATGTGAACCTGATCTATGCGGCGCAGACGCTCGGTATGCCGGAGTGGAAGATTTTCTGGAGGGTGATCATGCCGGCGGCAGGTCCTGGAGTTGCATCCGGTACAATTCTTGCATTTGCAAGAGCGCTTGGAGAATATGGTGCGACCTCCATGCTTGCGGGCAATATTCCAGGAAAGACGGCAACCATTTCCCAGAGAATTGCAATGGTCATCCAGGACGGTGATTATCAGACGGCAGGCGTGTGGGTCGGAATTGTAATCCTGATCGCATTCGGAATAGTAGTACTTATGAATCTGGCATTTGGAAAGGGAATGAAACATACAAAGCAATGGTAGAACTAGAGATAAAAAAACAGTATGAAAAATTCAGGCTGGATGTTGCCTTTAAAAGTGAAAAAAAGCGGATCGGAATCCTGGGCGCTTCCGGATGTGGGAAAAGCCTGACCTTGAAAAGTATTGCCGGGATCGAAAGACCGGAAAAAGGGCGGATCGTGATTGACGGAGTTACCCTTTTTGATGCCGGAAAAAAGATTTTTCTGAAGCCACAAAAAAGGAAAGTCGGTTATCTTTTTCAGAATTATGCGTTGTTTCCGAACATGACCGTGGAGCAGAATATCGGGATTGGATTTACCGGAAACAAAGAAGATAAGCAGAAAATGGTAGAACAGTTGATCCATCATTTCCAGCTGGACGGACTGGAAAAGCTTTATCCGTCAAAGCTTTCTGGCGGACAGCAGCAGAGAACGGCACTGGCACGGATTATGGCATATGAACCGGATGTGATCCTTCTGGATGAACCATTTTCGGCACTGGATGCGTATCTTCGGGAGCGGATGCTGACCGAGCTGATGGAAATGCTGAGTGATTATGAAGGTACGGTGATCATGGTGTCCCACAGCAGGGATGAAATCTACAGCTTCAGTGAAGAGGTTCTGGTAATTGAAGATGGACATGGAATCCGCCTGGGTCCGGTAAAAGAAGTATTTAATGCACCGCGCTATAAGACAGCGGCAAGACTTACCGGATGTAAAAATATTGCAGATGTTTACCGGATGGATGCGCAGACGGTGTATGTGAAAGACTGGGATGTGCAGCTGATTTTTAAAGGACGTAGTGTGCCGGAGAATGTGAAGGCAATCGGGATCCGAGCTCATGATCTGATTCCGGTGTATGGAACGATATCCGGGGCTATGCTGAAAGTTAAAGAATGGAAAAGTGTGGATTATCCATTTGAACGAAAATATTTTATCCAATGCGAGTCGGGATGTGAGGACTTCTGCTGGTTTGTCCAAAGAGAGATTTCTGCCACTCTGGAAGAAAAAGGAATGCCGGATGCACTCGCATTTCCGGAAGAAAAAGTGCTGTTCCTTGAAGGATAGCGTGGCAGATGCTATAATGGACAAATAGAGAAAACGGGCAGAAGGTGGCAGCATAAATGCAGAAAGAACAAGACAGGGAAGCGATTTACCGGAGCATTTTCTTCTGTGATATGGATCGGAAGAAGGCGGATGAGATCATTAACCGGTTAGACGGCAGAACCGTAACCTATGACAAGGGCGAAATCATCATAAGAGAAAGAGAAAAACTGAACAATATCGGAATCCTGCTTGACGGGGTACTCTGTAAAGTGCAGTATTACCGGGATGGAACCGAACAGCTGGTCCAGAAGCTTGTCAGCTCGTTTGTTGTGGGAGTGGAGATTGCGGTCAGTGAAAAAAAGACGAGTCCTTATGATGTTTATGCATCGGAACAGGCACACATTTTCTGGTTTCCTGTACGGGCGATGGAAGAAGAGGGCGTTCTGGATCTGCGTGAGAGGATTGAGTTTTACAAGAAAGCGGTTCATTTCCTTGCAAATGAAGATATCCGCAAGTACAGGAAGATTGAATTGCTGTCGATCAGAGGAATCCGGGAAAGAATCGAGCAGTATCTGAGAATTCAGCAAAGCCGCCATAAAAGCAATGCCTTTGATATTGAATTTAACAGAGAACAGATGGCAAATTATCTGGGGATCAACCGGAGTGTGCTGTCACATGAGTTGAAAAAAATGGAAAAAGAGGGGATTTTGAAGGTCAGAAAGAATCATTTTGAGCTGGCTGATAAAGAATAAAACAGAATTTCTGCTGAAAATATCGAAAAGTGGTTGGTTTTTATCAGAATATAGTTTATAATGAAAAAAGGATTAGGCGGCAAGGAGGTTCTTTATGGCATCGTCAAAAAATTATACAGAAGTTTTGATAGGCGGCAAAGTATTCACCCTGAGCGGATTTGAAAGCGAAGATTATCTGCAGAAGGTATCCACTTATCTGAACCATAAAATCGAGGAATGTACAAGCAGCGATGGATATCGTAAGCAGAGTGCGGAAGCCAGAAGTGTGCTTCTTGCTTTAAATATAGCAGATGATTATTTTAAAGCCAAGAAACAGGGCGGCGCATTAGAAAGCGACATCGAGGCAAAAGACAAAGAGATGTACGATTTAAAGCATGAACTGATCTCAGTACAGATCAAGTATGAGAATGCTGAAAAAGCACTGGATAAACTCAAGGCAGAGAACCAGGAACTTCAGATGAAGATCGTACAGCTTGAAACAGAAATGAAAAATCACCGTACAAAATAGACTGTCCTGAGGCAGTCTATTTTTGATACTCCGGTATACAAAGAGAAATGTCTGCAACACAGGGGCTTTGTATACAGGTTATTTAAAGATAGAGGAGTTATATGAAAGACAGAGTTGAAATCCTTGCACCGGCAGGGAGTATGGAGTGCCTGAAAGCGGCAATTGCAGCAGGAGCTGATGCGGTATATACAGGGGGAGCCCTTTTCGGGGCACGTGCTTATGCACATAACCTGACGGAGGAAGAACTTTTAGAGGCAATTGATTATGTGCATTTGCATGGAAGAAGACTGTATCTGACCGTGAATACACTGATCAAAGACCGTGAGATGGAAAAACAGATGTATGATTATCTGCTCCCTTATTACCGGCAGGGGCTGGATGCGGTGATCGTGCAGGATATTGGACTGTTCCGTTTTATCCGGAAGCATTTTCCGGATCTTCCGATCCACGCAAGTACCCAGATGACGCTTACGGGAGTGGATGGGGCGAAGTTTCTGGAAAAGGAAGGTGCACAGCGGATTGTTACATCCAGAGAACTGAGTATGGCAGAGGTGAAGAAGATTGCCGATGAGACAGAGCTCGAGATTGAAAGCTTTGTACATGGTGCACTCTGCTATTGCTATTCTGGTCAGTGCCTGTTCAGCAGTTTTATCGGCGGCAGAAGTGGCAACCGTGGACAGTGCGCACAGCCGTGCAGACTGCTTTACCGGACACCGGAAGCAAAGAGACCACAGTATCTGCTGAGTCTTAAGGATATCTGTACATTGGAACTGATCCCGGAGATGATCGAGAGCGGGATTTATTCTTTCAAGATTGAAGGCCGGATGAAGAAGCCGGAGTATGCGGCAGCAGTCGCTTTCCAGTACCGGAAATATGCCGATCTTTATCTGAAATATTACGAAGAATGTCCGGCAGAAGAGGATCCGGCAGCGTATGCGATGAAGAAATACCGTGTCCGCGAGGAGGATCGGCAGATGCTGCTGGATCTCTATAACCGTGGCGGTTTCCATACGGGTTATTATCATACACAGAATGGACGGGAGATGATTTCCTTAAACCGTCCGAACCATGCAGGAGTGCCGGCAGTAAAGGTACTTGCTAAAAAAGGCAGAAATGTGACTGCAAAAGCACTGACAGACCTGTATCCGCAGGATATTATTGAACTCCCGATGCGCAAAGGCAGGGAAAAAGCAGATAATTATACCTGTAAGGATGCAGTCAGAAAAGGAATGAATGTGCAGATCCCGGTATTTGCAGATACCCCGTTCAAGAGGGATGAAATCTGGATGCGTACAAGAAACAGCACATTGATTGACACGCTGCGTGAAGAATTTGTAAATGGAAAAATAAAAGAACGGATCTGCGGAACTTTCCGGCTGTATCCGCAGGAAAAGGCAACGCTTACGGTGAAGTGCCGGGATGCCGAGATTACGGTTGCCGGTGAAAAAGCACAGGAAGCACTGAGCCAGCCGATGAGCAGAGAGCGGATTGAAAAGCAGCTGCGCAAGACGGGAAATACGGAATTTGAATTTTCCTTTTTAAAGGCCGAGATCGGAGAAAAAGTATTTCTTCCGATGCAGAGCCTGAACGAACTTCGAAGAGAAGCACTGGAGACGCTGGAAAAAGTGATCTGTGAGAAATACAGAAGAAGTGGTGAAGTGAAAGATCCGGAAGAAGATAAGACAGAGCTTTCAATGGAAGAAGAGGTACTTTCCGGATGGACGGCATCGGTAAGAACCGCAGAACAGATGGAAGTGATTCTGGAAGAAGAAGCAATCGGAAGAATCTATGTGGATTGTACCATGTTCCCTCGCATCTGGGAGAAGGACAGCTATGTGGAGTGGATTACAAAAGTACATGCAGCAGGGAAAGAAATTTATCTGGTCATGCCGTATATTTTCCGGGAAAGAACCAGAAAACAGTATGAAGCTGCATATAACCGGATATTCGGAGCCGGATGGGACGGCATTCTGATCGCCAATTATGAAAGTTTTGCGTTTCTGAAAGAGCATGGTTATACCGGAAGGATTATGACCGATTACAATCTGTATGAATTTAATCAGGAAAGCAGGAAATTCTGGAAGGAAAAGGGAGTTTTTGAATTTACAGCGCCCGTGGAACTGACAGAAAGAGAACTCCAGGATCTCCGGGTAAAGGATGGAGAAGTGATCGTATATGGTTATCTTCCGATGATGATATCTGCAGGATGTATTCAGAAAACGACCAGAGGATGTCTGAAAAAATCCGGACAGACGACAATAACTGACAGATATCGTAATCCATTTGTGGTAAAAAATGAATGTGATTACTGTTATAATATCCTTTACAATTATGTACCATTATATCTGGGAGACCGGATGGAAGAGGTATATCAGATCGGTCCTGGGCGGATCCGACTGATGTTTACTACTGAAAGGCAGCAGGAGGTAAGGCAGATTTTAAGTGCGTATTTTGAAGGAAAAGAGCTTCCGGAGGGAACGTACACCAGGGGACACTGGAAAAGAGGAATAAAGTAGGTGGAATTTTGATCAATATAATTGTAGAGCTGTCAAAATATCTGATGATAGCCCTGATGCTGGTCTATACATTTGAATGTTTTGCAGTATTTAATTACACAGATGAGTATACACAGAGAAGTATTTTCAGAAAGCAGAATGTGCTGATGTTTCTGCTTCATATGATTGCATTTCTGGTGATGTATCTGCAGACAAATGAAACAAAAATGATCGGATTTTACGGGATGCAGGTGGTACTGTTTCTGGCGGTCATTTTGCTGTATACAATAATTTACCCGCGGGTGTCGCGGCTGGTTGTAAATAATATGTGTATGCTGATGGCAGTCGGCTTTATTATGATCACCAGACTTTCGTATTCGCTTGCAGTAAAGCAGTTTCTCATTGTCAGTGCATCTGTAGCGATAAGTCTTGTGATCCCGGTCATCATCCGGAAGGTAAAAGCTCTGTCAGAATGGAAAATATTCTATGCAATTGCAGGTGTTGTAATGCTTGGGGTCGTTATCATTGTAGGACGTGTGACTGGAGGAGCGATGCTGAATGTTGCAATCGGAGGTTTTACCCTTCAGCCATCTGAGCTTGTGAAGATCATTTTTGTATTTTTCGTTGCGGCGAGTCTGAAGACTGATACTTCATTTAAGAATATTGTGATCACAACGGCAGTGGCAGCAATGCATGTGCTGATCTTGGTTCTATCAAAAGACCTTGGTGCGGCGCTGATCATTTTTGCTGTATATCTGGTGATGCTCTATGTGGCAAGCAGACAGCCACTTTATGTACTTGTCGGACTGATTGCAGGAAGTGGGGCATCAGTTGTGGCATATAAATTATTTAACCACGTCCGTGTGCGTGTACTGGTATGGAAGAATCCATTTACCGTTTACAATGAAGGTGGTTATCAGGTGGCACAATCCTTGATGGCGATCGGCACAGGAAGCTGGTTTGGAATGGGACTTTTTCAAGGGGCGGCAGATCAGATACCTGTTGCAGAGTCAGATTTCATTTTTTCGGCAATTGCGGAGGAAATGGGATTGATTTTTGCACTTGGTCTGATACTGGTATGTGTCAGTGTTTATATGATGTTTCTGAATATTGCGATGCAGCTTCGGGACAGCTTTTATAAACTGGTGGCACTGGGACTTGGAACCTGTTATATTTTTCAGACATTTCTGACGATCGGAGGTGTGACAAAGTTCATTCCGTCTACCGGAGTGACACTTCCACTGGTAAGCTACGGTGGAACCTCCGTCCTCAGTACGATCATTATGTTTGCGATCATTCAGGGACTGTATGTATTAAGAGAAGACGAGGAAGAAGACATTGAAAGAAAAAAATTACAGAGAAGACGAACTTCCAGATCTGGATCAGCAGCTGGAGAGCCTGCCAGACGAGAGCGGGTATCACGACCAAAAGAAGAAGGCAGAAGGAAAAAGCCGCAGCAGACGAACGGATGGCGAACCGAAGAAAAAGGCCGAACGCAGCAGCCTAAAAAACGGACAGCGGCGTCCGAAAGAAGCACAGGCAGAAAGAAGCGGAGCCAGTAAGAAAAAAGAGAAGCAGATGACCAATAAAGAACTGACGAGAGTTACTTATATTTTTGTAACACTGTTTTTGGTACTGATGGGATATCTGGTTTATTTTAATGTGGTAAAAAGTAAAGAGGTTGTCAACAGCACGTACAATATCCGTCAGGATCTTCTTGCGGACCGTGTGCTGCGTGGCAGTATTACAGATAAAAATGGAGAAGTGCTTGCACAGACTGTGACAAATGATGATGGATCGGAAACACGGGAATATCCGGAAGGAGAAGTGTTTGCACATGTTGTCGGATATGCCGCAAAAGGAAAATCCGGACTGGAATCATCACAGAATTTCAATCTTCTGACTTCAAATGCCTTTTTCCTGGAAAAGCTGGCGAATGAATTTAAAGACCAGAAGAATACGGGAGATACGGTGGTCACAACCTTGGATGCGAACCTGCAGAATGCAGCATATAATGCACTGGGAGATAACAAAGGTGCAGTTGTCGTGATGGAGCCAAGTACAGGGAAGATCCTGGCAATGGTATCGAAGCCGTCTTTTGATCCGAATAATGTTTCGGAAAACTGGGATGCACTGAACAATGACGAGAACAGTTCGCTTCTTAACAGGGCTACACTTGGACAGTATACACCGGGGTCGACATTCAAGCTGGTGACAACACTTGCTTTTATGCGGCAGAATCCAGATTATAACAATTATTCGTTTGAATGTAACGGAGAATTCTCACAGAATGGGGCAACGATCCACTGTTATAACAGTACTGCCCATGGGGAAGAGAGTCTGACGGATTCGGTTGCAAATTCCTGCAATTCTTCGTTTTCAAATATCGGGCTGCAGCTGGATAAGGCAGAATGGAGAAAGACTGCCAAACAGATGCTGTTTAACAGCAAGCTTCCGGGTGATGTGAAATATAATGAAAGCAGTTTTCGCCTGAAAACAGATGCAGGAGATGCAGATACGATGATGACTGCAATTGGTCAGGGAGAGACACAGGTCAGTCCGTACCATATGGCGATGCTCGTTTCGGCGATCGCAAATGGTGGAAAGCTGATGAAGCCGTATCTGGTGGACAAGATTACAAATTATGCAGGCACAACGGTGAAGAAATATATGCCGGAAAGCTACAAAGAGCTGATGACATCATCTGAAGCTGCACAGCTTACGGAATACATGAAGGCGGTTGTGGATTATGGTACCGGAGCTGCGCTTTCAGGTGCGTCTTATACAGTGGCAGGAAAAACCGGAACTGCTGAGGTCAGTGAAGATGGAAATACAGTACATTCCTGGTTTGTCGGATTTTCCAATGTGGATAATCCGGAGCTGGCGATCAGCGTCTGTGTCGAGGATGCGGATACGGCGACCATTACAGG
>ENA-OROZ01003273-OROZ01003273.1-human-gut-metagenome-genome-assembly--contig:-NODE-3273-length-10698-cov-6.026966_pt1 | contig 10698 bp, 15 predicted proteins | sample MGYA00242138_ERZ509066 | MGnify/ENA primary metagenome ERZ509066 (study PRJEB26280, sample SAMEA2338691) | human gut metagenome | biome: human gut; feature: human-associated habitat; material: faeces...
CCGCGAACCGCTCATACCGGGCGCTCCCCAGCCAGTTGCCAGCCAGCTCCAGTCATCGCTCTCCGGGATGAACTTTGCATACATTCTGGCCTCATCCAGCGTAAGGGGCGCCGCTTTGACCTCCAGCTTTCCGTAATTGGCTCGGCCATCCAGAGTCGTCAGGTCGATCTCACGGGGCTCAATCAGGTCGAGGTCCACACCGTTCTGTCCCAGCTCTTCCAGCCACTCATCAACTGCCTCCCTCAGATCGCTCTTGGTGTAGTCGTTGGTGTCACCGAACCGGCAGTCATCCCCCTGCGTGTTTACGGCTACTACGAACAGCGAGCCGGGGTCATCGGAACATACGGGCTCTCGTACATCCAGCACTCCAAATTCGATGCCGCCCAAAGTGATGATGTCGCCGGGCTTATGCGATACTGCGTTCTTTACCATTTTTCTTGCCTTCCTTTCTGACCGGCGCAGCGAAGACGCCGATGTTCAATTTTCCTGTTCTGTTCAAAGCCTCGTAGAGCTCCCGGTTGGACCGGATTTCGTACTCTTCTGCGAGCAGCTCTTTGACTCTCTGGATGTCAGCCATCTCACCGGCCTCCATTCAAAACCTTGGAACCTATAAGCCTCAGCTCTCCGGCCGCCTTGATAAGTTCGTCAAGGTATTCGAGGATTTCCGCAAGATCGACTTTTTCATCCTCGGAAATTACACCGTCAGCTGTAATTTCGATGAGCGAGTCCTTGATGTCCTGCACCTCATCCTGCCTCAGCTGTTTCAGCAGCCGCATTGTTGTGCGCTCAACCGTAGAGATGTTGGCGGAGGGCATCGGCAAACTTCTTCCGATGGGACATTCCGTTGTGCAGTACCACGCCTTCAGCTCCGGCGCATTGTAGAGCTCCGCCATCAGGACCACTTTGTCCACTGGGATAACCTTCGTGATGCCGAGCTCGTAATCCGCAAGGCTCGACACCGAAACGCCCAGCATTTCAGCTGCACCTTCCCGGCTGTTCAGCTTGTCGTTGTACTTTGCGGCCTCTTTTCTGCACTGAAAGCAAGGATTTTCACCGGCCTTTATAGCATCTCGTCCCATTTTCTTTACCTCCCCTCTGCTCTACAATTTACTTAGCAGCAAGTGCCATGCAGATACTTACCGTTACGGTAAGTTGCCGTCAAAAAAAATAGTGTTCACTTGCCCGTTGGTGAGGTCGAGCTCTCTTGCCACGATGACCTTCTCTTCATCGGTGAACTTGACCTCACCACGCTCCTTTTTGGAGTAGGAAACCACCGATTTCCCAATCGCAGCTGCCATGTCCTCTTTGGACTTGTTCTTCCTCTTTCTGGCATATTCGAGTTCCAAGCTGTTCATTTACTCACCCCCTTCCGTGACTTCATTATAACTTACCGTTTCGGTCAGTGTCAATAGGTTTTTTATAATTTCGGTCAGATATATTTACTGTTCGGTGGGTTTGATATAAAATTGGTAAGTAGGCTTTCGTGGAGGTGTAGCTATGTATAGCAAGGCCACATTCGCAGCTCAATTCAAGCGTCTTATTGACGAGAGGGGCTTGACTCAGCGCAGCGTCGCTGAGCGTATCAATACAACTGAAACCACTATCTCCCGTTATGTTTCTGGCGACCGTACCCCGAATATCGAAACGGCCGTAGAACTGGCAGGAGTGCTCGGCGTGTCCCTTGACACTCTCGTTGGCGTAGAGCCACCTGCTCCTGTCCGGCAGGCTCCCGATGTAGGCATACTGATCGCCTGTTATGAAAAGGCGTCAGCGGCAGACAGGCAGGTCATCTGGTCCCTTCTGGACCGCTACATGAGCGCAGAGCAGCGCATTGTCATTTCTTCTATTCAGAACAGCGAAAAAGTCGAGGCCGTGTAGGTTCCAGCGGCAAGATCATATTCATCGACTTCAAAAGGAGGCGGTAACTTTGGGAAGACAGCGAACCGGCGATGAGCATATTACTTTCGACAATATGCCTATCGGCTATTCTCTCAGTGACTACTGGGCGTGGAACTCTTCTGATCTCCTCAACAACACTCTCCGGGGTTCCTTCTGCGAGTTCATCGTTTCGGCCGCCCTCGGCCTTGATTTGTCCGGTGTAAACTCTGACTGGGACCCGTATGATGTTTCATTCCCGTACAGGTGGCAGCGCAACGGCGTGTGGCGTGACGAGGTTCGCATCGAGGTCAAAAGCTGCTCCTATCTTCAGGCATGGGAGCAGTCCAAGCTCTCTAACATTATGTTCAGCATCCGGCCGACCAGAGCGTGGGACCCCATCAACGGCTACTCCGGCGAGATCAAGCGGCAGTCTGATGTCTATGTGTTCTGCGTCTATACGGTGACAAACCGGGAGAAGGCAGACCCGCTGGTGCTGGACGGATGGGAGTTCTATGTCCTCCCGACCGAAACGCTGAACAACATCTGCGGCCCTCAAAAGAGCATTTCTCTTCCATCGCTCCGCAAGCTCGACCCCATCCGGGCCGACTACTCCGGTATAACAGATGCAATTATACAGAGCATACAAGTCTACCCCCCCCCCGTCGTTTTGCATAATTATTGCATATCCGTTTTGTGCATTATAACAGAGCAGCCCCGCACAGACGGGACTGCTCTTCCTTTTCTGTATCTCGTTTTCTTTTGGAGGTCTGAGCATGGAGAAACTGGTTAGCCGCATATCCGAGGCTCTTTCGGAGATGAAAGTCGCAATCTATATCCGTGTGTCTACGCAGTATCAGGTAGACCGGGCAAGCCTTCCGGTTCAGCGGGAGGAACTCATCAATTACGCCAAGTATGTGCTTGGCATTACCGACTATGCCGTCTTCGAGGACGCAGGGTACAGTGCGAAGAACACAGACCGGCCAGACTATCAGCAGATGATGACCAGAGTACGGACCGGCGAGTTCACCCACATTCTTGTCTGGAAGATAGACCGCATCAGCCGGAACCTTCTTGACTTCGCTGCTATGTATGCGGAGCTGAAACAGCTCGGCGTCACCTTCGTTTCCAAGAACGAGCAGTTCGACACCTCCTCCGCCATGGGCGAGGCCATGCTCAAAATTATCCTTGTCTTTGCGGAGCTGGAGCGAAACATGACCTCGGAGCGTGTCAGCGCCATCATGCTGTCCAGAGCTACCGATGGTGTCTGGAACGGCGGCAAGGTTCCGTTCGGCTATTCCTACGATAAGCGCAACAAGGTCTTCAGCATCTACGAGCCAGAGGCAAAAATCGTTACCTACATCTATGACCAGTACGAGGCTGTCCGCTCCCTCACTTCCGTAGCCAAAATCCTCAACGAGAAGGGCGTTCGTTCCCGGACCGGGAAACCTTGGAACCCCACCACCATTCGCACCATGCTCACCAACCCGTTCTACGCAGGCACCTACCGCTACAACTACCGGGATGAGAGCGGTAAAAGCCATGTGGTCAAGGCCGCCAAGGAATGGGTCATGGTCGAGGACCATCATCCGGCCATCGTGACCCGTGAGAGGCAGAACCGTATCGCAGCCCTACTTCAGAGCAGGCAGCGTGGCGTCTACTCCAGCGGCATGACCTATCAGCGGAAGAACACGCACATCTTTGCCGGTCTTCTCCGGTGCGGATGCTGTGGCAGCAGCATGGCCTCTACGATAGATCGGGAGCGTTCCGATGGTTGGCGTCCGTCCATCTATATGTGTACCCGGCGCAGACGGTTTAATGACTGCCAGAACAAGTATGTGTCCGACATCACCCTCGGCCCATTCATCCTGAACTTCATCGCCAACATGATACGGGTTTCCAACTCCTTCGGAAAAAGCACCTCCATCGAAACTCTGGAGAAGAAACTTCTGCGGGGCGATGTCTTCTCTAATGTGGACCACATTGAGCGTCCCGGCCTTGAAGAGCTGTACGCACATCTCCGTAGCGGATTTGATGAGATGTCCTTCGAGTCTACCGGTGTGCAGGCAGCGGAGTCTGCCTCACAGATACAGGAGCGTGATCTTCTGCTTACAGAAAAGCGAAGGCTGGAGAGGGCGCTCAACCGGCTCCGTTCCCTCTATCTATACAGCGAGGATGAGATGCCGGAGAAGGACTACATCGTTGAACGCAAGCAGCTCACCGACCGCCTTGGCGAAGTGGACGCCCGGTTGGAGGAAGTTGAAAAGCTGGCCGTTGACTCGCTCACCCTTTCTGACGAGGAGTTCATGGCGAAGGCCAGCTACTTCATTTTGACCCAGCAACTTCAGGACAAACGATATGTGAACTACGAGCGTTTCATCCGTAAAATCGACCCTCAGGTCGTCAAGGACTTCCTCAACAGCATCGTGACAAACTTTTGTATAAAAGATGGACTTACCACCTCAATTCTCTTCAAAAACGGCCTCGAAATACAATTTTCCTACAAATCCACAGAATGAGAAAAAAGCCCCGAAACCGCTTGGTTTCAGGGCTTTTCAGCTACTTCTTATCGTCCGGTTCTTTCATGCTTCCAATAAACATGGCATCTGCAAAAGAAAAGTATCGCAAAACCATGGAATTTATCCGCGGTGCTGCAACCGAAGCCTTCACTGCGGAATGCAAGGATTTCTGTACAATCGTCGATGAATCGGAAAATTATCAGCGGCAACTTGATAGTCTGAATGATTTTATACGTGAAGCGCAAGAAACTCAGCGTGAAATTGGAGCCTTGCGTATGAAACTGGCAGAAGTTCTTCAGAAGCAGTCCGCCAGCACAGTTAAAGATTGAATGGATGTGAAAATATGTTTAATCTCTTTAAAGCTATAAAATCTGGAGCAAAAAGATTAGCTGGAAAAGCACTGGAAGTGGTTGGCGAAAAAATTCCCGGCCCGATAGGCGATAAACTTCAAGATATTGGTTGGGATTTGCAGTATGGAAAAACTGGCCTTTCGGCATCGTCAAGCCTTCAGGAAACCTTTGACGCCGCAGCAGAATGTTTAAAAAACTGTAATGCAGCCATGGATAAAGCAGCTCCGCTTATTCATGAGATCGTTGAGATTGCTAAAAAACGTGTTGACGATTGCAATTTTGAACTCATTAGCCTTATCCCGGAGGAGCAGCAATCTGCTGTTGGCTATCATGCTCCGGACGATCTATTTGCCAACATAGAAAATGAGTATCGTCAGTATATAGGTTCTAAGATTTCTCTGGACAATAAAGAATATAAGGAAAAGCTCGCAATTAAAGTTGATTCTGAACGGCAAAAAACTTGCAGTGCCTATGCCGACCAAGTATTAAAGGAAGCTGTCAAACGCACAGAAGCGGCTGTACATGTGGAAACGAATCGAGCTGTTGATGCGATGATCACAGCCCTAGAGGAATATGCAAGTGTTCAGGAGACTCAGGCAAAACATAGTCAGGAGTTATTAGATGGCTTAAAAGCCAAAGCTGAGAACCCGGACTTTATTGTCAATCAGAGTTGGGAAAAGATTATAGATATTGCCTACGTTGAAAATATCCGCTCCTTGGCATACGAGTCTATTTAGCTGCTAATCAACGAACATCATAATAAATCAAGAATGACAAAGGAGTTGACTTATTATGATGAATCAAGATGAGTTCAGAGAAGCTGTCATCAATATGCGCCACTCCCCTGCTTCATTGGAACGGCGCGGAGAATGCTGGAGCGAAGAGGATAAAGAAAAGCTATCCGAAATGTTCGACGATGATGTAGGAATTACAGAAATGGCTGTGATCTTCCAACGCTCGGAAACTGCCATCATACAGCAGATTGAAAAACAGGACTTGTATGACCGTACGCTGCATCCGACTCGGCAGAGGAACAATTCTGTGCCTTACAAATGCTTATGTGAAGTCTGCGTAGCTGATCCGGCATTATGTCCCCTCCACAGTGGTGGCCGCTGCTGTCAGGAGGTAGAATAAATGCTGGAAGAGTACCAGGAGATTCTCACCGTAGATGAGGCTTGCGAAGTCCTTAGAATCGGCTACAACGCCATGTATGAACTGCTGAGCACAGGTAAGCTCAAAGCATACCGGAATGGCCGGGTATGGCGAATTCCAAAGGTTGCCGTGCAGGACTTCATTCTGCGGCAAATCAATCCGCAAAGTTAATGAAATGGACGCAGGGATGTTCCCTGCGTCCATTCTTTATTCCCATTTATCCGCCAGAAGAAAATCCCTAATATTCCGGTGCTTAATCCCATTGCGGCTCATGTCGAACTCATCCAGAGACACAACATATTTAGGGTAGTTATCTCTGATGTTATCGTAAACGCCAAACTCCCGATTGATTGTTTCCTCTGAGACCAGCAGATAGGTCACTTGCACATAGAGCTTTTCGCCGTGTTTATCGCAAACAAAATCAACTTCTTTGTCTCCATATTTTCCAACCGTTACTGTGTAGCCCCGGCGCAGCAGTTCCAGATACACGATATTTTCCAAAATGAGATTGATGTCCCGCATTTTGCCGCCAAAAACAGCTTCGCGGATGCCATGATCGGCAATATAATACTTCTCATTAGAGGCGAGTATCTGCTTGCCCTGTAAGTCCTGTCGCTTTACCTGATAGAATAGAAACGCATCACAGCAGTATTTGATATAGTTCAGGATCGTTTCCGGAGCAACGGTACGCTGCTCATTTTTGAAAAATTTGGACAGCGATGTAGCAGAAAAGGTTGTCCCCACATTCGCCATCACATAGGCCAAAATCCGCCCCAACAAATCAACATCTCGCACCTTATTGCGCTGGACAATATCCTTGAGCTGCACGGAATTGAACACATCTGTTAAATATTGACGGGACGGTTCCTCTGCATAGCGGAGATTTGCGAGATATGGCATTCCTCCAGAAAGCAGGTACTTTTGAAAGCACTGTTGGATTGATGCCTGCGGTGCGATTGGTTGATACAGTTCCAGAAATTCAGCAAAGGAAAACGGGTAGATTACAAACTCTACATACCGTCCGCCCAAGTAGGTTGCCAGTTCACCGGATAGCAGTTTGGCATTGGAACCTGTGATATAGATGTCACAATCCAGCGCAACGCGCAGAGAGTTAATGCACTTTTCCCAGTCCTTAACCTCTTGGATTTCATCAAAGAACAAATAGACTTTGTCTTGAATTGTTTCGGCACGGTGCAATATTTCCTCATGCAGCACCTGAGCGTTGCACAGATACGCATAGCGCATATCTTCAAAATTGATCGAAATAAACTGCGCTGAATCAATTCCAGACTCTACCAATTCCTTTTTTATCAAATCCAGCATGACGGATTTTCCGCTGCGTCGGATACCAGTCATCACCTTAATCAATTCACCGCCAATAAATGGTCGGATACGGCTCATGTAGAGTTCTCGTTTGATCATTGGGTATACCTCCCTTCTGTATTGTCTTAATTTTAGCACAATACAAATAAAAATTCAATCGAATTATAGCTTTTTATAAGATATAACTTATAAATCAAAAAAATGAGGTGTTTTATAAATTATACAGATAGATTCTGTGCTACTCAGTTATAATAGATAGGGATGCTTCTACCATCTGGCAGGCAGCTTTGAATATGGTATTTCAAAGCTAAATATATAGAATTTTTCCGCAAAAGTTGTTCTCCAGTTGTAAAACTGACCGAATTAACAACAAAATGGATGTGCCAAAGTCCAGTTCTTCCGCAATGAATACCAAAGACAATCTGGTAATCATCAGCAAAGCAGCTGCAAACATCGTAAGCCAATGGCATCAACTCACCTGCACTTTTGATCCGCTCGGATTCCCAAGGACTGAAGGCAAGGATGAAATGCAGGAGCTGGCTACCATTTTCCTTGTACCACAACTGCTTCACCAGTTTCATCTGCTCCGCTGCATGAGCAGGATCAACAGAGAGGCCCCCGATCGTATGGGATTTTGGATAAATGTACTTGTGTATCAGGCAATCAAGAGCATCAGAGTTCACATAGGACTCAGGGACGATTTTAAGGCAAGGCATAGTCCATTAAGCTCCTTTCTAATCTCATTTTTGGTAGTCATATCGGTAATCAGTTCAAGTTCTGTTTGAATATTGCATATATGAGTCATCGCTGTTCTTAACTCGCCTATATTGGTTGTATTGCATCCAATAATTGCATTGTTTATAAATTCACTTTTACTGATACCTTTATTAACCGCATCAATCACTTTCTTATTTGCTTCATCATTTAGTCTTACACTGATTTTTCTGTCCTCTTTTTCTTTATTCATTTCTTATCCTCCTCGTTGTTGACAGCAAGAGAGGAATTTGTCGGACATCCCGTTTCCTCTCTTTACTACACTGTTAATTTGTTTATAAATCATTACGTGTATTTATTTTTCGTTATTTTTCATAAGTACGTCGTCTATCACTTTACTAATAGTATTTTCGCTTTTGCGGCTTCGTAAATTTCTTTGCCAATTCTACCTTGCTCATATAGTCTCTGATTGGCATAAAGCAAAAGCGCAATCCTCTGCTCACGATCAAGAACCATTTTTTCATGAGATTCCATTGAAGGGGCACCCCCTCGACTATCGATTCGCCGCATCGTGTGCGTGCGTTATCGACCTGTTCGAGGAGGTGTAAAAGTTTACCAATCCACACAAGTGGGGGTTTTCTGCTCTTTCAGCAAAATGGGGCTGTCCTCTGATTTGATTGCTTTTCTATTTCTTATTTATAACATTATATTTACTTTCTGATTTTTTATGGTACACTTATATTTACGGTACACAAAAGGAGGCCGTATTTTATGGCATCTGATCTGACACTATTTCAACGCCTTATGAATGTTACTGAACAGCAGAATTCTCTCAGTCAGCATTATACAAACACAGCCCTTGCTCAAGATCTATGGCAGCAGTATCGTGAAGCATTGAACAGCTACCTTTTACTTTGCAGTGCGGTTCCCCCTTCCTATCCACTCTATGATCCATTTCTCTATTTCTATCGAGGTAAAAATGATGATATTCGCACAACTGTTCGCTATACCTACGGACAACACCGAACATCTACTCGTTTGACCCGTAATGGATTTCCATACTTGCTTCAGGCTTTTTTTGAACCCTTTCAGGTAATCTCCTTTCCAACCGCCGGTCCTGCTGTCGATCATTTATATCAAAAACTCACCGAACTCATTTTGAATTACCCCTATGATCGACTATCCAGACTTTTTAATGAGTTAAAGAAATATTCACCGCAGATGGCAAATAAACTCAACAAGGCAGACAGTTTGCTTTATTCGTCTGATGGCAATTTACTCATTAACGAACCCACTCACGCAAGCGAAAATCTTACACGCTTTCACCCCTCTATATTGGCTCTCTGTGAATTTACATTCCGCCAAAATTCTTCTGGTCAATATATTCCATCTAAGCTGCTCAAAAACTACCTTAGTGAACTCACGCGGACATTTAGAGAAAACTCCGGAAATGTCGAGCAAATCAAGGTATCTACACCCGTTAAAATGGAACTATCTGACGATTTGCCTACAATTTATTTTCAGTCAGGGGCCAAATATGCAATTCAGTATGACTCGGATACAGACTATTTCCGTTTCTGTACTCTCCCCTCCTATGATGCAATATTGGGCTATCAGCCAAAAGTGGTCCCCATTCGCCACTCGGCAGACGCCGCCTGTTCCTCAACGCTTTATTCCTTTTTTAACAGCCTATGCGGAACCGATCCCAACCTGTTAGATCAGTTCGCCCTTCTTTTAGCAGAAGCAATGATGACAGATGGAAAAAAGATGTTTGTCATTCACACAAAATCTCACAAACATGAACTGCAAACATTTTTCTCTGAAGTCCTCAGAGATACTGCCGTGCAGATTGATTCTCCCACACCCTTCCCCTCCCTCAATCGTCTGACAAAGCAACCTCACCTGCGGTCTCTATTTTTAGCGCAAATCGCCGGCAGATGTTTCGTGTTGGTAAATGATACCCCTCCCTCTAAAGGAAGCAGCTCTAAACTCGGTAAAATAATAAAAGGGAACAGAATCTCTATTAACTCTGACTTTGCTCCTCCGCAGAACTATTACCATCGGCTTGGTATCATTTGCGTCACAGATGATCGCAGCAAAGCTGACAATTTGCGAAAAAAAAGGAAAGCAACTGTTCTCGACTTCTCTCACACCGAAACAGAGTTTCCTGATCAACTGGAGTTTTCTTATACAGATGCTGCATGGATATACCAAACACTGCTTCCCTATGGCCTGAAACTAAAGACACTCAAAGACCAGAAAATCTCTGATTCTGCCCCCTTTGATGTGCAGCGGGCACCTTCCCCATTAACTGAAACCGCGTGTATTCACGCCTTCTTCCAACTCTGCCAGAAGCATAATGACTGCTGTTGTGACACGCGCGAAGTTTATCAAAGCTACTGTCAGTTTCTTGCAGTTACGCAGAATGGTCGAAAAACTGAATTCAGCAAAATTCAGTTCAACAAAAAGTTCAGAGAAATTTCCAAATCCAAGTTCATTTACAAGCGCCCTCACCGCTCGCGCAAAAGGCCATCCCCATATTGTTACATAGGGTTGAAACTGCCGGAAACCTTCCCAAAATCAGAGACTGCGCCATCAGCTCCGCAAGAGGATTGTCTTATGCGGTACTTAAAACATATTGAAAAGTACCAGCTTACAAGACAAATGAAAACCACGCTCGACATTCCTCCATCAAAAAAATAAAGGGCCGCAAGGTAGCAGCGCATAAGACAGGTTTATAAGGTTTAGAGAGAACAGCGTGGCGA
>ENA-OROZ01003281-OROZ01003281.1-human-gut-metagenome-genome-assembly--contig:-NODE-3281-length-10680-cov-1.998965_pt1 | contig 10680 bp, 10 predicted proteins | sample MGYA00242138_ERZ509066 | MGnify/ENA primary metagenome ERZ509066 (study PRJEB26280, sample SAMEA2338691) | human gut metagenome | biome: human gut; feature: human-associated habitat; material: faeces...
GCAAGTCGGCTTCCGGCAGTTCGTTTGTTAATAAGGCAGATGTGGGCGGTCTGAATGACAGCCAGCAGTGGATTATGTCGAACGACGCATGGACTACCACCATCTACCGCGCACCGACTTATAAAAAGCCGACCCTGCCGACTACCGGCTGGTAAGGAAAAGAGAGGAGAAAGAATATGAAAATCAGACAGAGGCAATGCAGCGATGTATACAGAATTGTCAGGAAGCATCAGCTCAGTATGAGGAAGCATATGTAAAATTTTTTCAGGAACAGGCGGGAATCCTGGCAAAGGAATTACAGGAAGGCACGCCGTGTCCGGTCTGCGGATCAGTAGAACATCCGCATCCGGCAAAGATTTCAGGAGAAGCACCGGATAAAGAGACGGTAGAGAAACTGAAGCAAAGACGTGATCTGCTGGAACAAAAACGAATACAGCAGCAGGAAAAGTTTCAGATATGTAAAGCACAGCTTGAATCAGAACAACGTATTCTCGGAGATAATCCTGTGAAAGAAGAGCAGGTGAAAGAAGAGCTTCAGAAGATGCAGGTTGAACTGGATCGGAAGAAGAATGAAACAAAGCAGGCACAGGAACAGTGCCGTAAGATGACGGAGGAAAGCAGACGTCAGGCAGGAAAACTGGAGGGACTTCGAGGCCAGAAGGCAGAACTTGAGAAGCGTTTTGTAAAAGAGCAGGAAGAGTTCCGAGAGGAAATCAGCCGACAGGAATTTACTTCACAGGAAGAATTCCGTGAGGCGAAACAGTGGATTGAAGGGTGGCGGGAGAAAGACAAAGAAGTGAAAGAACATGACCGCCAGCTGTTAGAGAAAAAGGCAAAGATCGAGACGCTGAAGGAACAGACTGCAGGCGAAAAGCGGGAAGATCCGCAGCAGGAGATAGAAAAGCGAAATGAAGTAGAACATCTGTTGAAAGAAAAACAGGATCATCAGATGCAGCTTCACAGCAGATGGACAGGTAACCAGAATGCGTACAAGAATCTGAAACAATATTTTTCTTCGCAGGAAGCTCTGCGAAAAGAATATGAGGTACTTTCCAACCTGAGCAAGACTGCAAATGGCAATTTGAGCGGCAGTGTGAAACTTGATTTTGAGACGTATGTACAGCGGACTTATTTCCGGCAGATCATTCAGGCGGCAAACCGCAGGCTGGCGCGGATGACATCAAATGAATTTATTTTACAGTGCAGGGAGATTCAGGATCTGAGCAGTCAGGGACAGGCCGGCCTTGATCTGGATGTCTATGATCTGGTGACAGATTCTGTCAGAGATGTAAAGTCTCTCTCAGGAGGAGAATCCTTCATGGCAGCCTTATCAATGGCATTGGGACTTGCAGATATTATCCAGAATACAGCCGGAGCAGTGAGTCTGGAGACGATGTTTGTAGATGAAGGATTCGGATCCCTGGATGATGCATCAAGAGACCGTGCGATTCAGATTCTCAAAGAACTTGCAGGAGAGAAAGGACTGGTTGGAATCATTTCCCATGTAAATGAATTGAAAGAGCAGATTGACTGGAAATTAAATATTACAAAGACGGAGCATGGAAGTCAGGCAAAATGGGAAATCTAAAAGCATAAGGCAATAATAGGGACAGCTACGAAGAAGGACAGAATACAGGCAGGTGCGGAAAATGAAACAAAATGGAATGAGAGAAAGAAAAGGAAGGATTTCAAGATACGGAAGAAGGATGTTGGCAGTTCTGCTCAGCGCAGGGATGCTGCTGACAGAGACTCTTCCGGTATTCGGAACAGAAAATACGGAGGAAACGGCACGCCCACATCAGCTTTATTGCACAGTACTTGGAGACAGTATTGCGAAAGGTTACACTTGCGATAAATCCTGGATGGAGAATTATGGAAGTCTGGCAGCAAAGGAAATAGCATATAGCGAAGGGTGCAGATATATTTATCACAATTATGCAAGAACAGGTCTTGATACAGCAGGATTGAACGAAAAGTATTTGTCAAAGCAGGATGTGCAGACGAACCTTGCAAAAGCAGATGTTATTTTTATAACAATTGGTTCGAATGACCTGCTCAACGAATGTAAGCGTGTGGTTCAGGAAATCCTGAAGACAGATACAAAATTTAAAAGTGCGGATGAGGCACTTGCATCTTTGAAAGAGTCTGTAAAGAAGAATCCGCTGCTTGTACTGAGTGCGATCAATGCGTTGAACAACTGGGATTATAATTCCTTTGAAAAAGAATGGATCCAGATGATGAAGACAGTAAATTCATTGAAAAAGGACGATGCAAAAGTGATCGTGACTACAATTTATAATCCGGCAGGAAATATGAAGCTTCCATCTACGCTGAATAAAATTGTAGAAGACATTATTGAAAATATGAACGCGATCATTGAAAAACGTGCGGGAAAATACGATTATGAAGTTGCGGATGTGTATCAGTCATCTGTGACATCTCATCTGCAGAAAGACGGAGTACATCCGGATTTTCAGGGGCAGCAGATCATTGCAGATCTGGTTTGTAAGGAATACGAAAAGTAAAAAAGAAGCATTCTTTGTGTTGGTTCTTATATGGAACAATGCAGAGAGTGCTTTGTTCTTTTTGCAAGAAATAGAACTGTCACATTTATAACACAAAACATTCACAGAATCCTGATACTTTTGAAAGGTCAAAAATCTCGGTTTGTCTGCATAGATATAGACTGGAAGAAATATAGGGAGGTAAGACTTTGATAGAAGTAAAGAATCTTGTGAAGAAGTATGGAAATCATACAGCAGTAGATCATTTGAACTTCACAATAGAGGAAGGGCATGTCTACGGCTTTCTTGGACCGAATGGGGCGGGAAAATCAACAACGATGAATATTATGACAGGATACCTCGGTGCTACCGAAGGAGAAGTACTGATCAATGGACATGATATTCTGAAAGAACCTGAGGAGGCGAAAAAGCAGATTGGTTATCTGCCGGAATTGCCACCGTTGTATATGGAGATGACAGTTCGTGAATATCTGGAATTTGTAGCGGAGTTGAAAGGAATCGCTAAGAATAAAAGAGAAGAGTCTATCAATGAAGTAGAGAAGATGGTGAAGATCTGGGAAGTGGAAAACCGTCTGATCAGGAATCTGTCGAAAGGATACCGTCAGAGAGTCGGACTGGCACAGGCAGTGCTTGGATTCCCAAAGATCATCATTCTTGATGAACCAAGTGTCGGACTTGATCCAAAACAGATCATAGAGATCCGTGAACTGATCCGTCAGCTTGCGAAGAAACATACGGTGATCCTGAGTTCTCATATTCTGGCGGAAGTACGTGAAGTCTGCGATTATATTTTGATCATTTCCAAAGGAAAACTGGTCGCAAGTGACACACCGGAGAACCTGGAACGGAATCTGGGAGATTCTGATCTGATTGAGATCGAGACGAAAGCAAGCCCGGACGAAGTTCGAAGAATTCTTGAGACAGTAGATGGAATTCGAAGCATTTCTACAAAGCATCTGGAAAATGGAATCACATGGACTCAGATTCAGGAAAAGAAAAATACAGATATACGTGAGAAAGTATTTCAGGCATTTGCACAGAATCATCAGCCACTGCTGAAACTGAATCCGCTGCAGGTAAGTCTTGAAGATGTCTTTATGGAACTGACGCAGAGCGACAGGGCAGCAGAAGAATATGCAGAAAAGGCGAAGAAGAAGGAAACGGAGGACATGAAAGATGCTGGCGATTTATAAAAGAGAAGTACGCTCCTATTTTCAGTCTATGGTGGGATGCGTGTTTGTTGCATTTCTTATTGCATTTACAGGAATCTACTTTATGGCATATAATCTGACAGCCGGATATCCATACTTTTCCTATACGCTTTCAGGTACACTGATCGTATTTATCGTAGGGATTCCGCTGATCACGATGCGAAGTTTTTCAGAAGAGCGTAAAAATAAGACAGATCAGCTACTTCTGACAGCTCCGGTCAGTCTGTGGAAGGTTGTGCTTGGAAAATATCTTGCAATGGTAACGGTAATTGGAATCCCGAATGTGATCTTCTGTGCGTTCCCATTAATTATTAAGGCACAGGGAACTGCATATCTGAAAGTAGATTACATATCCATCGGGGTATTCTTCCTGTTGGGGTGTGTATATGCGGCAATCGGCATGTTCCTGTCTGCTCTGACAGAAAGTCAGATGATCGCATTTATCAGTACATTTGGTATTCTGCTTATCTTGTATCTTTGGAATGGAATTCTTTCCATGCTTCCAAGCAGTGCAGTCAGCGGATTGGTCGGTGTGCTTATCATTCTGACTCTGATTGTTGTTTATATTTATCAGATGACAGGAAATATAGTGATTGCCGGTGTGATCGAAGCAGTTGGTGTGATCGCCGGTGTGGTTGTGTACTTTGTGAAATCAAGTCTTTATGAAAATCTGCTGACAAAGATGCTTGGAAGACTGGCACTTGCAGATGTATTTACGGATATCACTTCGAACAGTATTGTAGATATAACAGGGATCGCGCTGTATCTTTCACTGATCGTAGTCTTTGTGTTCCTGACAGTACAGGCAATCCAGAAGAGACGTTGGAATTAGGAGGGCATGAAAGTGGATAGAAGAAAGAAAACAACAGGAAAGATCAAAGGGATGTTCCACACCTCCGGTACAAAGCACGGATCTTACAGTGTGGGGCTGACAGTACTTGTAATCGCGATTGTTATTGTGTTCAATCTGGTAATCGGACAGATCCCGGAAGCTTATCGCAATCTGGATATGAGCAGTACAAAGATTTATGAAATTTCAGATACAACAAAGGATCTGCTGAGCGGATTGAATGATAAAGTCGATATGAAAGTTCTTGCGGTAAAGAAAGACACGGATGACAGGATTAAGACATTTATCAGTAAATATGCAGCACTTTCAGATAAGATCAATGTTGAGTGGATCGATCCGGTTCTGCATCCGTCAGCATTGACAGAGTATAATGCATCCGAAAATACAATCGTTGTATCTTGTGAAGCAACAGGAAAGACAACAACTATTTCTTTTGACAAGATTCTTGTTATGGATATGTCTTCCTATTATTATTCAGGAAATGCATCTTATTCAGAATTTGACGGAGATGGCCAGTTGACAAGTGCGGTGAATTATGTGACAAGTGATGTGCAGAAGACAATCTATAAAGTAAGCGGGCATGGAGAGGCGGAACTGTCATCTACAGTTACAGATTTGATGAGTAAAAATAATTACACGCTGACAGAACTGAACCTTCTGATGGCAGATTCCATTCCGGATGATTGTGATCTTCTGCTTATGAATGCACCGACGAATGACCTTTCAGAAAATGAAGTGACACTTCTGACAAATTATCTGGCAGCAGGCGGAAAAGTGATGTGTCTGCTTGGGGATACCTCTCTGACGAATTTCCCAAATCTGGCAAGTGTGCTGAAGGTGTATGGAATTGAAGGTGTAGATGGTTATATTGCGGATCCGACAAGATGTTATCAGAACCAGCCATATTATATCTTCCCACAGCTGAATGTATCCGGTGATCTTGCGAACGGAATCAGTTCTCAGATGGTGCTTTTGACGAATGCACATGGAATGACATTGACAGATCCGACACGAGATACGATAACAACAAGTGCATTTATGGAGACATCGGAAAATGGATACGCAGTAACAGAGTCCGAACAGAAACAGGGAACGTATGAACTTGGAGTTGTCGCAACAGAGAAAATTTCTTCGGGAGATGCTTCTTCTTCGGATAGTTCAGATGCCGAGGCAACAGATACAACAGCTGATGATAGTGAAAGTACGGAAGATTCTGAGGAAAGCAGTACAACAGAAGCCCGTCTGACGGTGATCTCCGCAGGAAGTCTGATCGATCAGAATATTACAGATGCATTTTCACAGCTTGAGAATACACAGATCTTTATGAATGCAGTAAGTGCAAACTTTGACGGAGTACAGAATCTGTCCATTGAGGCAAAGCGTCTTGGAACAGAGTATAATACGATACAGCATGCCGGTCTGTTCAGCCTTCTTGTAATCTTTGGAATCCCGGCAGTGATTCTGATCGCCGGATTCAGCGTATGGTTCAGAAGAAGAAAAGCTTAAGGAGGAAGAAAATTAGAATGAAGAAAAAGAAAGGGCCATTGATTCTGATCGGTGTTCTGGTGTTGCTCCTTATCCTCTATTTTGCCTTAAGCACATGGAATAAGAAGCAGGATTCCAAGGAAAAAGAAACGGTGAAAGTGACAGACCTGAAGACCTCAGAGATTACCGGGGTGAAATATGATCTTGGTACGGGTGAAATGAATTTTGAGAAAGACGGAGATACCTGGTACTATACCGCAGATAAAGATTTTCCATTGCGTCAGAGTTATCCGAAGACAGTGGCTGATGCTATGGGACAGTTGAGTGCGGATCGAGAACTTGAGGATGCGGATGCGCTGGAAGAATATGGATTAGATCATCCGACTTATACAGTTACACTGACAGATGAAGATGGAACTGTGACAACAATCAAGGTTGGGAATGCGACCGGAAATGATTACTATGCGACAGTGGACGATACGGAAAAGGTTTATACAATTTCGGCGACTTCATTGGATGATATCCAGACAGAACTGGATCAGATTGCTCAGCTGGATACTTATCCAAGTATCGGAAGTGGAAATCTGAAAAAAGAAGTGATCACACAGAACGGTGAGACAACAACCTATGATTCCGAAAATGAGGATCAGGCAGAAGATGTTGCGGCAGTAGCCGGAGGACTTGGTGCTGTGAAGCTGTCAGAGGCGGCGGACTATTCTGTAGATGATGCGGATCTTGCAGGGTATGGTCTGGATGATACTTCCAGAATCACAGTAGAAGTTACTTATACAAGCGATGATGAAGATCAGACAATGACACTTTATATCGGTGGTGAAAATGGAAGTGGAGACAGATATGTCATGATAAATGATTCTAGAATTGTTTATCTGATTTCTGATGAAATCTGCAAAAATATTTTGAATCAATAAAGAATGGTAATCGTTCAGAGGAAAGTGAAAAATTCGGTATATTTCCTCCGGGCGGTTACCACATTTTATATTTATTTAATTGACTTTTATTCGAAAACAGCGCAGAATAAAGCACATATCGTTTTTATAGAAAATGCATAGCATTTTGGAGGTTGGCTCTGAACAGTTAGAGATAATATAATTGGCGAGATGCACAGCAGAGAAGTATGGGCAGTAAAAATGTGCATGAGCAGATTTATCAAGAAAGAAGGATTTGTATGAAAGAAAAATTTTTACGTTTTATGCAGGGCAGATATGGCGTGGATCAGTTTTCTAAAGGTCTGCTCATTGCCGGACTGGTAGTAGTACTCTTGTCCTCATTTTTTGCAGGAGGAAGGGTAGGATCATTATTCTATTTACTTGGATGGATATTGATCATTTATTGTTATTTTCGTATATTCTCCAAAAATGTATCTAAACGATATGCGGAAAATCAGAAGTATCTTGCAAAGACATACAAGATTAGGACTTATATTCAGCAGCAGAAGAACAGTCTGGCGCAAAGAAAGGCATATCATATTTATAAATGTCCGGGGTGTAAACAGAAGATTCGTATTCCGAAAGGGAAAGGAAAGATTGAGATCCGATGCCCGAAGTGTGGAACAACATTTATTAAGAAGAGTTGATGTGTTTACTGGAGAGAAACCATCTGTTATGATAGGTAGTGCGTGTTAGAATGAATGCGAGAGAAAGAATGAGAGGACGGGAAGGATGTCAGATCCATACAGTATATTAGGTGTAGACAGGAATGCTACAGATGAAGATGTGAAGAAAGCTTATCGAAAGCTGAGCCGACAGTATCATCCAGATGCGAATATCAATAATCCGAAGAAAGATGAGGCTGAGGCGAAGTTTAAGGAAGTGCAGCAGGCTTATCAGCAGATTATGGATGAACGCGAAAAAGGATATACTTCCGGATATGGTTCGAGTGATGGTTCAGGTTATGGAGGTTACGACCCGTTTGGAGGATTCGGCGGTTTTGGTTCTTATGGATATGGTTCAGCAGAAAGTACGGGTAGAACTTCCGGGATGAGTGAGGAAGATGCACATCTGAATGCGGCAGCTAATTACATACGAAGTGGACATTATAAAGAGGCTCTTAACGTACTTGACGGAATCAGTCAGCATAGTGCAAGATGGTATTTCTACAGCGCATCGGCGAATTCCGGATTAGGAAATAACGTGACTGCATTGGAACATGCGAGAGAAGCAGTTCGTCTGGAACCACAGAATATGCAGTATCAGATGTTACTTCAACAGCTGGAAGGTGGCGGAAACTGGTATCAGACAAGACAGACAATGTACGGATATCCGGGGACCTATAATAGTAGCTGGTGTGTGAAACTATGTATTGCCAATCTGATGTGCAATATTTGCTGTAACAGTGGCGGACTGTGCCTGGGAGGCGGTCCGGGCGGCGGAACATTTATGTAAGAGGAATAGAAGAGGAGAACCGAGAATGTTAACACAGTTTTCGAGAACAGAACTGCTTTTAGGCAAGGAAGCAATGAACAGGCTGGAAGATGCCCGTGTTGCAGTATTTGGTATCGGTGGTGTCGGCGGCTATGTCTGTGAGGCACTTGTAAGAAGTGGTGTAGGAAAATTTGACTTGATCGATGATGATAAAGTGTGTCTGACGAACTTGAATCGTCAGATCATTGCAACGAGAAAAACAGTTGGAAAATATAAAACAGATGTGATGAAAGACAGAATTCTGGAGATTAATCCGAAGGCAGAGGTGAATATTCACAATTGCTTTTTTTTGCCAGATACTGCAGATGAATTCCCTTTTGAAGAATATGATTATGTTGTGGATGCAGTAGAAATGGCACAGAAAATTTATGAGCGACCGGTAAAAGTCACCAAAGATATTTATCCGGTCATTGCAAGAAAATATAAATCAACGCCGTCTAATGTAGAACACAACATAAGAACACTGGTAAACTTATGTTGGATGAATCATAAGGATACACTGGAAGAAATGGCAGGGTGTACAATGGCAGATAAACCGACGAACAGTGAGTTTATAGATATTCTGGTCTATTATCTGCGTTATTCGGATAAAGACTGATAACAGAATCTACTCATAATTTCTCACAGGGAATGTGATGACTGGAGAGAAAAACAGTCATGGAATCATCCCAGAGATGTTCCAGACGTTTATCCGGACTGAATGAAGTATAAGAAACACCTGTTGTACATAAAAGGGACTGGTTCTTGTACCGGATATTCAGATAAAAGCTTTGCACAGGAATATCTGCAATATGCTGTTCATTTTTTAACAACGACTGTGTCTGATCATGAGAAAGTTCAAATACAATCCTGAAATTCAAAGGTGTGCGTCTGCCGCGTATGATAGAAAAACAATAAGGTTTTACATCATGCCACAGGGAATATTCTGTGGAATTCTCCTCAAAAGCAGCCTTTGTGTCAGTATCAAAGAAATCGTAATGAAGTTTTCCGTTTATGGTAAAAGTGTTGAAGGTTGTCACAGATGCCTCGACAAGAGAAAAACGGTCAAATACCTCACCGATCAGGAGTTTATTCATAAAATCTTTTACATCAGTAATTTTTAAAGCAAGCATACAACACCTCTCTGATAACATGATTTACAGCTGTTCAGAATTAAAAAAAGACTTCTGGATTGCTGCATATTTCTGAACATATTTTGTGGATCAGGCAGCGCTTCCTGCACTTTGCGGGAAGCGTCTTTTTATTATAAAGCACTTTTGAAAAAAAGAACAGTGTTTTTATTAAAAAGTCTTTTCAAACGTAAAGCGGTGTGATAAGATATATCTGGTATTGAATACTACATATAATGGAAAAGAGGACGATATAATTGAGATATAAGATTATCATAGATAGTTGTGGAGAACTTTTGGACGAATGGAAGAAAGATGAATGTTTTGAATCCATTCCACTGACGCTGATGGTAGGAGCTGAACAGATCATAGATGATGAAACATTTGATCAGGCAGAGTTTATTAATAAAGTGGCAGCCTGCCCGGAATGTCCGAAATCAGCCTGCCCGTCACCTGAGAGATATATGAGAGCATATGACTGCGAGGCTGAGCATATTTATGCAGTGACTTTGTCTTCTGAGCTGAGTGGTTCCTATAACAGTGCGTTACTTGGCAGAGATCTTATTATGGAAGACCATCCGGATAAAAAAATACATGTGTTTAATTCACGTTCCGCATCCATCGGGGAAAGCCTGATCGGAATGAAGATACAGGAATGCGAAGAAGCAGGGATGAGTTTTGAAGAAGTTGTTTCAACTGTGGAACATTATATTGAAGGACAGCATACATTTTTTATACTTGAGAATCTTGATACTTTGAGAAAGAACGGCCGTCTGAGCAAAGTGAAAGCGTTAGTGGCCAGTGCATTGAAAATCAAACCGGTCATGGGTTCTACGGATGATGGAAATATCTGCCAGCTGGATCAGGCAAGAGGCATGAATCGTGCTCTGATCAAGCTTGTAGAGCAGGTAATCGAGAAAACTCCGGACAGTGCAGAGAAGGTTCTTGCCATCAGTCACTGCAATTGTCCGGCAAGAGCACAGGTGCTCAAAGAGGCTTTTGAAGAGAGAATGAAACTTGCAAAGATCGTAGTCCTTGATACAGCGGGTGTAAGTTCTA
>ENA-OROZ01003290-OROZ01003290.1-human-gut-metagenome-genome-assembly--contig:-NODE-3290-length-10650-cov-3.725720_pt1 | contig 10650 bp, 6 predicted proteins | sample MGYA00242138_ERZ509066 | MGnify/ENA primary metagenome ERZ509066 (study PRJEB26280, sample SAMEA2338691) | human gut metagenome | biome: human gut; feature: human-associated habitat; material: faeces...
AACTTCGTCCCAATTTTAACGGGACACTAATGAAAATCGTGTAACACACGAATCGCATTTTGTTGCTTGCGTAATCCGTAAAGATTATGACAATCAACGTCGTATGTCGCAGAGACGCTATCAACAGAAACCGTTTAGCCCCTCTTGCTCTTGTCTTTACCCATGACCGCCGCCGTAAGTTCGTCGGTCTGGGCATTTCGGAAGCTTTGGTGCATTGGGATTTCGACAAGCAACAACCTACCGCCGACTGCCCCGATAGAGCAGAAATACAGTTTCAAATAACCTCCAAGATACGTGAATACGAGAAGAAAATCAAAAAGTTGGAGGTGCTGGAAATTCCCGTTACATTCGATACGCTGTTTGAACAGAACGGCAAACGAATCAACTGCACGGTCGGGGAGTACTTCAAACAGATTATCGAACGCTTGGAAAAAGTCGAAAAGTACAGTTCCGCCAGCAAACATAAGGTAACGTTGGTCCTTGTGTCGCAATTCCGCTCGGTCAATATGCGTTTTGATGAATTGGATTTGACGTATTTAAGGGAGTTTGAAATCTTCTTGAGTCAAAAGGGTAATGTAAACAACAGTTGCAATTATGCAGCATTCCAATACTGCCGGTTGTATCTTATTGAAATTCTACATCAAACCACAACACACTGCAAATGTATACAATTTACTTTATGTTGTATCTTATCGAAATTCTACATCAAACCACAACATGAGCCACTGGCGAGCCACATCCCAAGGTGTTGTATCTTATCGAAATTCTACATCAAACCACAACTTCGCTGTATACTCGGTTACACTGCTTTGGGTTGTATCTTATCGAAATTCTACATCAAACCACAACAACTTCGAGAAGCGCACTGGGAACTTTTTCGTTGTATCTTATCGAAATTCTACATCAAACCACAACATTTATCGCAGATGATTGGCCCATCCTCAGTTGTATCTTATCGAAATTCTACATCAAACCACAACCGTATCCGGCTCCGCTTTTCCGAGCGCATCGTTGTATCTTATCGAAATTCTACATCAAACCACAACGGATTCGGAATCCGACACGTACGCAGGCCGGTTGTATCTTATCGAAATTCTACATCAAACCACAACCCTAATTTCAGTATCGAGTTTTTCGACAAGTTGTATCTTATCGAAATTCTACATCAAACCACAACTTCCCGTTGCACTTCTACGCTACGTAGTTGTTGTATCTTATCGAAATTCTACATCAAACCACAACTCGGGTACCACCACTCCCAATTCCGCTCTTGTTGTATCTTATCGAAATTCTACATCAAACCACAACCAAAATACACGGAGCATTGGGCGTTCCATAGTTGTATCTTATCGAAATTTTACATCAAACCACAACAGAGGGCGAACGTTATGCGGAATTTGCGAGTTGTATCTTATCGAAATTCTACATCAAACCACAACTAACAGGCCGCACGTTAAACGGTTTCGACGGTTGTATCTTATCGAAATTCTACATCAAACCACAACTCCGTCATCATTAACTTATTCAGCACGCCCGTTGTATCTTATCGAAATTCTACATCAAACCACAACAACGGTTGCGTTTTCAGTTGCGACGGCCTGTTGTATCTTATCGAAATTCTACATCAAACCACAACAAAAGCAGAGGAAATGAGGCAGCTTGGGTCGTTGTATCTTATCGAAATTCTACATCAAACCACAACGGCTCCGTCGACGTCCTTCCTGGTCGTCCGGTTGTATCTTATCGAAATTCTACATCAAACCACAACTGTTGAGTCTTGCGTCGTATCTGTTTATCCGTTGTATCTTATCGAAATTCTACATCAAACCACAACTGAAGCCTGAACAATCTCGCTGACTGTCTGGTTGTATCTTATCGAAATTCTACATCAAACCACAACCTGCAAGCGTGTAGAAGTCCGGCAAGGGTAGTTGTATCTTATCGAAATTCTACATCAAACCACAACATTTCTCCCCGCGTCCGGTACTTACTCCAGGTTGTATCTTATCGAAATTCTACATCAAACCACAACTCCGGCTTAATCACTGGCGCGCTCGGTCAAGTTGTATCTTATCGAAATTCTACATCAAACCACAACTCTTATGTTCGATTTTGATCTCAACTACGAGTTGTATCTTATCGAAATTCTACATCAAACCACAACGGAGGGCATAGACGAAGAGCCGCCTGACATGTTGTATCTTATCGAAATTCTACATCAAACCACAACTCAGCTGGCAATCCTCGTCCTTACTACCCGTTGTATCTTATCGAAATTCTACATCAAACCACAACTATCAGTTTAACCCTGGTTCTGCTATTCAAGTTGTATCTTATCGAAATTCTACATCAAACCACAACAGAAAAGCGCATCATTTGTTTTTGTTCCCAGTTGTATCTTATCGAAATTCTACATCAAACCACAACAACGTGTCCGCCACCGCCTCGGCCACTCCTGTTGTATCTTATCGAAATTCTACATCAAACCACAACGCCTCGCCTCTCGTCTGTGTGGCATATGGGGTTGTATCTTATCGAAATTCTACATCAAACCACAACGCCTCCTTCCGCCTCAATGTGCACTCCTCCGTTGTATCTTATCGAAATTCTACATCAAACCACAACAGTGACGATGTCGGGGAAAACTGTGTGAATGTTGTATCTTATCGAAATTCTACATCAAACCACAACCTTTCCTTTGATCAGCTTGTCAGACCAATTGTTGTATCTTATCGAAATTCTACATCAAACCACAACAGTAGTCGCAGAGCTTTAAGGTGATTTATAGTTGTATCTTATCGAAATTCTACATCAAACCACAACGCGGGCAACGGCTATCCTGTAGCTGATCTGTTGTATCTTATCGAAATTCTACATCAAACCACAACCGCGACCATATTTTGAGCAATAGAAGTAGGGTTGTATCTTATCGAAATTCTACATCAAACCACAACGGAGGTTCCCGCTATAGCGACTGGTTGGAAGTTGTATCTTATCGAAATTCTACATCAAACCACAACTCCGGCAGCTCTCCGATTGCTCCCGGTGGGTTGTATCTTATCGAAATTCTACATCAAACCACAACGATGTTCGTAGTAACCCGCTTGCTGTTCCGTTGTATCTTATCGAAATTCTACATCAAACCACAACTAAGATAATATCGAGGAATCGAGTAATTAGTTGTATCTTATCGAAATTCTACATCAAACCACAACTCGGAGGATAACCTGGCAAAATTCTTATCTGTTGTATCTTATCGAAATTCTACATCAAACCACAACCCTTGACTTTGCTCATGAATTTTTCATAAGGTTGTATCTTATCGAAATTCTACATCAAACCACAACCATCTCGTTCGAGAAGAAGATCAACCCCAGTTGTATCTTATCGAAATTCTACATCAAACCACAACGTAAGTGAGAGACTGAATAGCGAAGTCGGGGTTGTATCTTATCGAAATTCTACATCAAACCACAACCTCCATCTCGATGCTGGTGACGATGTTGTCGTTGTATCTTATCGAAATTCTACATCAAACCACAACGAGCACATAAGCCAATTTGCCGTCCTCCGAGTTGTATCTTATCGAAATTCTACATCAAACCACAACGTTTCGGTCGACATCCCGATGGAGGCAGGAGTTGTATCTTATCGAAATTCTACATCAAACCACAACTAGCTTCCCAGTCAAATTGGCCAATTTTGGGTTGTATCTTATCGAAATTCTACATCAAACCACAACGATGTCAAAGTTCGCGATGCGCTCCTTGAAGTTGTATCTTATCGAAATTCTACATCAAACCACAACAGTTGACCGGAGTGAAATGTTTTTACCTTGGTTGTATCTTATCGAAATTCTACATCAAACCACAACAAGCGACCCCGTCCTATTACCAGTCCTATTGTTGTATCTTATCGAAATTCTACATCAAACCACAACGGACGGATTGCATCGCTTGAATTCTTCGGGGTTGTATCTTATCGAAATTCTACATCAAACCACAACTTGACGATGAATCGGGAATACGCAATGTATGTTGTATCTTATCGAAATTCTACATCAAACCACAACTGTACGGTATGTCATAGGACCCCTGAGTCGTTGTATCTTATCGAAATTCTACATCAAACCACAACACAGAACTCCATGGAATAACGTCAAGCGTAGTTGTATCTTATCGAAATTCTACATCAAACCACAACAAATTCCTTCCCCTGCTTGATGAGCTGGATGTTGTATCTTATCGAAATTCTACATCAAACCACAACGTCGGGCCTCATATTGATTGATAAAGTGTTACTTACGGGCTGTCTGCCACTATAAAAATACGATCGGGTGTTCCGACGAAGCCAGTTTGATGCATTTTCCGTATTTCAAAGAACGAAAATAACGATTTATCAGAAAAATTCCAATTGTTGCGGAATTTCCGGTTTTGCTCGTTCGCTTTTACCCCAAAAATTTAATATGTCTCCATACTGTTTGTCCGTTACAGCAAGAATACTTGTAAATCCTGTCGGAGGCATCGATCGTCGAACCCGCTTAATGTGAACCTGCATATTCTCCTTCGATGTACAATGGCGCACATAGACTGAATACTGCATCATTGTGAAACCATCTTTTTCCAACGCCTTGCGAAATTGCACCGCATGACGTCGTTCCGTTTTTGTATTGGTTGGCAAATCAAAAAAGACAAACAACCACATGATTCGATAAGCATTCAAGCGTACTTCTGACATTCGACTACTCCAATAAAGGATATGCAATCTTTTTTTGGGTTCCAGCAAAGCATTTAGCCAGGGAAGAGGCTGAAAACATAAGTCCTACTTCGAGAGGTCGCACAACCTTGTCGAAACGAGTATCGACAAACAGGAGCCGCAACAGTTCGCCTTTCACCTTTTTGGTCAGTTGTGTATTCCCGTTTCTGTAAAGTTGGCAGACCAATTCGTCGACATACGGTCGATAGGGTTCCATTACGTCATCGGCCAGCGGAAAGGAGTTGTAACGATTCCGATGGAAGATCCCGAATGCTGGGAACAGTCCGGAGCCCATGATCGCACGGGCCACGGCGGCTCGCAGGATCGTATAGCCGTAATTGAGCAGGTTGTTGGGCGGCGAACCTTCGCGGGAACGGTAAAATTCGGCACCGAACAGTTCTGACCAGTAGATTCTCGCTGCTATGCCCTCCCGGTTGTCGGCGTCGGCGCTCTTGACATTCATGTAGCAGGGTTTCAGTTTGTCTCCGTCATACCCCAGCTTCCGCAGCAAGGCAGCCTGGTTGCGGATTTTGGTCTCGACGATCTGTTTCCAAAGGCCCTTCTTCAGCGGTTCGGATGCAGCGATCTGCATCCGATAATGTTCACCTTGCGTTCTGTTTGAATCCAAATTCATCAACAAGGCGTTCGGCATTCGGTTCTCTCCGCACAGGATAACTGCCACGTTGTTGTCCGACAGCGCATTCAAGAGCGGCAGCGTGATGGAGGTCTGCTGGTCCTCCAGCACCACGAAGCCGATATCCTCGATCGGGATGCTTTTCCGTTGGTCGGGGGCCTCGCGCGTGTGGATGATCATCTGGCCGTTGCGCAGGCTCAAACAGTAGGGTGTCGAAAAAAACAAGGTTCGTTTCAGCATGGCCGGTCATCTTTGAATTTTATCTCGCCCGTTACGGTCAGTTCGAAATCATAACCTTCCACCAACATGTTAAAATTGGAAACGCTGAGGCGCAATTTCGGTGATGGATTGGATTGGCAGAATTGAGAGGTCCCAGCTCCATATAAGGAGGTAAGTGTTTTCTGATCTCGGGCCTCCTGATGAAAGAGGAACTGTACCCGTCCTTCTGCAGCCATTGCTGTTACCTTGTAGAGTCGTTTTACCAACTCCTTGCGGGTACATTCATAAAGTTCTGCCGGGGTATTTTCATAAAACAGGACCATGGTCCCCGTTTTTAAGATGTATTTCAAGGGGAAACCGTTCGTGTCGGTCTGCGGTACCAGATCGGGGCGGGCTTCCCGGTCAGCGCTGGCTTTGAAATATTGGGCAGCTTCGAGGTTGCTGACGAGTTCAAAGGTGCGTTTCGTTTTGCCCTTTTTGTCCTGGCCCTCATAGATGACCGTGCAATAGTTCCCCTCATTTACGACATGATAATCCCGCTTGTACTCTTTTGCAGATAGGTCGCGCTGTTTTTTTAGCGCGATCGGATGTTTGACACTCGGTGTGAAGATCCGCACCTTGCGGATGGGAATGCCCTTTTCCCGGTTCATCCAGATCGTGTATTCATCGGGATTCATCGCCGTCTTGAATCCGACCTCGTCGATTGCCTCCCGTACGCGATCCCGGACTGCATCGTCGATAATCTTGTCGATGTCCGTCGGCTGTAACTGCGCGAGCGATTTGCGGATGACATAGCGGATCTCTCCATCCTGCTTAATAGCGCCGTAGAAGGTATCCTGATGCAACCGGCAGCGAGCCGTGTCTCCTTGCTGGTAGATTGGTTCCCCGTCGGCATTCAACTTTATCCGGCCGCGAACCCGTAACTTCCTGCGCGTCTGTTTGGTCATGTTGTCGGGCGTGTGGTGGGCAACGAGCAGTTCGTCGGCCGCCGCCTTGACATCTTCGGTAAAGGTCGGCCAGGGTTTCTCGAAGCGGGGTTTGCCGCTTTCGCCGTAGCCGTATCGCTCCTCGTCGGCGACATATTGCGCCCAGCGGTCGTACTCCCGGCGGCCGATACAGGCGATCGTGATGGCGTCGATGCAGTGGTGGACGTGGTTCGTGCGCTCCTTGCGGGCATACTCCTCCTGCAGTCCCCACATCTCGCGGAACGCGGCGGTCGTGGAACCTTTGACCGTATAGATTCGGTCAAAAACCGTCTTCAGATAGAGCCGTGCATATTTGCCGATGATGCCGATGTCGACTCCCTGCCGATTGCTGAATCCTTCGGGAATCTCGGCCATGGTGAAGCGTTCGTATTTCCCGCGCCAGTAGTCGAGTTGCATCTGCAAATAGTGACGGCGCTGAATGGCGTCGTCCTTTTCGGATTTAATCGCTGCGCTTTTGCTCCTGCGAACCTGGGCTTCAATCTGCTTTTGCAGACTCTCCATTTTTTCCCGCCAACCAAACGATTCGATCCGCTCCATGATCTCGACATGGTTGGACAACTCGGCCGGCAGTTTCGCCCGTTTTGTCTCCCGGTTGAACCGGTTTTCGCAGAGCGTCTTGTTCATCTGCGAGTCATCGCCGCCGCGAGCCTGCGGGAGCGTGTGCTCGATGTCGAAATCCGGAGCCGACCCGACGAAGTCCGAAATGCGGATTTGCCGCCCGGTATAGGGACAGACGTGCTGCTGTTCTTCCCACAGCCGGTATTTCAGCACTTCGTCGTCCGAGGGTTTTATCTCGCGGCCGGTTTCGGCGGCATACTGGCTGTGGATCTCTTCGGCATATTTCCGATTCTCAACCTCCCGTTCCCGCTGATACTGCTCGATGGCCTTCCGCCTGTTCGCATCATTGAGTCCGCGGGCGAATTCAATCCGGATCTTCGTGTCTCGGTCGATCCTGCCTTCGCGTAACAGCGTGTTTATCAGGTTGCGCAATCGGAACAGGGCCCGCATGGCCATCGGGTTGCGAATGGTCGCAGTACGTGGAGAGCCGAGTTGCAGAATGCCATTTGCCTTGGGTTGCGCATCCGGATAGGTCTCGATTTTCGAGGGATGATAAAGACGGATCAGACGAGAGGCATCCAATCCATGATCGCTGAAATAGTCGGCAATGCGGTGCTCCTTTGAATCGAACTTGTTATACGGATTTCGCTTGTAGTCAAGCAGCAGCGAGGCGATGTCCTGTTCGATTTCATGCCGACGGCTTTCGTCGGCATAGACCTCCTTCGGAAGTGCCGCCCGCAGGTTGGCCAGGAATACCGCCTCGTCGTACCGATAGCCACAGCGCAGATAGACCAGAATCTTGCCGATGGCATTTAGGCTCAACGCCGCGTAATCCTGCGGGAGTTTGATGGCTGCAAACGCTTTGGCTTGTTCATCCGTGAGTTGCAATTTTTCGCAGGCCCAGCTACGCAGCCGACCTTCGTCGTTGAACGAAAAGAGGGCGTGCCATACGTCATTCAACATCTGGTCCTCGTTTTTTCCTGCTCCAAGCAGGTAAAGGCTGCGAATCTCCGTAATCCAGTCGTCTCCGAAGATCGCTTGCAGCGATGCCGTGACGGGGCATCCCGATACGGTGGCCGTGCGGGCGAAATTGAAACGATAAGGAGCTTCTGTACGCTCCTCTTTGCAGGCATATTTCCCTTTGCCGGCGATTCTGCGGGCGATCTCTTCGAAATCGAAATAAGGCTTGCTTTTCCGGAAGAAGAGCGAACGAATCGTCTCGAACTCTTCCTGTGTCAAAGGTCGTGGAGCATTGTCGCCCGGTCCTGTAATCCGGATGTTGTTGACGAACGACAGCATCCGGAACTCCTCAAAACGGGGATGCGAAACGGGGCACCGACTCTTCGTCGGCTCGAAGGTGCATCGGCCGACTGACCCCTTCTGCGATTTGAGGTCGCGCTGGAAAAAGATTGCCCGATGCAGCGCCTTACGCCATTCGTCGGGCAATTGCTGCCGGTCGCAGATGGCATTGAACTCGGCCAGGTAGTGTTCGTTGCGCGAGGTGTATTTGTCGCGGATTCGTTCCTTGTGTTGGTACAGTCCGTAGAAATATTCTCCGAGGTACCGACACCCTGCCGCTGCTATTTCAGCCGACAGATTTTTGATACACTCCTTGACCGTGCCGTCTTCTTTCTCATTTCCTGCTTCCTTGCGATTGCTGAGGAATCCGCGTCGCTGTGCCAAATGATAAAGCGCCCGGCCAAGCAGCCAGCGCTGTGTGCGATTCCCGAGATCGAGCCGCTCGGACAGGGCTACATAACGATCGTGGTAAGGATTTCGATCCCCATTGTCGTCGGTTCGCTGCCAACGGAGGAATTCATTGTCCTGCGGGTAACGTTTCTCTTTTTGCCAGGCGGTCAACAGCTCCTCGGGCAACGGCGGGCAAAGGTCGTAACGGATGAGTATTTTGAGCAGTTCGATTTTTCGCAGACGCCGCCGGAAATAGTGGCGGCGCAGTGCCCGGGCGCTCGTCCGATCCTGAACGGCAGGTTTTTCATTGTTTTTGTCGCGGGCAACTCCCTCCTGGAAAATGTCTACACCTTTGTCAATCAGCGTATATTCGTTCTCCGATTCATCGACAAGGGCCCATCCCAGTGAGTTGGTGCCAAGGTCCAAACCCAATACTTTTGCCATATGAAGAAAGTGTTTTCTGTAAAATTAAATAAAAAATTGCAGAAATTCATCTTTTTTTACTATATTTGTGGTGTAAGAATTCTACATCTTATCACAATAAGGCTATATGCCGAAGGTTTTCAACCTATTGTCTCCGCGTACTCCGTGGAGACTTTTTTTATATTTCGTGAATAATTTAAAAACCGTCGGTTGCTATTGCGGAGTGTGCCGGCGCTGTGGCTTTTTGCCTTCGGGAGTTCATGGTGCCGAAAACAGAAGGTCGCATGTCGGACCGTCCGCCACTCGCCGTGCGACGCACCGACATGAAGCATCTCCAATTGCAGCGTTCATCAAGGGCATATCGTTGGAATATGCAGGAATACTTTATATCGAGACTCTGAAACCGGGAAAACACGCGAATAGAAATTCAGCGACGCCTTCTGTTTCCGGGCGCATTCGTGCACGAGGCTCTGCCGCGGGCGGACGATGACGAACCGGATAAAAAGCGCACCCCGAAATCCCTTTCCGGATTTTCGGGGTGCGCTTCATTCGGGCGGGCGGCTGTCCGGCGCGTTATCGGGCGGGATGTTCCGGGCGTTTGCTGAAAATGGCCTTGATCCGGTCCATGTCGAACTTGGCCGAGCGGTCGTAGCAATAGATGCCGTTCTGTTCCTGTTCCACGTCCGTGAGCTGGGTGTAGCAATAGCCCCACACCTGTCCGGAGAGCGAGAGCAGCGCGTCTACCTGGCCTTCGAGCCGCGTGTAGAACTCTTCGAGCGTACGGGGCGCCTGTCCGTAACCCCACGATTCGGTCTGGGAATCCGTGGCCTGCTTCTCCTGGTCCTTCACCCATTTGATGCCGCCGAATTCATCGACCAGGTAGGGGCACGAGCCATCGTACTGCGGCCAGGCGTAGTTTGCGGTCGCCTTCACCTCGTTGAATCCGATGTTGCGCGTCTGGTCGCGGGTCGTCCGCAGGCGGGGATGGAAGAACGTGCCGTCGCTGAAGATTTTCTCTTTCAGTTTGGCCGGGTTCTGCTCGTAATTGTGGACGGCCCAGATGTCGGTCCTGACGACGGCGCCGCCGCTGACGGTGTTGACGGGGCGCGTCGGGTCGAGGCGTCCCGTCAGGTCGTAGACGTCGGAGGCGAAGCGCGGGAACTGCGTGTTGTCGGGCCACCACTCCTCGTTCATCGGCGTCCACGTCAGCAGCGAGGGGTGGTTCCGGTCGCGGACCACGCATTCGGCCCATTCGGAGAGGAAGTTGCGGGCCGTCTCCACGTCGTTGGCATCCATTCCCCAGCTGGGGCTTTCGCCCCAGGTGATGTAGCCGAGTCTGTCGGCCCAGTAATAGTAGCGTTCCTCGAAAACCTTCTGATGCAGGCG
>ENA-OROZ01003291-OROZ01003291.1-human-gut-metagenome-genome-assembly--contig:-NODE-3291-length-10648-cov-6.345606_pt1 | contig 10648 bp, 8 predicted proteins | sample MGYA00242138_ERZ509066 | MGnify/ENA primary metagenome ERZ509066 (study PRJEB26280, sample SAMEA2338691) | human gut metagenome | biome: human gut; feature: human-associated habitat; material: faeces...
CCTCGATCTCCTTGAAGCCGATCTTCACCAGCATCTGGAAGAACTCCAGCTTTTCTGCAAGGCTCATGGGCACGATCAGGGCCTGATTGCCATCGCGCAGGTCCACACTGCACCAGGCGGGAGCCTTTTCAATGTGATCCTTCTTGACCCAGCTGTCATAGCCGGCGGGTACCGGGTAGTAACCCGGAGCGTACTTGGTAGCGTCCATCATCGTTTTGTCCTCCTGATGCTTCTTACACTTTTTGTACAAGAAAAGGCTCCCGTCTTTCAAGGCGAAAACCTTGAGAGACGAGAGCCTGTAAGTTTTATCACAGGGCACCCGTGGTACCACTCTCTTTGCTGCACCTTTTGTGGATGCAGCCACTTTGCACGATCGGCCCTTTGCGGCGAATCGCTGCCCTTGTAACGGTGGGCGTCCGTCAGAACCTACTGCATCGTTCGGCTCTGCCGCTCAGGGGCCAGTAACCGAGACCCTCTGCACCCGCCTTGCACCACCCGGCGGCTCTCTGCACGCAGAAGAAAATCGTTTTATCCCCGTCAACGCATTTGTGCTTTTTTCAAAGTGAGATAAGTTTAGCATGGTTTCCAGAACCTGTCAAGAAGAATGGCTCATCGGCAGGATGAAACAAATTCACAAATCCATGGTCAGAATTTGCCGGAATTTACGAAGTACGTTTGTTAAAAAACTGCTAAGTTTTTGGAAACAAGCCCTCAAGCTGCTTGTTAAGCTGTTTTTGGCAGTGCTATACTATGATCAATGAGATGCAGACACACTCAGATACCGATATGAAGGAGGAAAAACCCTATGAAGGAAGTCAAACCTTCCAAAAAGCCCTTGGCCATCTACTACGCCATCGTGCTGCTGGTGCTGCTGGTGCTCAACCTTGTTTTTGTGCCCTGGCTCACCGAACGTCAGGTCAAAGAGGTGGACTACGGCACCTTTATGTCCATGACCGCAGAAAAACAGATCGGCCGGGTGGATATCGAGTCCAACCAGATCATTTTTACCGATAAGGACGAGAAGCAGGTGTACAAGACCGGTCTCATGGATGACCCGGGCCTGACCCAGCGTCTTTACGATGCCGGAGCCCAGTTCTCCAGCGAGATCGTGGAGCAGGGCTCCCCGGTGCTGAGCTTTTTGATCTGGTTTGCCCTGCCCATCCTGCTGTTCAGCTTCATCGGCAACCAGATGAACAAAAAGCTCATGGAAAAGGCAGGCGGCGGCCCCGGTGCCATGATGTTTGGCGGCGCAGGCAAGTCCAACGCCAAGGTCTATGTGCAGTCCACCCACGGCATCCGCTTTGCAGATGTGGCCGGAGAGGACGAGGCCAAGGAGAACCTGCAGGAGATCGTCAACTACCTCCACGACCCCAAGCAGTATGAGGAGATCGGTGCCTCCATGCCCAAGGGCATCCTGCTGGTGGGCCCTCCGGGCACTGGCAAGACCATGCTGGCCAAGGCCGTGGCAGGTGAGTCCAACGTGCCCTTCTTTTCCATCTCCGGCTCCGAGTTTGTGGAGATGTTTGTGGGCATGGGTGCCTCCAAGGTCCGGGACCTGTTCAAGCAGGCCAAGGAAAAGGCCCCCTGCATCGTGTTTATCGACGAGATCGACGCCATTGGCCAGAAGCGCAACAGCGGCAATCTGGGGGGCAACGACGAGCGGGAGCAGACCCTGAACCAGCTGCTGGCGGAGCTGGACGGCTTCGACCCCAGCAAGGGCGTTATCGTTCTGGGCGCCACCAACCGGCCGGAGGTGCTGGATAAGGCGCTGCTGCGGCCCGGCCGCTTCGACCGGCGCATCACCGTGGACCGGCCCAATCTGGCGGGCAGACTTGCCACCCTGCAGGTCCACACCCGGAACATCCGCCTGGCGGAGGACGTGAACCTGGACAAGATCGCCCAGGCCACCGCAGGCTGCGTGGGCGCGGACCTGGCGAACCTGGTGAACGAGGCGGCCCTGCGGGCCGTGCGCAAGGGCCGCAAGGCCGTGAACCAGAACGACCTGCTGGCGGCCTTTGAAACCGTCATCGCAGGCTCCGAGAAGAAGGGCACCGTCATCACCCAGGAGGAAAAGCGCATCATCGCCTATCACGAGGTGGGCCACGCTCTGGTGGCGGCCAAGCAGAAGAATGCCCAGCCCGTCAGCAAGATCACCATCGTGCCCCATACCCAGGGAACTCTGGGCTACACCCTGCACCTGCCGGAGGAGGAAAAGTTCCTCATGTCCAGGGAGGACATTCTGGCGGAGATCCGGACCCTGCTGGCAGGCCGGTCCTCGGAGGAGATCGTGTGCAACACCATGACCTCCGGCGCAGCCAACGACATCGAGCGGGCCACGGAAATGGCCCGGAATCTGGTGGCCCGGTTCGGTATGTGCGACGAGTTCGACATGATGGCCCTGGGCACCGTGCAGAGCCAGTATCTGGACGGCGGGTACTCCATGACCTGCGCCCAGGAGACGTATGCCGCGGCGGACCGGGCCACCATTGCCATCATCCGCCAGTGTCATCAGGACGCCAGGAAGCTCCTGGAGGAAAACCGGGAGCTGCTGGACAAAATCGCGGCGTATCTGCTGAAGAAGGAGACCATTACCGGCCAGGAGATGATGGCCATCATCGAGGGACGGGACCCGGAAACCGTGGACAACTACGGTGCCACCCGGGAGGAGGACCAGAAGCTGTTCCGTCCCTCCACCCCGGACGTGATCGATCCCCCGGCCAGGCACATCAATATCGTGTCCCAGCCTATCCCCATGCCGGACTTTGATAAGAAGGACGAGAAGCCGGAGGGGCAGCCCCAGGATAAGCCGGAGGACCAGAGCGAGCATGGCCAGAGCAAGGAATAAACAGCGGAAATAAGCATACCAAAAGGAGACGGACCGCGGCCCGTCTCCTTTTGAGCTTGTCAAAAAAGGGCGTTGCCCTTTTTTGACAGTCTGGTCTGCCAGGGATTGGCCCCAGTATGCCAGCCGATAAAGCGAAAACGTTTCCACAGATTCACCTTATTGAAACAACGTTTTTCGACTTGATTTTCTCATTGTTTTGTGCTATATTGGGATGGCATCTGAAAAGAGGAAGCGGAGGATGACTCCGCCTTGGGAAAGGGGGCGCCGCCGGATGGGCCTGTACATAGGAAAAGTGGATCGCAGGTGGCTGTCCCGGGTGCTCCTGATCATGCTGGCGGACATCATCGGCATCATGGGCTCGTACCTGTTGGCCCTGTGGGCACGGTTCGACTTCCACTTTACGGATATTCCCCAGGAGTTTGTGGACGGATATCTGCACACCATCTGGTGGTGGGTGCCGGTCTGCCTGGCGGTGTTCTGGCTGTGCAACCTATACAACAGCATCTGGCGGTTCGTCAGCGTGGATGCGCTGATGCGGATCATACTGGCCTATGTGTTTCTGGGCGGGCTGAGCTTTGCATGCGTGGCGCTGTTTGGGGTGCATATGCCCCGGTCCTATTATGTGTGGGGCCTGTTCTTCAGCTTCTTCTGCACCTCCGGCATCCGCTTTTTCTATCGCGGGATGCGGTACCTGCGCAACCGGGCGCCTCTGGCCCGGAAGGGCGTGGAAAACGTCATGATTATCGGCGCAGGCCAGGCCGGGCGGCAGCTGATCCGGGAATACGCCGTCAGCAGTCATCTCAACAGCCGGGTGGCCTGCATCATCGACGACAACCCCGCCAAGCGGGGCCGCATTCTGGAGGGTGTGCGCGTTGTGGGTGCGCGGCGGGACATTCCCCAGGCTGCCAAGCAATTCGACATCGACAAGATCGTGTTCGCCATTCCGTCGCTTCAGGGCGCCGGAAGGCAGGAGATCCTCAATATATGCAGCACCACCGGCTGCCAGATCCAGGTGGTGCCGGGCATGTATCAGCTGGTCAACGGTGAGGTCACCATCAGCAAGCTCCGCCGGGTGGAGCTGCAGGACCTGCTGGGCCGGGACCCCATCCAGGTGAACCTGGAGGAGATCTGCGGCTATATCAACGACAAGACGGTTCTGGTTACCGGGGGCGGCGGCAGCATCGGCAGCGAGCTGTGCCGTCAGATCGCCCGGCACAAGCCCCGGCGGCTGGTGATCTTCGACATTTACGAAAACAACGCCTACGACATTCAGATGGAGCTGCGCCGGGAGCACCCGGAGCTGACGCTGGAGGTGTGCATCGGGTCCGTGCGGGACCAGCAGCGGGTGGATAACCTGCTGGATACGTACCGGCCGGACCTGATCTTCCACGCGGCAGCCCACAAGCATGTGCCCCTGATGGAGGACAGCCCCAACGAGGCCATCAAGAACAACGTGTTCGGCACCTATAAAATGGCCCGGTCCGCCGCCCGGCACGGGGTAAAGCGCTTTGTGCTGATCTCCACGGACAAGGCGGTGAACCCCACCAACATCATGGGCGCGTCCAAGCGCCTGTGCGAGATGGTGGTGCAGATGATGAACCGGCGCAGCGAAACGGAATTTGTGGCGGTGCGGTTCGGCAACGTCCTGGGCAGCAACGGCAGCGTGGTGCCCCTGTTCGAGCAGCAGATCGCCCACGGGGGACCGGTGACGGTGACGCATCCGGAGATCACCCGGTTTTTCATGACCATTCCCGAGGCGGTGTCCCTGGTTCTGCAGGCGGGGTATTATGCCAGGGGCGGCGAGATCTTTGTGCTGGACATGGGCCAGCCGGTGAAGATCGACGATATGGCCCGGCAGCTGATCCGCCTGTCCGGCTACGAGCCGGATGTGGATATCCCCATCATCTATACCGGCCTGCGGCCCGGAAAGAAGCTGTACGAGGAGCTGCTGATGGACGAGGAGGGCCTGCGGGAGACCGCCAACCGGCTCATCCACATCGGCCAGCCCATCAACATGGACGACGAGGCCTTCTGCCGCCAGCTGGCGGTGCTGGAGCGGGCCTGCCAGAGCAACAGCCCGGACATCCGCCAATATGTGGCGGACATGGTGCCCACGTATCACCCCAAAACAGATCAAAGAGCATAAAAGCATCCCTTTGGCCGGAAACGCCAAAGGGATGCTTTTTGCGTGATGCGGCGGTTTCGCCGGCGGAGGGATGCAGGGGAGCGTCTTTCCTATTTTCCGGCGGCGATCTTGTCCTCGGTCTCCTGGCGGATGGCCTGGCGCAGGCGGGTCAGATACGGGGAGAAGGCGGCGTTTTCCTGAGCATAGGTGCGGTTCAGGTCGTACTCCCGGGGCTCCCAGGTGTCGATGGGGGACTCGTTGTGCTGGATGACGGCCTCAAACTTGTCCAGAGCCTTGTAAATGCGGGCCTCCGTGGTCTCCAGCGCCGCCATCTCCCGGTACAGTGCCCGCATTTCCGCATCATACGGGGCGGGCAGGGTGTCCACCCATGCCAGCAGCTGCCGCTCCTCGTCGGCCTCGTCCGCCGCCGTTTTGCGGAAGGTGGGGATGTCGCCGGTAAAGCACTCGCCCAGGTCGTGGATCAGGCACATGCGGATAACCTTGTCCATGTCGGCCTCCGGAAACTCGTCCCGCATCCAGTAGGCCATCAGGGCAATGCGCCAGCTGTGCCCGGCCACGCTCTCCGGCCGGCGGCGGGAGGTGCAGCAGTGGCGGGTGGTGTCCTTCAGCCGCTCTGCCGTGTGCAGGGCGGACAGCAGCTCGGTGGGATTCATAACGGTTCTCCTTTTTTCTCTCAGATCTCGACCAATTCGATCTCCGTGCCCCGGTCCCGGAGCAGGGCCAGCAGGGCCCGGACGGACAGCCACACCGTGGCGGTGTTGTCATTGGGATGAACGCCGATGCGGCCGCCGTCGAAATCCCGGTCCAGGCAGAAGCGGACAGCGTGGTCCCGGTCGTTCAGCAGCCCCAGCGGCGTCACGGAGCCGGGGGTCAGGTCCAGCAGCCGCAGCAGCTCCTCCGGGGAGGCAAAGCTCAGGCGGCGGGTGCCGTGGCGGCGCTGGAACTCCTTCAGGTCCACCCGCTTGCTGCAGCGGACGGTGATCAGGTAATAGCTCCGCTTTTTGTCGTCCCGGACCAGCAGATTTTTGGCGTCGTCCTCCGGATACGGCATGTCCACGGCGGCGCACTCCTCCATGTTGAACACCGCCGGGTGCTCGGTGATCTCAAAATCCACGCCGTGGGCGCGGAGATAGTCATAGGTTTCCTGCTTGGTCATTGACCGGTTCCTCCTTAACGGGTTTTCTCCATTGTACCAGGCAGGGGCGGCGTTTGCAAGCCGTCTGCGGATGCCACGCAAAAGCCGTCCGCCGGAGCGGAAGCTTTGTGCAGTATGCGAATTTTCTTTTGCAGGGAAAAGCGTTATAATCGGGCGTAGATCACACCGAAGGGGACAGGCTATGAGCATCATTTTCTTCGACATTGACGGCACCATCATGGACGTGAACGGCAGCATCCCGCCCTCCGCCGCAGAGGCGGTGCGGCAGCTGCGGCAGGCGGGGCATCACTGCATTATCAATACCGGGCGGCCCCGGATCGCCATGGAGCCCCAGCTGCTGGAGCTGGCATTCGACGGGCTGGTGTGCTCCTGCGGCCAGTATATCCAGCTGGACGGCCGAGTGCTGCGGCACGTGGGCTTTGACCGGGACACCAGCCGGAAAATCCTGGAGGCCGGGCGGCGGTGCCTGGTGGATATGTACTTTGAGGAGGCGTCGCACATCTGGGTGGATACGCCCCACCACCACCTGAACCGGGAGCTGGAAAACGCCGTGAAGCGCCTGGAGCGGGGCGGCGTCCGGGTGGGGCGGCCTGACGGCGACCCGGATTTCCACTTTGACAAGGTATGCGTCCTGGTGGGGCCGGACAGCCGGAGGGAGGAATTTCTGGCGGAGATGGCGCCCCTGTGCCAGATCATCGACCGGGGCGGCGGCATGTTCGAGCTGCCCATGCGGGGCTATTCCAAGGCGTCCGGCTGCCGGGCCGTGGCCCAGGCCCTGGGCGCAGACCTGGCCGACTGCTACGCCATCGGCGACAGTCCCAACGACCTGGAAATGCTGGCGTGTGTGGGACACCCCCTGGTCATGGGCGACGCCCCGGCAGAGGTGCAGGCCCAGGCGGAATACGTCACCGCGCCCCTGCGGGAGGACGGCCTGTACCGGGCCATGGTTCATATGGGCCTGCTGCACGAATAACAAAAGCTCCCGGTGCGATGCACCGGGGTGGTCGTAAAACAGTTTCAGTCCCCGCAGCCATGCGGTGTTTACCTGACGATCGTTCAAGGGCAGTTATTGCAGCAGATGGACAAATAAATCGTGCACTTCTATGCACCTTTCGGTGTACGGTGTGGGTATCCCTTGCCTCTCCCTGTGGGAGAGGTGGCCGAGCGCGGCGAGGACGGAGAGAGCAAACGGTGTGTGCACACAAATTGATCTTATTATTCAAAAAAGGCGGCAAGACCCTCTCAGTCACCTGCGGTGACAGCTCTCCCAAAGGGAGAGCCAAGGGGCTGCACCCTGCTGCATGGTATGTTGGCATAAGAAATGGAGCGTATCTGTGTCGATACGCTCCATTAACTGTTTTTGCGGACTTATTTACCGGGTCAGGAAGAACATCAGAGCAAACAGGATGCTGATGATCCAGGTGCCCACATTGATCTCCTTGATCTTGCCGGTGAAGATCTTCACGAACACATAGGAGATCAGGCCGAAGGCGATACCATAGGAGATGTTGTAGGTCAGGGGCATGAACGCCACGGTGACAAAGCCGGTCACGGCAGCGGCGGGATCGTCCCAGGCGATGTTGCGGACGTTGGACATCATCAGCACGCCCACATAGATCAGGGCCGCGGCGCAGGCGTAGGTGGGGATCAGCTGGGCCACGGGGGACAGGAACATGGCGATGAAGAACATCACTGCGGTAGCCATAGAGGCAAGACCGGTGCGGCCGCCCTCGGCCACGCCGGCAGAGGACTCCACGAAGGTGGTGACGGTGGAGGTGCCGCAGACAGCGCCGGCGCAGGTAGCGCAGGCATCAGCCAGCATGGCCCGGTCCATATTGGGAACGTTGCCGTCCTTATCCAGCATGTTGCCGGCAGAGCAGGCGCCGTACAGGGTGCCCAGGGTGTCGAACATATCCACCATGCAGAAGGCCAGCATGGTGGTCAGCAGCATCACCACGAAAGCGCCGGTGCCGTTGGCGGCAATGAAGGCGGAGAAGTCAAAGCCGGACTTGAACACCGCGCCGAAGGCCTGGGTGCCGAAATCGCGGAAGGCGCCGAAGAAGTCGGAGGTCAGGTTGGGGGCGATGGCAGAGGCATAGAAGCCGGGAACGGTGATCAGACCCACCACATAATACACCACGGCAGCGCCCAGGATGCCCCACAGCACCGCACCGCGGACCTTCTTCTTGCTCATGGCGCCGATGGCGAACACGGCCAGCAGAGTGACCAGCATGGGGAAGATGGTGGCCCAGGTCTGCTCGCCGGTGAACACGTTGAAGGAGTGCAGGTTCACGCAGGTGGAGGAATCGTTGACCACGATGCCGGCGTTCTGCAGGCCGATGAAGGCGATGAACAGGCCGATACCGGCGGAGATGGCCGCCTTGACCTCGTGGGGGATGGAGTCGAAGATGATCTTGCGCAGACCGGTAACGGTCAGCAGCACGAAGATGATGCCGTCAAACAGCACCAGCACCAGGGCGTTGGCATAGCTCAGGCCCAGGCCCACACACACGGTGTAGACAAAATAGGCGTTCAGGCCCATTCCGGAGGCCTGCGCCAGCGGCAGATTGGACAGCAGGCCGATGAGCAGGGTGCCCACCACGGCGGAAATAGCGGTGGCCACATAAATGGCCCCGTAGCTGACGCCCAGCACATCGGTGCCGTCGCCAAAGGGGTTCGAGAACATACCGGCATTGACCATCAGAATGTAGGCCATGGCCATAAAGGTGGTGATACCGGCCATGATCTCCGTCCGGACGGTGGAGCCCTTTTCGGTTACATGGAAGAAGCGATCCATAAACTCTCTCCTTTTATAAGTTTTCCGCTGCGCCTTCCGGCGCAACAAATTTATTTTACCATCCCGGCCTTGTCCACGCAAGCCCCATTTTCGCTAATGACTGCCATTCTTCGGGAAATTGTGACAGTCGCTGTGAAAAGACTGCAAATTTTTGTGGAAATAACGAGGGTAAGCGGTGAGGACTGAGAAAAAGCGCGATTTTGTGTAAATCATCTTGCATTTCGTGAAAACTTTAGTATACTGGACGTGCAGCGTGTGTTTCGCTGCAGAGAGATTTAAAAAAAGATAAGGAGAATGTACAAATGATTCTGGAACTCATCGCTACGATTCTGTCACTGGTAGGCTCCTGGATGGTCTATAAGAAGATGGGCCGTCAGGGCTGGGAGGGCATTGTCCCCATTTACAACACCTATGTCCTCTGCCAGGAGCTGTACGGCAACGGCTGGAAATTCCTCCTGCTCCTGATCCCCTTCTATAACATCTATTTCGGCATCAAGATGATGATCGACCTGGCCAAGGCCTTCAATCTGGGCGCGGGCTTCGGCATCGGCCTTCTGCTGCTGCCCTTCGTGTTCTGGCTGATCCTGGCCTTCGGCGGCGCGCAGTATAAGGACGGCAGCTACACCAACACCCAGCCCGACATGGTGGAGGATGTGGTCAACAAGGCCAAGGACGTCGTTTCCGGCAACCACAGCAACAACGAGGAGAATAATCAATAAGGCAAGCATTGACAAGTCCGTCCTGCGGTGACGCAGGGCGGGCTGCTTTTTTACAGATTTACAGAAAAGGGGAGAGGCCGCAGCCTCTCCCTCTTTTGTTATCCTTGCTTTACTTCCCGAAGTAGCGGTTCAGCAGACCCTCGAAGGCCTTGCCGCAATACTCGTTCACCTTGCCAAAAAACGATTGATGATACCCAGCAGCATTAGCATATCGCTTTCATCCAGGCGCTTCATACCCTCCAGAGCCTTTTGGATAAGCTCAGGATGCTGCGTAGACGTATCAAAAAACTGCTGCGGTGTAATCTCGAAATAATCGCAGATCGCAAAAAACTCTTTCAGCGGCGGAAGTGCCTTTCCGGAAGAAATGTTATACACATACCCTCTGCTGTGCCCCAGATCATAACTCATCTGATATTCAGAAACACCCTTTTTCAGCCGAAGCTGCGTAATGCGCTCCCTTACAAAATTCTCATACATCCCGTTATCACCTCAAGAAGATGATAACGGTAGCGTGCGCACAAATAGTAATAATATTTTTGTTGTTATGTGTTGAAATATCCAAGAATATATGTTACTATTGGTTTACAGTTGTTGATTAAAAAATCTACAACCCAAAATAAATGTTAGGAGAGATAATATGAAGAATAAAAAAACAGGCGGGAAGAACTCGGGCGTCGGCATTTTCGTTGTCTTTTTTGTTATCCTTGCTGTTTTTATATCAAGTGGCAGGGGGGGGAGTTCCAGCCACAAATCCCGTTATAGCGAGCTTAGTCCGCAAGAACAAGAGAATGCAAGATGGGCGTATGAGGTACAAAAAGAACTTAATGAACGCAACTGATGGGGCATTTCTCCCATGCAGCAATAAAGCGGAGAGGCAATATGCGGCATAAGTGCAACCTTCCCTTTGTTGCTTGCCATTTTTGTCCAAGTTAAAAAGAAGTAATAAATGTTCTAAGGAACACACCTTCTCTTTAGGATTAGAAAA